>Ga0325414_1009693_pt1 | contig 10119 bp, 7 predicted proteins | sample PopdelMetagenome_8_FD_206183 | JGI IMG/M metagenome (GOLD analysis project Ga0325414, IMG submission 206183) | Populus deltoides microbial communities from Bellville, Georgia, United States - Leaf-PdKOR-R3 | ecosystem: Host-associated > Plants > Phyllosphere > Phylloplane/Leaf | place: USA...
TTTCATTTTTCAAACCTAATAAATTAAATAACAAATAATACTAAAATGTATATAATTTAACGGGATACAAAAAAATGATTTTGAGGCGGGCACTGCAGTAGCGTAGCAAAAGGCCTTAACAATCAAAAAATAGGTTAAAGATATGGATGGATGGATAGACAACAAGAACTCCTACGTGCTACGACAAATACAATTTGGAAATATACACAAGACCAAATCCCTTTTGTAGTTGTAGAAGAAATATACAACAAACAAATTAAACAAACTGAATGCAAATTAATGGGGTAATGGATTTGACGAGATCTTTCTTATTCATTGTGTGATTCTTTTGCAGTAGTTTCCTACCAAAAACTCTCTACTTCCAATTCTCTTTTGGCTCTTGATAAAACTTCATCTGTTGATGATTGATTCATGTAAGACCCCATGAGGTTTCCAAATCCTGAGAAACCAAAACTTCCTGGACTTTGCAGCATCTCTAGGGTAAAAGGCATGTCACCTTCGGATGTTGCTGTAGGTGGTGCCCTTTGATTTCTTATAGGGTTGTTAGAAACATGGTTAACTGTTGATGGCCTAATTGCCATTGCTGCATTGTTGTTGCCATTGTTGCTGTGGTCTTGCAATGACCGGCTGCCGCTGCCGCGAGCAGCGGGGACATCATGGTTGTGCTTTCCTTCATAGGTAGTGATCACTGCCCTAAGGTCATGTGATGCTCTCTCAACATGCTTTCTTACAGGACATCCTTGGAACGTGCACTTGTAGTAGCTCCTGTGAAGCCACAATCATACCAAATTTAGAGAAACAAAGTCATAACATGACATAACACAAAGAAAGAAATTGAAGGCTCGTGGTTTTGTGACCAAAAAGCTAACAGCCTTTAAGGCTTGAAATTGTAACAAGATTACATTAATTAATACCAAGATTAGTTTAATTTTCCCATCTAAGAAACTTTATGCCAAACAGTATCTTTCATCAAAACTTGTAAAGTAAGCTTTTTTACCTTGGATTTGGATTTCCCTTGACCACTTTCTGCCCATATTTCCTCCACCTGTACCCATCATCAAGGATATCAATGTCACTGGTGGTTTGAACTACAACTCTTGGTTCTCTTACTGTTCTGCTGCCAGGTGCTGAAATTCCTTCATTGTCGCGCTCTCTTTTCCTGAAATAAGCAAGACAGGATTAATAATGACACCAAACATTCCAAGACCTCCCTCTAATAAACAAAACACGCCATCAATATGTTTTGAAGTTTTATTTTCTTAATTAATCAAGAACTTACCATCTTTTGGCCTCAGGTTCATCCTCATCCAAGTCATCACCACCTACTGATTTACTCTTTTGTGAATCAAAATCATCATCCCCAATTGAAATTGATGAATTATCAGGAGTGGCAACTGATGAATCCATTTGTCCATTACCATGAGTAACATATGACTGATCTTGAATCTCATTAGAGTTACTATTAGGAGCTGGAATCATTGCAGGATTAGATCCTGTTGATGATGATCTCCTAGTAGACTGAGGTTTAGGATGGTTATGACTACCCTTGTAAACTATCTCTGTAATTTGTCCATCCAAGGACCTCTCGACTTTCTTCTTTGTTGGACAATTGGGGAACGTGCACTTGTAATAACTTCTTGGATTTTCACTTCCTTTAACTTGTTTTTGACCATACTTCCTCCAATTATACCCATCATCTGATCTTTTCTGCTCCCTAACAGACTGATACTGTTGTGGTTGATTACCGTGATCAGATTGGAACCCATTATTGCTTTGAGGGTTTGCTTGAATTGCAGCGATCTCAGGGGAGAAACTCTTCATGGAATTAGAATTGTATTCCATTTTTACCATATTACTCTTCCCTGAAACAAACTCATCTTGCTTGGCAGGTTCTTGAAAACCCCAAGTTTGTTGCTGTCCCTGAAAATTACCAATAACTGTTAAAACAACACAACCACATAACCAAAACAGAGAAAATTTCACCAAAAAACTTGATACTTACAGGCTGAACTGTGGAGTTTGAAGATTGAAACATGGCAGATGAAGTTGTGGATGTCCTTGCTGGTTGCTGGAAAGAGAAATCAGAGAAACTCCTGTCTTCTTTCTTGACATTTTGCTGGATATTACCAGAACTACTCTTCCAGTTCAAACCCTGACCTGGAAATGTCCCAGTTGTTGGAGATGGCAAAATCTGATCACAAAATAAAAAACAAACAAAACCCATCAGCCGAAAATCCCATCAAGTGGACAATAAAACAATCTTTAGCTTCAATCACACAAAAAACAAACCAAAAAGCTCAAAACTTTATCATCAAGCAATGATCTTTATACGCAACCATTAGACCAAAACATCAAAAAGGAACACAAAAACTTACATTAGAAGGGTTTAACAAGACTGGAGAATCCAAGAGCTCAGTAGGGCTTAAACCAGGAGGAATAGCAAAGTAATAAGAAGGAGAAACAGGGGGAGGGGATAAAGGCAAAGCAGGAGGAGGAGTAGACTTAAACTTAGGCACGCCAGAGCCAGTTCTCTCAGCTATCCTATCAGCCAACTTACTATTACCTGTGTTATTATTAATGGGTTCTTCATCATTTGAAGCAAGAAGATCAGTGAAAGAAGAAGAGGTCATGAAAGGGTAGTGATTAGAACTATTAGTGCTGAAAGAAAAATAGTTGTTACTGCTTTGTGGGTGTGAATTCCCAGACGTGTCTAAGCTCCCTGAAGAAGCAGCCATGGAAATATATGAAAAACGACCGAGAGAGAGAGAGAGCTAGAAATTCTGATCGAAAGAGGGAGCTAGGTGATGATATAGGAGAGATTGTGGCGTTGAAGAAGAGAAAATGGTCACGTATTGCACAAGCAAAGGGACTATGTTGTCAATGGGGAGGTTTCTAGGAAGGTACAGGGAGTTTCTGACCAAAGAAAGATTTAAAAAACCCTTATATAGTCCCTATAAATTTCATATTTTGTGATATCAATCCCTCACACTTGTGATCCTCAATCCTATTGATTCATTACTCATTTTGGGAAAGAAATTTAGTTACCGTTAATGCATAAATTAATCTAATAATCTATTTTTTTAAATAAAAAAAAACTCACAACAATCATCTAGCTAGGTGAAAGGGAAGGTTTGCGTCTTCATATCATATGAGAGAACCTTAAATAGAACATTAAATAGAAACTAGAGGTTTGATATATTTTCACGTGAAATGATGAAGTTTTTATACTTTAATGTTTTATAATTTTTTTTTCTTAAGTGAGGGAGTTGGATAAAATAGTTTGAATCACCAGCAAGTAGAGGGGTGAATGTGACAAACATTAAAAGTTAAGGGTTTTGATTTGATGAATTGAGAAACGTAAAGGGCTCAAACATGACTTTTAGCCATTTTTGTGTGGACGGGGGAGCCTTTGGTCAAAATTAGTGGGTTTGACTGGATGGCGGCTGGCTGACACTGGGATATTTGTGGATTTATCCTCTCTCTATTTTTTTTTTTATTTTTTTTTTGGGAAACTTTTTTCCTCCATTTCTGGTGGTATTAGGCTTTTGTTAGGCACGGAGGCTAATGAAAAATAACATGTGATTTTGGGTTAAACACTATAATTAGGCAAATTTTTCAAAAAATTTTAGTTTAATTTCATAATACCGTCTATTATGCCAACTGATCAGATTTTAAATATAATTTATATTTGAATTAATATATTTATAAATTAAAAATTTATCTTGTGATTTAAAAAAAATAATAATCACAATCCTATATCACATGATTATAGATAATATAGGGAGAAAGCGCACGAGAAATTATATTATATTTAAACTATAATTACAAATATTTATAGTATATACTTTTTGGTGACTCACTTAACCAACATTTCAAAAATGTCTTTTATTGATGACATTTGTAATGTTCATTAATGCATGTTTATTTTGGAAAATTAATGATGTCTTAAAGCTCCGATGTACTACACAAGTGAATAATTGGAAATAAATGTGTTTTTAAATGATTGTTTCTCTTAATTAATTAGTAAGGTAATTAAGAAAGATTTTTTTTCCTTAACCCATGTATTGATTCATGTAAGATCACCGAATTAAGACTTAAATCACTTCAAAATGACACAAACTCTAGTGTTCTTGATGAGAAGTAAACATGCATGGGCAAATTAATTAGTTTTACAATAAACTTAATTTGACATTAGAATTTGGACAAAAAGAATTTAAGAGTCTTGGTCTACCATCCACTTAATTTAACCCTTGAGTTGTCTTGATTTTTTTCTTCAGCTTGTTCTTTGACTGTTCCAATTTAATTTGTCAATCCTCCATGTGATCATATCCCTTTGATATTTCACATCATAGATAACCCCATAAAATATAATTAGAGGCCTTAATACATCACTAATTACCATCCCTTTATCAGTAAACAGTGCCTTAATCCTTCTGTAGAATTAACAATTTATTTCTTAATTACTTATGTTGTAAAAGAATCAATGAAGTTCAAAATTGTGATGTCATTACAACAAGTAAATTAATTAATTAATCCACTTTTAAATTTTATTTTGACAAGAAATCTTTTCAAGTTAAAATAACATTATTTTTATTCATAATGACATGTTTTTTTATTTATTTTATAATATTTCACAACAATTTTAATTAAATTTATTTTTTTAAATAACAACTAAAAATATTTTGATGTATTTTTAAATAAGAAATACTTTTAAAAAACATCAAATACTATAAAACTAAATACACACTAATATGAATGACTATTTAAGACTTGATCGAAAAAATGTAGTTTTAATATAAAAAACAATTTAAAAAATACTTTCATAGTAAGATCTAATTTTTTTTATTTAAATAATTTAAAAAATGTTTTCATGATCCAAAAGATTTACTTTTGATATATGAAAACAAGTTAGAAGTTGTTATTATTTTTATTTAAACTCAGTGAAAGTATGCATGGTAACCAACCTAGCTTGTCAATGCTTGAAAATCAATACAAGAATTCTACATAAGATCAAATAAAGAAGAACAAATAATAAATAGTTTCAAACTCAGCCAGCAGCAATCTGCAGTCTGCAGTCTTTTTTTATTCTGGTTTAGGAGAGAAACCTCAAGAACATCAACAATGTTTTCCTCGACAAGAAAGGCTGCATATATTATTAATCAATACAACCAACTAGTAGTTCAAACACGTGCATTACAGGAATGATAGGGTTGCTAGTGTTCCTCTCTAAATTCATTGTATGGAGTCTCAGAACTACTCATCGTATCTACCTTGTCTGCTTTTAAGGTTTTGCCCCTCCAAGTTGGGACTTAAAAATCGGGCTTCCCCCTTGTTTTCAACTCGGCACAAGTCTCGGGTTATAAATGGAGATAATGGGTCAATGTTGATTTATTTTTTAAAAATAAATTTAAAATAATATTATTGTAATTCAAAAGGTTTTTTATATAAAAAAGTGTTAATAAATTGATATTTAACTTTAACTGGGTCAAAACCTGAGTCGATAGAGTTTTGGATCGATTCATCGGACCGGTCGGATCTTAAATCTGTCGCATCCAATGCACGATTAGATTAACTGTTGATTGGTGTATCTTGGTGGAGGCATTTAAGTGCATTTCTAGAAGAGGCGTGCTAAAGTCTTGTAGATAACGTGTTAGTATAGGGCAGGAAGGGACAGCTTTCTCTTCCTTTTTAGATTTACAGAACTGTCCAAAAACTTTTCTTTGTATTTATCCTTCCTATTTGTAGAGGAAAAGTGGTAGGGACTTTTGAGGTCTCGAGATTGAGAAAATGGAATATGCTACACTTGGGAGTTTTGAATTCATTTTTCTGGTGCTCATCCTACCTTCCCTTTGTATCTCTCGGTTGGTTGGGATAATAAGTAATTTTTTTTATAAAAAAACTGATTATTTTCTTGATAAAAATATATTTTAAAAACAATTATTAATTACCTGAGGTGTTTGTGATTTCAATTCAGAAACCAACAAGGACAGTGGACTTTGAATTCTCAAAAAACTTCACTAAAAGAAGAAGAGGTACGATGATGGGGCTAGGAATTGCTCAAGGGGACTAAAATGAAAATTTTCAAAAAAAAAAAAACAAGGGAACAAAGACGTAATGTTGAGAGACACATAATTTATTAATCTGTCAATCTGGTTGGTCTTGCAGGGCTATCAAAATTTATTATTTCACAAAAAATTGGATGCAAGAGTCTCGTTCTTGAAAGGATTACACTTAACATTGCTAGTACAGTTCAATAATTCACAAAATAGTCAAGTTTTATGAAAATGAGACTATCCATGAAGCCCTCTGAATTCAATGTATAAGGGTATAAAAGGCCAGTCGTTGGGCATATAGATGTAAGCATGACGACTATCCATGGGAGGTCATGACGATGCCAAATTAAACAAGCTTTCTTCTCAAACACCTTCCATGTTAAGGGGTCTCAAAATAGTTCTCTGTGCCAACTGATATTTATTGCTTGCATGACATGGCTGTTTGGAGTTGGGGAGTGTCGTTTGACTTGTCTTGTAGATTGAACAAATGCAAGAAGTTGAATCATATGCTTGTTAGAAGCTTGATTCTATCTTCTTGCATGGCCAAAAAGCTATAAAATTTGGCTAAATGAAGAGTAGTAAATACATTGAGAAACACAGGAAAACAATACTGCAATAATTTGAAGCCACCCTTTTCTATTCACACCTCCCACCTTTCCTACCTAAAAGGAAAAGGAAAAAGAAAAACATCTGATCCCTTTCTCTTTAAGAATCCGTTCATTCAATAGAATAGAAAAAGGGTGTAAAAGCACAGGCACAAGTTGATGAAAAGACCTTTTCCATTCACTTAAAAAAGATGTATATTCTCCTTCACAGTCTATGGAGATTCAAGACTTTGCCCAAAATGTAACTTCCATCCCTTTGGATCCATTTCCACCTGTCAAGTGTCAACCATATGACAAAGTGGGATTAAAAAAAAATCATCAGCAGTATGATTTTAGCTTATTGGTGTTGATATTTTGTCAGGTTCGTAATAAAATGAAGAACAAATTTAAAATTTCATAGGCCAACTGATCATTGTCAAGGTAGGGGTCACCTTCTCTAGAAGCAGGCAGTCAGTAATCTACATAGGATAAATGGCAAAGAGATTCCAAGACCAAGTCTTAGCAAGCATATTAATGGTAGTGGAGTCATTTGAAAAGGTAAAAAATTCTCTCTTGAACTTCATATTATATGAAATGTTGACTAGCAATACAAACTCAAGGCATTTAACACTCTGATAAAGAAAGAAGGGTACCAGCTCATACCTGGAATGCCTTATCTCTCCAAAGAAATTTACAGCTCTGGGCTTTGATGTAATCAAGAAGGGATTTGGGAAGCAATGGTTTGAAGGTAGCATGTAGCTTCACCTTGGTTATCCCTCTGCAAGCTAAGAGAGCAGCTGCCAAGCCATTTGGAGTTAAGCCTCTCAAGTGTAGCATAGTCATGTTCTGCAGGCGATTGATGCTGGCTAATGCCGAAAGGCCAACATCTGTTACTTAACAGTACGACAAGTTTATCTGCAACAAACAGAATGAACAATTGCCACTAGCCTATTATATCAGATTTCAATGTTCCAGGAGATCGGATAAATGCCATACCTGTTTGAGGTTTTGGGAACAATGAGCAACTGGGTGCATTGCATTATTATTGATATCGAAGCACTTCTTAATGTCCAACACCACAAGTTGCCTACATCCAACAGCAATAGCTGATATACCTTTAGATGAGACATGAGGACATCCTCTTATCTCAAGTACTTTTAACCTTGAACATCATGATAATGATATTGATGAAGCCTCAGTAAATTTATCATTATAAGCTATGTTAATGACTTCCAGTTCAGGACATCCACTCCTGAGCACTTACTGAAGCTCAATTCCTAGACCGAGTTAGGCCAACTTCCAAATGGCTCTAATGCCAGAACATTTAACCACACAGCAATCCAGCTTAACTGATTTCAGCACCGAAAAGTTCTGCAAACATTTTGCTAGATCTGCAGTAACCTGAACCATCATCAAGTATTAATAATGAACCTCTATGTGACCAAAAACTTCCAGGAGATATTTTAGATATTGGACTCACAGTAGGACCATAAGCTAGAGTAAGTTCTCCTAGGTTTTCAGCATCGCTTATCAGAGATGACAAACTCACATGACTGATGTTCTGGCAGTTTACATATTAAGTGTCTGCGAGATTTATAAAATTAGAGAAATTGTCGATTGAATATTAAACACCCTGCGCGAAATGGGCGAGTGAAATGGACTACAGTAAGAATTCCCGCCTAGGAATTCAATAAACAGAAAACAATTTCGACTTAATTCATTCAATTCTGGAATTCACATGTTTCGCTCCTACATGAGTTGGTAACAAACTCAACGTAAAAAAAGAGCATCAAACAGCATCAAAATTTGCAACCCTGCAAACAATGCAGTACTAATTTATAATGAAAAGGTACCTCGAGTGACTTGCAACTCTGTTGAAGAGTTGAGAGGCCATCATCATCAATACCAAGGCATCCCTCAAGGACTAAATCTTCAAGATGCTGCAATTGCAAAATAGATGGAAGACATTTCTCTGTAATCTGCAAACAAACTCACAATCATTTTAGAGTTCTCAAAACTGCCTGCATTGCATTTTAATTACCACAATTTGAAAGAAAACTGTTAGGAGGCTGATTAGAACACACAAAATTAGCGAGGCAGTAATCCACCATATAATACTGTATAATTAACTAAAGTGGTAAATTCCTTAAAAAGCGCCAATCAATTGTACAGTGGAGAGGAGACTTTACCAAAAGATTCTCTCTTTGTAGCTACATTTGCACGGACTTTTTATATCGCGTGCAACTTTTTTGACCAAGTTTTAGTCAACAAACATTAAACCTCTCTAGAAGGTATTATCCACCATAAAACATAGCTGAAGAAACAAATAAATAAATTCAGACAAACTATCACGGGGCATAACCTAATTCTTGAATCTTCTGAGACAACTTTTCAGGAATGCTGACCATCAAATATTGTCCCACTGGGATTAGAATTTTCCCAATCATAGACTTGATTAGTGCTCTAAACAGAAACAATGCGTCGGGAAACAGCAGCAGGGTTCAAATCATCAAAAAGCCAAACTTCAATTTCAACCCCAAGTGGCAAGAAATCACATTGCTGACAATTAAATTCTTATCAGTACTTAAATCCAAGTCAAAGGAAACATTGTGACATCATATTGGAAGTAAAAACACCACAGTTACATAACAGAACAACATCAAAAGCATGTACTGTCCTAATAATAACTTCAACAAAGATCAATTATTGAAGGAAGTAAAAACAAACAACAATTCAACAAGATGCCTTCGGATTTTTCTTTCCTTCATGTTTCTCAGAAAACAAACAGAGAACAGAAACCAAGATAGACAAAGAAACACATCAAATTACCTGTAAGTAAGAGAGATCCAAGCTCCTAATATCCTTACATTTCGAAGCAAGCAATTCCACACCAAGATCACTAACCTTCAAACACCATTTCAAGAAACCAACCTCAACTTTCTATACCCAACAGCAATACAACCAATCCCCATTTCAGTAATCAGCTTACACCTAGCCAACCACAACTTCTCCAAATTCTTAGCCTCAGCAATTGCAGCAGTAGCCAAATCATTCAACTCTACCCCATTAGACAAATCAGTCTCAACCAAATTGAAACACCTTGAAACCAAACTCACCAACCCAATATTAGTAAAAAACCTTGACCTTGACAGGTTATAGAACACAAAACATCGTTACATGACAAAGAAACAACTTTCAACATGCTGTCTTCAATGCGAGGACAAAGAGTTAGATCAAGATGTTCAATATGAGGGTATCTATGAAGGGCTCTTGATAAAAGCTCAGCTCTAAGCGGCTTAAGAGTCTTCCTATGGTGAGCTTCAATGGAGTAAAAAGCTTCGCAAGTTAAAGAAAAAGACTTTTAGCAAAAGGGTCATTGTTAAGATAGTCAAGGATTGTAAAGATGATTTCTTCAGTGAGAAAACCTAAGGGGTTGCTAAAGGGCGGCGCTTGCATAGTGGTTTTCTTGTTTGTTTTCATGG
>Ga0325414_1009694_pt1 | contig 10118 bp, 9 predicted proteins | sample PopdelMetagenome_8_FD_206183 | JGI IMG/M metagenome (GOLD analysis project Ga0325414, IMG submission 206183) | Populus deltoides microbial communities from Bellville, Georgia, United States - Leaf-PdKOR-R3 | ecosystem: Host-associated > Plants > Phyllosphere > Phylloplane/Leaf | place: USA...
AGTTTTCTGTTTTCTTTTGCTTTAGCCTAGATAACGTCCAAACCCCCCCCAAATTGCATATCATCTAGCATAAAAATCTGACTTGAACTTCCTCGTGGGATCGACCCCTTGCTTGCTCTATACTATCTTGTGTGTTGTGTTTGAAGCTAGGGTAATTAATTTGTGCGACAGCGACATCGCAACAATTGTCTTGATCAAATATTTTGAAGATGTATTTTGAACAATGAGGTAAGTAGTGTCATTAAATTTTATCATTCTAAGGCATGTGGGGGTCATTTCTCATCAAAGAAGATGACTGCGAAGATCTTACAATGTGGATTTTATTGGCCCACCATGTTCAAAGACACGCATGTGTTCTGCAAAGCTTGTGAAAATTGTCAAAAGTCAAATTTATTTCAAAACATAAAGAGTCTTTAGATAATCTTCTATTGACTTTTAGGACATATCCTAGTGGTAATGTGTATTGTGCATTTCATGACTTATGACCCCATTTTCATAAAAAACATGCTCCATATAGTCTTAGGAATCTGACTATAAAAAACCTTATTTGCCAGTTTTTAAGAAAACTGGATGGGAAGTCTATCCTCGACCCATAGAGGGCGTTTAAGCCGTTCTTGGACGTAAAACCAAGGGAAGATGTGAGTCAAAATCACAATTACAATTTAAGCCTTAGTTTGTAAGAACGTGTGTCTTTTGGTTTTATTAATAGCATAATATTTGTGTTTTGTTGTTTCTTATATTTGTTTAAGTGTGTTTCAGGTTTTTCAATGTTCGTTGTTTCAGGTGATGTCTTTATATTCTATCTTTATGCCTTAGGACATTGAGGACAATGTCTCGTTTTAGTTGGGGGGAGGGTAGTAGTTGACAAAAAAAAACTAACTAACTAACTGCTTTTTTTTTAATAAAACCATTTGACAAAACTGTTATTACTAGGATGGCAGAGTAAGGGAGAATTTTATTGACTCTTGAGACGCATCTTAGTAAACATTTTCCAATGGTTATTTGCAATATTCATAACAAGGTCTATCACATACTTCTCATGAAATATTTAGATTTATAAATTCTCATATTATTATTACTTGATTCTGCTCCTATACTTATTTAACAAGTATTTATAAATCATCATTTTCACACACACATTTTAACACATGCATGTAGGTTGCACATTGGATTATTACATTAATTATGTTCTTTTGTTAAAGGTAACAACTAAGGGAAATGGATAATATATAACTTGCAAAAAAAAGAAAAAGAAAAAAAATGATAATAAATGTAATTAATTAAATAAATAAAAACGTAGATAAGTTTGGTTTTGTAACCTCCCTAACCTAAGCAATTAAGCCCGAAGGGGTGTTTTAACACCTAATACCCTAAAGTCAACTGACTTGGAAGTTATTGGTCCAATGCTTGTTACATAGGTTGAGGAGAAAGCTTTAAGGAATCAAATATTACACTATCTACATTTTAGTATCTGCAACCCGAGTTATTAAGCTTGAAGGGATGTCTCAACACCTAATGCCCTAAGACCAACTGGTCTGGGAGTCATTAGCTTAAAGTTCTCTACATGGTTCAAAATACATTGTGTTATAAATTATTACTTAAAAAAAAAAAAGATAATCATCCCAACTGAAGGAAGTTAAGCTTAAATATTAGAACAAAATTTTGTTTTCTTCCAAGTAAAGCCCCATAACTATGTGTTGATATATTGAGTACAAAAGAAAAGTTTATTAATATCTTGGTAAAGAGGTATTAAGCAAACATATAAATCGAATGAGAGTTTGTTTATCTGAATAGATTAATGGAAATTGAATGATGAATGCCTTACTTTGTGGAACTTGAAAATTGTTTTTCTATTTTAACGCTTTGATTACTAGGAACTAGTAATAAGCTGGTTGGGAGGTGTGATTAGTACTTAAAAGTGCATTTTTATCAAGGTTTTATATCATCATTTTGCACTTGAAGCATCAATAATTCCTTAGCTAGAGCATGTTTTATAATAACATGTCTAATAATATAAGATACCTTTAATTTATGGTAAATGTTCATCTTAAATGCAGGCCTATCACATAAATTAAAGGATTGATTGATGAGTTTAACTACTGAAATTAAGAAGACAGAGAGGGCTGCTTAGAAAAGAGATGCTGGTTCGGTCCAAATTGGAACACCATTCGGTTATTGGATCATAACTGGAGCTGTAGAACTTGGATTTAGGTATGGTTTATATATATGGAAAGCTAAGACATAGACCTAAAACTTTCATGAGGAGTCCAAGATTTAAAAGTGTCATTTCGAGTTCAAATGGTAGCAACAGCGGAGAAGTCAAAATATATCTTGCAGCCCAGACACTATTCAATGTTCAGCCCATATCTTGAGTTCTAGAAGTCTAAATGTGCCGATTCTTGTTTTATTGAAAAGCTGAGACAATTTTCCAAAACTTTCATAAAGACTATCTATTCAAATTCTGATGTTAGCAATGATGCTTTATTCAGACAACAAGATAAGTATTGTCACCAAGTCAAAATGTGGCCACCACTCCACAATTAGTCATCAAATCAATAGTTACAAATTTTGACCTATAAAAGGAAGTATTTTCCATGCATTTAGGCATTTTGGTTTTCAGATCAAGATCATGTTCTTGCTCTCTTTCTTTATATCTTTATAGTGCTTAACTTTTGCTTTCATTAATCTCTTGTTTATGTCTTTCATTTCCTTTACTATACTTATATAATCATGTTCTCCTCTTGTTTATTTATGTTTCTCTTCTTTATTATGTTTAACTAAGTTTATTATGTCAAGGTGAAAAAGTTTCACTAATGGTGTTAGGATAAGTATAATACAAACTCAATATGGACTTTAATGATTATATCCTAAACAACTTGTTAATAACATGTCTTATCAATTTTATCTTATTAATTCTTAATACCTTGTTAAATGGTTAATCTAAATTTGTGTTGCATAATACTTGATACAACAAATGCTTGGCACTTTCATAGTCAACCGTATGGTATAACCTACACCTGTGCTATGAAAGGAACGTGATTTGTTGTTAACATAAGTTAGCATCATGAATTCTTGACAATATTTAAAAGTTTGGTGTTACTTAAATAAGATAATTAATATGATCATGTTAATAACTTATAATAAGCTATTAATGACAAATCATCCGATTAGAACCTCCTTTGTGTGTGGTTTCGAGTTGAGTAATAAAAACAATTTATATTATACTTATTTGAAATATCATTAGTGGATCCTCTAATCTTGACAATTGTTTTTATCATTGTTTAATCTTCACATTAATCTTACATCTCAAAGTCCTCTTTAACTCATCATCATCATCACCATCATCATCATTATCATTATTATTTATAATTTATATAGTTAACCTCCCTGTGGTTCGACGCCGGTCTTCCCGAATTATTTATTACTTTGACACTCCTACACTTGGGAGAAGACATCAATCTTTTGGTTTTGTCAACATCCTTATAGGAAAAGGATCTTTGCTAAATAGAAAGTCTACAAGTAAAAAGGAAATACATAACAAAATTTATACATCATGTTCTGATGTATATTGAAAAGCCTACACCAAATTTGATTGACCTTAAATTTACCCTAATATAGAACAATATTTCGAGAAACTCTTGGTCAATTTTCAACCCGATCCAACGATCAGATTGAGAATTATGATTATTGCTGTAAAACTGGACAATAAACACAATTACACTAGAATCTGAATTTTATTCTTTAATCCTTTTTTAGATGATATCATTCCCTCTCTTGTTGCGATGTTGTGGTCGCACAAATTAATTACCCTAGCTTCAAACACAACACACAAGATAGTATAGAGCAAGCTAGGGGTCGATCCCACGAGGAAAGTTCAAGTCAGATTTTTATGCTAGATGATATGCAACTTGGAGGGGTTGGACGATATCTAGGCTAAAGCAAAAGAAAATAGAAAACTATCAAAAAAAATTTAATAAAATCAGAAAATTATCAAGAGAACAAACCGTGGTTGCAAGTACACATTCACCTACGAAATCAAAACTGATCATGGAAACGAAACATCAATTTATATTCTGATTAATTATCTCTTCTTAACATTAGTTAGTTAATGGATCCGCCATATAATTAACCCTAACCATCAAACAACTACAGTGTCCACACTAATAATTTAATTCAATGGCAGCCATAAGAACTAGATAAGTTGATTAATCAATAAAACATAACTGTCTGCAATCTATGTTTGATTTGATTAAATGTTCTCCCTAAGATTAATAACGTAGATCCACCACAATTATTAAACTCAGTTGCTTCACAAGTTCATATACCACAACTTTGGTTTTGATATCAAATTTAGCAATAGATTGTTTACAATAATAATTTAGAGTCTGCTCTAGCAATTAAAATAAACAATCATAGGAAAAATAAGCATAGGAGAATATCAAGGCATTTTATATATAAAACATAGGCAAAACACTAGTTAAATATGGGTGAAACTATCAAATAATATGGTTGCATCAAATACCCTCACACTTAGCTCTTGCTCGTCCTCAAGAAAGGATAGGTAAAATCAAATTGAAATTAAATCAAATCAAATCACTATGACTAATCTCCTACTCTCCCATCAATATCCATGAATATATGCATTATAAACAAGAATACAATCAAAAAGGATAAATAGTATAAATTTTCATGAATTTATTTACATGCAAACTTCAAAACTCAATTAATTGTCGGGATTTAAATGAAATCTATGTCATGCCAAAGTGATAGGTCCTCTCATTGATATACACTCCACCACTCACGTGTTTAGGGCTTATGTGTTTAAATCTCTCAAATTCAATCAATGAATTTGTTCTACCATAAGCTTGCTCTTCAATCTCATCTCCATTACTAACATATTACAAGCAATGCTTGAACAAAAGGTCTTATTTTACGGTTGTAATGTGGCTAAGGTTAAGGTGAGGTAAAAGAGAGTAAAAGAAAAGGTTCAAACCAAAAAAAGTAGAGCATTTTGAAAAATGATATTTCAAATAAGATATTCCATCAAAGCACATAAATTTTCCATCTTTAATCACCAATGCTTAACTTCTTTTGATTTCAAGTTCTTTCAACATAAAATCTTAAGAATATTAAGGAACACTTTTTTTTTCTTTTTCTTTTTCTTTTTTTTTCTTTTTTTCACCTTTGGCAACTTTGCCCATATTTTCATCAAACATCACTTCTTCTTTCTTTTCATATAATTTCCAACCATAATTCCATAAGATATCACAAGTATATGCTTTACTATTCCTTGGCCAAGGGAAAAGGAAAACATATATACAGTTAAGGCTTATACATGGATAAAGCAAATAAAAGATAAACAAGCTTAAAAGGGGCTCACTAAGGATAATACGCTTTAGGTTGGCTTTTTGGCTCAAGTGGTTAAAATTTCTAATGCCTTTATCATCTTCATGTATATATGTAATGTGAATGTAATCTCAACAAGGTATGAAGTAAGTTCTAGAGATACATATCATTGAAAGAATGCACAATCAAAGAATATAATGTTGGAGGCTTAAAAGCTTGCATTGGTATAACACTATAAAGTCAACATGGCATATTCTCAAAGTCAATCCCTAAACCAATTAAATCTTAAAACTTGCGTGCACACTTCTTCATTCGATTTATATTTTCATCTATCTCAATTAATTCTCATATGTAATACTCATATTCTTATAAACCAATAGGAGTTTAAAAGATCAAACATAAATTTTTTTTTTTGGAACAACAAAGAAAATCAAAATAAGAAAACCAACATTCTCCCAATACCCCCACACTTAAAACACAACATTTTCCTCAATGTTGAAATAGAAGAAAAGGAATACAGGAGAATGACAAAAATAAAGTAAAATGCAAAAAATAAAAGATAAAGGAAAAGGAAAGCAAATCTGTTTTTTTTCTTTTTGTGTTGGGTTGCCTCCCAGTAAGCGCTTTCATTTTATGTCATTGGCTCGACATGTTGCATGCTCATTCTTCATAGATTGGTTTAGCTAACTCTGCAAAAGCGGTAAGTTCTACCGTCCAACCTTCATAAAAAGGTTTCAAGCGATGCCCATTGACCTTGAGTACTTTGTTGGTTCCTAAACTTGTAATTTCAACTACACCATAAGAAAAAACATTAGAAACAACAAAGGGTCCAATCCAACGAGAGCGCAACTTTCTAGGAAAAAGTTTCAAACACAAATGTTAATGAAGGACTTTGTCTCCAACATTAAACTCTTTTCTTGTAATCATTCGGTCGTGGAGACTCTTAGTCTTTTCTTTGTAAATCCTTGCATTCTCATAAGCATCATTTCGTATTTCTTCCAACGGAATTCCAATCTTTTTAGGCATCAAAAGGATAGGCGCCACCCATTCACTGTCCGTGATGGGGTAAATGACTCCTGCATCGTGGAGGACAGTTTGCAAAGCTTGCAAATCCAATGCTGATTGATGCATATTTTGGGGAACACATATATGCCTTTCAATCTCTTCTATCTTGGTAAAATCATAGCCATTACTCAAAGCCATACTTAATTCATCCTCACAATCAAAATCACAAACTTGTTGCACACACTTATCAACTTGGTCATAGCATGTGATAGGATAAACATTGCTATAAGGATATGTCATTGCATCATGAAAATTAAATTCAATCTTTTCATCTCCTACTTCCATAGACAAAGTATCCTTACCACAATCAATATTTGTATTGGTAGTTTTCAAAAATGATCTTCCAAACAATATAGGAGTGTTGTATGATGAATCACAAGAATCATGTTCCATATCAAGAATATAAAAGTCGCATTGAATGACCAAACTATCAATCTTGACTAGGACATCTTCTATCACACCAAGTGGGTAAAAAAAATTACGATCCACAAGTTATATTACAATGCTAGTTTTATTCAAAGGCTCAACACTAAGAGAATCATAAACATGTTTAGGCATAACACTAATGGATGCACCTAAATCGCACAAGGTCCTTTTGAAACTAGTATTACTAATAACACATGGCATAGTAAACACACCTAGGTCTTTTTGCTTCAAAGGCATATTCTTTTGAACAACAGCAGTTACAACTTCACCCATATTTACCATTTCATAACCTTTCAGTTTGAAAGCTCTCTTGGTAGTACACAACTCCTTCAAGAATTTGGCATACTTAGGAATTTGCTTGATAACATCAAGCAAAGGAATGTTGAGTTCTACTTTCTTGAAAACCTCTAAATCTCTTTTTCTTTGTCCTTTTTCTTTGACCTAGAAGAACTCACAGGAAAGAGTGGAATTGTTTTAAAACTGGAATTCATTGATTAAAGACTTACCTTTAGAGTGTTGGTTGTGGTTTTAATTTGTGAATGAGGAGGATGTTTCTTCTTTATATTCAATTCGGTTTCTATCTCCTCTTCTTTTTCCATCTCAATTTGTTTCGACCTTTGTTCTTCAAGTTCTTTCCCACTTCGAAGCATCATCGCACTAACATTCTCTTTTGGATTCAATGCTTGGGAGGGCAATTTTCCATTCATTTGTGCTTCCAATTTCCCGAAACTTGAAGCTACTTGCCCCATTTGCTTCTCCAAGTTGTGAATACTTGACCTTGTTTCCTGTTAAAAAGACATGACATTTTATTGCAAGGTCACAGTGTTAGAAGCCAAAGTTTTCATCATGTCACGAAGATCATCACTGGATGACGACCCCATAACATTGGAGTTTGTGAATTGAGGGGGTTGTCTTTCTTGATAATTCTGTTGGGGTTGAAATCCATGGGGATGGAACTGTCGTCCTTGATTTCCTGGTTAAGGCTGGTTCCCATAACGTAGGTTGGGATGATCTCTCTATCCAGGATTGTACGTGTGGGAAAAAAGATCATACTTATGCTTAAGCTGTCCATTGAATGCTCCATCAACTGCATTAGCTTGTTCAATGTAATCTTCTTGCATTGTTGGGCACATATCCGAAGCATGTCCTTGTAAGGAGCATATGCTACAAACTTTCACCTGCTGTACATTTCCATAAGCCAAAAAAGGCACAAGAGAAGTAAGATCATTAACTTTATTCTCAAGGTTAGAAATACTTACTTCATTTACTCATTTATTTGTGGAGTCTCCACGGGTGCCAAACTGTTTCGAGTTGGCTGCCATGTTTGAGATCAATTGGCGTGCAGCCTCAGGTGTCTTATCTACCAATGCCCCTCCACTTGCAGCATCAATGATACCACGGTCAGTAGGCATCAATCCTTCATAGAAATATTGAATGAGCAGCTGATCGGGTATTCGATGATGAGGGCATTAAATACACAGTTGCTCAAATATTTCCCAATACTCGGAAAGTATCTCTCCATGAGATTGTCGAATCCCACATATTTCTTTGCTTATGTTGGCAAGTCGAGATGCTGGGAAATACTTCTCAAGAAAAACCTTCTTCATGGCATTCCACGTTCCAATAGAACCTGGGAGAATAGAGAAAAGCCATGCCTTTGCTGCCCCTTTTGAAGAGAAAGGGAAAGCTTTCAACGAACCTGTTCTTCGTCAACTCCATTCGGTTTCATGCCAACACAGACTATATGGAACTCCTTGAGATGAGTATGAGGATCTTCTCCTGCAAGACCATTGAATGTTGGTAGCAAATGTATAAAACCAAATTTGAGCTCAAAGTTTACATTATTGTCGATGTTTATGCACAATAGTTGATTTTCCATTTTAGGAGCAGCAAGCTCCTTGAGTGTTTGTTGTCGTGCAACAACCATGGTGTTGACGCTAACTTCCTTTCGTAACCTGCGTAAAGTGTTTTCTATTTCGAGATCCACCTGTACTTGACTCTGGTTAGTATAACGGGTTACATGCATAAATCATCAAGAAAACTTAAAAGAAATCAACCACACAAGAGATCAAAAACAATGCAAATTGTACGAAAATCCTACGCTAGAAAACTAAAACTGCCTAAAAACCCTAGAAAACAACGGAATTTGGCCTTGATAGGATGGGGATAGTGGTTCACAACTAAAACTGCCTATTTAGAACATCGTTTCCCTTCAGGAAACAAAAGGCCGATACCTAATTCCACCAAAAAATCTGTTTTGAACAGTACCGCTGCCGTAAATGAACAGTACCACAACAAGCAAAAATTCTAATTCTCTTTTTTTTTAGAAAATTAAATATCAATCATAGCAAATAAAAATAATAGCACAAGAATCAACTAAAATTACTTCCCCGACAACGACGCCAAAATTTGTTGCAATGTCGCGGTCGCACAAATTAATTACCCTATCTTCAAACACAACACACAAGATAGTATAGAGCAAGCTAGGGGTCGATCCCACGAGGAAGGTTCAAGTCAGATTTTTACGCTAGATGATATGCAACTTGGGGGGGTTGGACGTTATCTAGGCTAAAGCAAAAGAAAATAGAAACTATCAAACAAAATTTAATAAAATCAGAAAATTATCAAGAGAACAAACCTTGGTTGCAAGCACACATCCACCTACGGAAATCAGAACTGATCATGGAAACGAAACATCAATTTATATTCTGAATATTTATCTCTTCTTAACATTAGTTAGTTAACAGATTCAACGTATAACTAACCATAACCATCACAGAACCAAAGTATCTGCACTAATAATTTAATTCAATGACAGCCTTAAGAACTAGATAAGTTGATTAATCAAGAAAACATAACTGTCCGCAGTCTATGTTTGATTTGATTGAATGTTCTCCCTAAAATTAATAACGTAGATCCGCCACAATTATTAAACTCAGTTGCTTCACAAGTTCATAAACCACAACTCCGGTTTTGATATCAAACTTAGCAATAGATTGTTTATAATAATAATTTAGAGTCCACTCTAGGAATTAAAATAAACAATCATAGGAAAAATAAGCATAGGAGAACGAACATATTCATCATATAAACTGAAAAGAAAAGGTGAAATAAATCTCACAGTTCTTGAAATTCAAAGGTTTCCGTGTCCTTGCAACCAAGAAAAAAGAGTTTAGTCTTACATGTTTGTTGAACAACTAATAAAAAAGGAGGAATGCATGATTTCAGGTTTCTTAGAGGAGGGGGGCATTTTTCTCCTCTTAGTTAGTTGTGCCCCTTCT
>Ga0325414_1009695_pt1 | contig 10118 bp, 5 predicted proteins | sample PopdelMetagenome_8_FD_206183 | JGI IMG/M metagenome (GOLD analysis project Ga0325414, IMG submission 206183) | Populus deltoides microbial communities from Bellville, Georgia, United States - Leaf-PdKOR-R3 | ecosystem: Host-associated > Plants > Phyllosphere > Phylloplane/Leaf | place: USA...
TTCCTACATGTTTGAATATTTTTTAGGAAATTCGGGTTTTTATTTGGTAAATATCAATTTCTGTTTTCCCAGATACAATGCATAAATTATAATTAACTATAGTTTAATTTCTTTTATCTCCTGATCTTTATACATGCATCGTGTTATCATGGGATCGTGTGATCCAAACCAGTGACGAGACCAAGATATGAAATTTGAGAGTTAGCTGGTTTTAAGTCTCAATCGAGTCTATATTTTATGAGTTGGGCTATAAAGCTCACGATTGACAAACAAGCTTTCAACCTTGAATGTTAGAAATATGTTTGGAATGTAATTATAGTTGATTTTTAAAGTATATTTTATTTTAAAATATATTAAAATAATTTTTTTTTATTTTTTAAAAATTATTTTTGATATCAACGCATCAAAATGATTTAAAAATACTAAAAAATATTAATTAAAAAAATAAAAAATATTCAAATTTTTTTAAAAATACTTTTATAAAGCAAAAACAAATAAATAGTACAAGCTATACTGCTAATAAAATTATCATGATTTTGTTAAATAATGGGTCATATCTTGACTGTTAAAAAAGGTGTACGGGACCAAATTAAATTGAATTATTGTAACAGTATACTTGTGTGATATATAATTTCACAACATTAAAAAGTACTCGAAAAAGTTTAGCCACCGTATCCAACAATCAAAGCTTTGGTCGGGTAAAATTTGATATTTTTTTTATTATTAATGTGAGTAATTGGACTAACTTATATGTATCTTGATTAATTTTATAAGTATGAAATTATTGAATATGTAAATTTTTAATAACCTGAAAAGATTCAAATTCATAATTATTAGAAAACAAACTTAATCAAGCAAGTTATCTCTCTTGAATTATTCATCAATACCAAAATAGTACCTGATGAAAGATTCCATATTTTACCAGTCCTACCTTGAGCCTTGAAGGTGGCTATTTTAAAAATAGACACCAAGACGTGGTGGTTTTCTTCTTCTTGTCCATTCAGCATTTTCTTTATTTTTTCTCTTGAATTATTGAGAAGGGTTTTTTTTTTTCCCTGGGTAGATTACTTTGAAGTTTGAAGATGCATGGTAATCATTGGATGGACTATTGCTTGGGCTTTTAGGCCTGTTTAATGTCTGTGGCCCTAGCTATGCAAGTCCGGTTTTAAGGCAATAGTAGCCCAATCAACACCGGCCCTCCATCATGAACGTCCTTATATTCTTCAAGATCGATCCCTGGAACTATATAACATCAAGGGGGGAAAAAAATACTTGAAAAGGAAAAACAAATAGAAGACGAAGTGAAAAGAAAAAAGAAAAGAAAAGTGTAGACTGACTACATAATCATAATGGAAGCGTGCTCGCTTCGATGACACCATAAGAACACAAACAGCATAGATAGGAGCCAGGCTAAATTCTAAAGTCACATAAGGCGACTTGCATTTAACTTTCTCAAAGGAAAGAAAAAGGATATACAATTGCTATGGCATTGATGGTAAAATCATGATTTCCTTCTCACAGCGGCTGCAGAGAAATATAGGAGGCATTTCCTGATTATTTGGAATTTGAACACATCTACTATGCTGCCAAACTTCACAAATATCACATGATATCATTCTCTCACCATCATCTTCTTTGGCTCCACAGGCACAATCTACGACTCGGTTATTAACGCCACATTCATATATTAACTCGTTGATTGTCCCGCTCTCTGCGTTGCTCCCATCTAACACAATTTTTTGACCCACTTCAACTAGTTCGGAAACCAAATCCGTGCCCTTCACATTCAAGTTCATTATTGACTCTACAACGAAGCTTTTCAATCCCCAGTACAATTCCCTGAACTTCGTTTCCACTTCTAGCTTAAGCTCATTGAAGGTAGCGTTGTTTTTCAAGGTGATGCATTCCAATGGTGGCATTGCCTTTTTCATCCCTTCATTGCTCTCTTGTTTGTCTCTTAAAAAAACCGTGCAATACAGTGTCATTTTCCCAGCTTCCTCGTGGCCTATGTGATGAATTTTCCATGGCAGTTCGCCATTATATTCTTTAACAAGGTATTTGGTGTCAAGAATTATCCTTGTAGCTGCTGGTATTGCGCTAAGAATCCCTTGGTTCATTGTTGGTTTTTGGTCTTTGAGGATACATCTGTACAAGTAGAGCATGTCCTTCATTAGTTGAGGCCTTGTCATCCTGTATCTACCTTTCATTTTTGAATTGTTGATGACCAAACCTTGTTGTTCAGGATATACATTTGAGACATCTTCCAAGCAATACTCTAAAACCTTTGTTACTGGATTCAAGCAGCGCCGAACTAAATAATTCCCTACTACATGGTTTCCGAGTGATTTTAGCACAAAATCTAGCAAGCCTGTGTCGCCAATATAGGCACGAGCAGCGTCCCTAACATCTTGTCTTGAAACCCACCTAAATTCAGCCCTTTTTAGAGCCTCCACAATCACCCTTGTTGCCATTTCAACTCGTTTTGGAGACCATCTACAGGTAGGTTTCACAATATGGCTATCGACACAATTTTCTTCTGGAAGATGGGTCTTGAGTTCTAACATGAAGCGGAAAAGGTCACCAAGTGTCACCAAAGAATGATCTGATACCGTTTGGTACCTAGAGAGAATGACTGGAATATGATGATTAGAATTCCCAAGATAATGGACAAGTATGCATAAGGGCATGCCTTGTATAGTTTCAATGGCTTTCTGGTGCATTGGTTGAGTGACCCCGAAGCTTCCACGCCCGAATTTATAACCCCAACGACCGAACCATGGTTCACTGAATGCTACACCGTGGAGTAGTCTCAATTCCATGCTTCTTTTCTGTGAAATGTCATTCAAGCTCACTTTCCTACATGTTAAGAGCCAGTTCTTATAAGCAATTAAAGTTCACAAACGATTACAGAATTCTCTTAAGTGACAATAATTAAATAAAAAGTTACGAGATAGATGCCTAACCTTGCTCGCAATCCCGTGCACAACCGATCCCAGAATTCCATGATCTGGCATCCAGCCAAGTTGGAACCTCCTTCCATCCCATTGACACACAGCAAATGCCCGAACCCATTAGAGTGGAAGATACCATGCATGATATGGCCCTGTAATTGCACTAAATTGAAGTTGTCTTTTGTTGAAATTGCCCCATCTTGACAGTTCAAAAAAGCTGCTTCTGTGTCCTTCGAAGGTAGAACGAAGTGATACTTCCTGTTGCAAATCATATTCTGACCCCAGCCTGAGCTATATTATAAAGGAACAACGAGCTTAGTGAGAGAATAAAACACACCAATTAACATGTATATATTCTTAATCTGCAATATGCATGCTTACAAAAAGCATAGATTAACTTGGGAGATGGATCGTCTAATAAAGAATTTAAGCAAATGTCCTTATACAAAGATTACAGTACCGCACCAACATCTTACCTCCTATGTAAGAATGTTAGAAAAGACATCTATAAATCAGGTTCTCAAATTGAAGCTGATTCAGAGCTAATTAATGTCGTGCATGATTCTGCAATATAAACTTGTACAAAGTGCCATAATCAGTTTTTACTAGTTAATTACTAGCAACATTATACCACATGCCCGTGTTTGGTTTTAACTGTTTTTCTTTTCTTAATTATGCAAGGCAAGAAATCGTTTGACTAATAAATTAAGCACATATTGCATGCACTACTATAGAATGTCATCACGAGTTCTAGAATGCTAAGGAGTCAATCTGTCTTGTTCAAGACAGAAACCAAAATATTTATTCAATGTAGGTAACGAAAGAGAATTAAAGCATCGAACTAGGGAATCAAGACTTCACCAACATGCTGGCAGTGCTTGCAATGATGTTCTAGCGATGCCTCAATTGGTTCCTCGACAACAAACAACAAGATGTGAAAAGAAGGTTGGCGTATGACTTCAAGCTTAAATGACCAGCTTGGCTTTCTACTGCAAATATTTCTCTCAAAATGCCCAAGTTCAAGAAGCTTTTTGATATTTTGTTGGAATGACCCATCAAACTCAACTGGGTAGCCATTTTCACCAAAAATCTTGAACCTGAACACCCTCTCTTCTCTCTTCCTTTTCTTGCTGCTAATTAGGTCCAAATAAGACATCATGAAAGCAAGGAGATTGAAGATTGCTAAAGCAAGGAAAGAACAGAAGAAACTCTAAGCATCGAGGAATCGAGTAGAAATTCAAGAGAGAAATTGAAGCGGCACGGCCTTATACCTTTATAACTTGCTTAGTCGTTCACACACTTAGTGCTTAAACATAAACATGAAGAGGACACAAAAGAGACACCAGCTTATCAAATTGAGCTAGGAATAACTCACTTGACGCGTGATTTGTTTAAAATTGACCTCCATGCAAATCTATCGCGGCAACCTATGCCATGAAATGCTTTTGTGAAGTAAAGAAATGAAACCATGCTTTGATCATGCTACTAGATAACCAATAGCCTTCTTTACATTCCGGAAAATTCTATGGTCAGCTCGGAAATGTTGATTTTAACTTTGGATGGACAGACATAAACGCAACACATTTCTTGGCCAACTACTCCTATGGCTAGTTAGCATCAATATATGTTATCAATTTGAAAGCTTTATTCCATGACAACTTGCTTGAGAGGTTTTTTTTTTTTTTAAATGATTAGAAGAACGAGGGAAGAGGAGAAGTTTTGAGCATATAAACATCCAGGTAATTAACTATTAATTAATAAACCAAACCTTAAACTTTTGGATTATATACGGATAATGTTCAATTCATTAGGGTACGTTGAGTCAATTACTGCTCAATATTTATTTCACAATAATATCATTGAAACTTGAAAAGGTTAAAAGAGATTTTGAATTCGAGATTGGTAACTCGTTGTTCAAAGATTATTGGTTAAATATTAAAACCGAAGCCATAACGGATCATAAGCCCATACCAAACTCAGCTGAGATCTGTTGAGGGATTTGGTCTGAAAGGGCTTCGACCCAGGCTTTTTGTTTTGTTGGCCTAAGATCCCTCCCTTAGGTAGGTACGGATTTTTAATGCCATTCCTATAATTTTTATTGAACAAATTGTGTTGTTGTAACATACATTATTGAAATCTGACAATAACTTGGTCATGGATAGATATAACAACAGCAATAATTAAATAATTTAATAGCCAAAAATTTCTAAAAATTGTATTAATAATATTTGTGGTTATATTTTTATAAAAAAATGTTTTTATTCATGCCCTTTGAAGAATTTTTTAGGCTGTCGATTTTATTTCTTAATCACAGCTAATTGGCATTACAGCTAATTGATGTAGTCAAGATTTCGGCTTTGCTTAAATTTCCAACTTGCAAATCATCACACCAAGCAATGCACGTAGAAATTGTAAGCAAAATATATATTTTGGTGTCAAGTTTCGATTTCCATTCTTAATGAAGTGAAGTGCTCTTAATCAATTTTGTAAAAAAAAAAAATCTTCCGACACCACCAAAGAAAAGGAAATTAATGTGTGTGCCGGAGGAGGTCAAAACTAATATTAAAAATTAAAATATTTTACAAGGGCTCGGCCGTACTTGCCTCCTCTTGGTTCCTCCCTTGTTTGGAGGTGTGACAATTTTTTTTAAGATATAATTTCTTTTAAACACAAACTATATCTTTAGAATTTATAAAAATATACTTTTTACTAAAAAAAAAAAAAAAAAACACAAAAAAATACCTCCATCCAAAGTCACAATTAGTCATGTTGGTTTTATTTGGGAAATCTATGGTGGCATAGGAGGCTATAATAAAGTCAAGAAACCATGCCTGTCCACGTAAATAACGTAAAATGCCATTTTTGTCACAAAAAGAAAAAAGAAAAAAGAAATAAATAAAAACACTTTATTAAAACCATTCAAAAAGGAGGAACAAGATAAAGTCGGATGGCCCTCAAATCAGAAAGAATATAAAAGAAAGAGGATAAGAATTTAGAGCTTGTTGTGACCTAAGAACATATACCCTACAAAAACAACATTGAAATCTTCTCGTAGATTTTCTAATATGTTTTTAATTAAAAAAGAAAAAAACACTATAAATCCGTCTCTCTCATTACCTCTCTCTCATTTTTAGGGTTTTCTCTCTCCTCTCTCCTCTCTCTCTTTCAGGTTTCTCTCTCCTCTCTCTTCTTTGTCTCTCTTTCTCTCTCCAGAAGGGCAAAATCCTAAAGAGACGTTTACACCCCCCAAGTAAGTTTTCTCTCTCATGTCTCTTTTCTTTCTCTCTCTTTTCAAAATTTTGAATATATGGGACCTGATGATATGCTATGAGAAAACCTGCCTTAAGTGCTCAAATATCTATTCTGCTTTGTTATTTATTTCCTGAATGCAGAGATCTATTACTGTTCAAGGTCAAGCTTTTTTAAAAGGAAAGCTTTCCCATTTTTCTGATATTTGAATGAATATTGTAGATCTGGAAATGGGTTTTTGTTTGCGTCGTCAGAAGATGTTGAAAAGTGATTTGAAAACTGGAATCTTTTTCATCTTTTGTTGTTGTTGTTTTTTTTTTTTTTAATTTTTTCCCATTTTTGTTCAGGGGAATCTTAAAAGCCTTCCCATTTTCAGATCTGGAGGAAATGAAACTTTTTACACAATTATTTTTCATTTCATATTTTTTTTCGTTTTTGTTTAGATGCAAATGTCAGGCATTGTGAATGGTATTTCCTGCTGATTTCTTTGCATATGCTTCTGTTTTGCTGAAAATTCATTGGATCTGTTGATTTGGGAATTATGATTAATGAAAAACATCGTCATTGTGTTTTGTATCTATCAGTGGTAAAGGTAATTCCCTTTATTACTCGAGGACTCTTTGATAGCCTCGATGATCAGGGTGACAATGCTGCTGGTGACCGGTCCCAGAACATATCAGAAGCTGATATCAGGATTGCAATGTTATTAGTGGTTATGCTAAAAAATATAACAGAAATACTGATTTCCCCCCCTTTGCTGTATTGTTGACAATGTACAGCTTTCATGGACGACGATGCATTGAACATGCGCAATTGGGGTTATTATGAACCTTCATACAAGGAGCCACTAGGTCTCCAGCTAATGCCAGCCATGGTAGACCGTGATTCGAAGCATCTCCTACCCAGACGTGATCCGAATAACATCATGGTTGGTGCCACTGGAGCCTACCTTCCGCGTGATTCTTTGGTTTCGGATGCCTCTATGCATATGAATTATATGAGGGATAGTTGGATAAACCGGGAGAAGTTTTTAAATATGCTACCCCCAAATCCTAGTTATGTTGTTCACCCTGAAACTTCTGGAGCTCAGTCCATGCCAATGTTACAGCCACCCGATTCATCAAGGGATGAGAGGGTGAGTAGGATGGAGGAGCCTAGTGTAAGTAAGGAAGGTAGCCAGTTGAAGAAAAGACAAGTTGGGGGTACCGCCCCCAAAACTCCCAAACCTAAGAAACCTAGAAAGCCAAAAGACGGTAACAACAATACAGTTCAGCGTGCGAAGCCAGCTAAGAAAAGTGTGGATGTTGTTATAAATGGGATTGATATGGACATTTCAGGTATCCCAATTCCGGTCTGCTCATGTACCGGAACTCCTCAGCAATGTTATCGATGGGGCTGTGGAGGATGGCAGTCTGCATGTTGCACCACAAATGTCTCGATGTATCCTCTGCCAATGAGTACCAAAAGACGCGGTGCAAGGATAGCTGGAAGGAAAATGAGTCAGGGTGCATTTAAGAAGGTACTGGAGAAGCTAGCGGCTGAAGGTTATGACTTTGCTAACCCAATTGATTTAAGGACTCACTGGGCAAGACATGGAACCAACAAGTTTGTCACTATCAGGTAGATTTACTTTGTTGGTACCAGTAATGGGACTCTACCTGTGGCCTGCTTCTCTTGTATATATCCGTGGCCTCTTGCGGAGATCTATTTGGTTCGTTGTAGTTCAAGAATTTTCAGCCATGATACATGTTTTCGAAATTCAGACATCTAGTCTTTTCGAAATTGTTGTTAACTTTTCATTTTCGTCTGTGTTAAAAAGCCAACCAGTAAGTTCTGGCACCCGGATGTAGGATGTGGATGAGTTTATTTTGTTGGATTGGATTCTCTTTTCTGCGGTTAATTTCATTTTATTAAAGATTATCAATTGAATTCTCCTTTCACCATATCTAATTGCTTTCTTTTTAGTAGTTTCAAACTATTCCATGACTTTGGTTTAAGGCAATATTCTTCTTCTTATGGTGTAAGAAAAGCAAGAATGGTGATTTTAGATATCTAATTGTCCTTATTTCTTAAACGTTAGACTTGCTGAATTTCTTCTGGGATTATAAACATTATAATCTCTTTTCTCGGACAGCATAGCTTTTTGATGCATGTAATTTGTAAAGAATGGTAGTTCCTCAAAATCTCGTTGGTGACTGACTCTTCATGCCATGTCTGCACTTATCTGTATTTTGTGTGGTGTGGTCAGTTTATCTGTTCTTGCAATAGTATCTAAAGGAAAACTGGATAGTTTTGTATGTATATCGTTGCCATATGATTGCAAGTATCCATTGTTTCTTTCCTTCCTTCCTTGTTTTCTCTCGAGAAGAGACGGTAAGTATTTATTGTTTGCCCGTGAGTATTGGCTTTTCTAATTATTCATGGCACTGAGATGAGCTTCTTCTTGTATACCTGTTGTTTATTTGGAGAATCCTTTATAGCACTTTTGATTTCATTTACATTTCTAGAGTTTGCTTTTATGAAATTTGGAGGTATGATTTTGGTAGAGTTTTCCTAATCATTTTCTAATAAATATATATTTATTTATTATATTAAAAACAAAATAAATTAAATCTTTAGCTTAAAATATATGTTATATACAATTTTGATGTGATGATATCCGATTTCCTTGTTCTCAACTAAATATTTCCATGAAGAATTATTTTGTGGCCTCGTCTTTTATGAATCACCATCTGCTTTCATTGGAAAACCTTGCATCTAGAGCTACTTAGCGTTCAGAAATGATTTTCGTTTTCACTCTTTCTTCACTAATATGCTCGAATATTTTAGTGTTGATCATATGTTCCAAATTGTTCTTCTATGTGGGAATTTATTGTGTAGAGTGTCATGGGACAATCCTTTCTATAACGTGGTAGGAAGAGTTTGTGAGGTTGTAGAGATGATCTTGAAGCACCTTCTGGTTATGAAGGTGCGCATCAAAATGGAGAGAAAAGAAAGGTTTTCCAGCGAAAAGGTGATCAAAAAATCATTTTCCATGGATGGGTAATGTGAAGACACGTCGTTCAAGTGTTTTTTCCTTTCTATTGGTACTCGGCCATATTCTCTGTGGGCTGTTATCACAAGCCCAACTAGAGTATTGTTATTTATCTCGGGCCCAAGGCTAAGCCTGCTTGGCCTTCTTTTCTAATTCTTTATTTTATTTTCAACTTTATCTATTTATGTTTTATATTTTTCCAAACAGCAGCTTATTCTGATCTATAATGCCCGTCGTGCAAAACAATTTGAAAACCCTACATTTATGCCGTAAAACCTGTAACGTTGATTATGAAAAATATCTTCAACTTATAAAATTTCATAAAATATTTTATAAATAGTAATTCACTTATAATATTATCCAACTATTTAAACTATTATCTTCATCTTACCACAACCTCCTTGCAATATTAGAAAATAAAAAAAAGTAACGAAAATACCAATAAAAAATATTTCATCATTGTTTGCCAATGAAAATTATAAAAGAAAGTTTTAGCTTGTAATTTTGGATGGAAATGATAATAAAATAAAATAAATTAAAATCAAACACTCCTCTCTTCTCCCTATTTTTTTTCTTCTTCTTCTTCTAATTAAAATTAAAAACAACCCTCTCTTCCTCTAAAAATTTATAGTAGCCCCCTCACAAATATAGCCACTAAACCCTATGGCACCTACACAGTAATAACATCAACTTCCATCCATTGGTTCTATTTCTTGTGAAGATTCACCCCCACCAAGTAAGTAATGTTGCCCATTTATATTTAAAGTTAATTCATTGAATTTTTTTGTAATATTTATATCTTACTTGTATATTAAATTGTTTGTTTTGCTTGTTTTATAATGATAATTATATATGTTGTTTAATGTATGATTTGAATTTTAAGG
>Ga0325414_1009698_pt1 | contig 10114 bp, 5 predicted proteins | sample PopdelMetagenome_8_FD_206183 | JGI IMG/M metagenome (GOLD analysis project Ga0325414, IMG submission 206183) | Populus deltoides microbial communities from Bellville, Georgia, United States - Leaf-PdKOR-R3 | ecosystem: Host-associated > Plants > Phyllosphere > Phylloplane/Leaf | place: USA...
TGAACTAGATGAATTAAAGGCTGCCCTTCATGCTCCTTAAATGTCCCAAGCCCCTTTAGGTCCATTTTGCTCCATATGTTCTGAACAAGCCCATTCAATGCTTCTTTAAGCTTCTTTGCCCTAGCTCATGTGATTAGCTCAATTGGCACCTCCAATAGGTCGTTGGCATGATTACGCTTGGTGTTGGGCTGATCCGCATCAGCTGCCATACCTCTAGAGCTCGAATCTAAGCATAGAACTCGTCGTAAATAGATTAGTTCAAACGCACCCATTTAACTTTTCACTGAAGAATGGAATCGGCCTCTTTTCTTGCATCAAAACAACCCCAATTCCAACTTTGGAAGCATCACACTCTATTTCAAATGTTTTAGCAAAGTCTGGAAGTGCTAAAACTGGAATTACATTCTATCTCGTAAAGTCGAACCTAATCTACAAGAAGATTCAGATAGCCCCATAAAAAGATCAAGAGCGAAACAACTGCAAAGGGTAATACGATCCTGTAAAGGTCAAATTCAGATTTTGACGTAAAATGTACAACTATCCAGTTTTACGGCAACAATTATAATTTTCAATCAGACAATTGGATCGAGCTGAAAGTTTACGTAGAGTCTCTTGATATGTTGTACTATTTGGCTATACGAATTATAATTTTCAGTCTCTTGGTTTAAAATTACAGGTCAATTGGAATTTGGAAAGGCGTCGAAACACAAGTCAAAAGAGGCTATACGAATTTTGTTATTTACTTCCTTTTGACTTGTGGACTTTCTATTTGGCTAGGATTCTTTTCCTAAAAGTATTTGGCTAGGACTTTCTATTTGGCTAGGATAATCTCCCTTCCTTAGTTCTCTAAAGAACTGAAAACGACTTATAGAAGAACAACTATCTTCGTGGTGTCATCCTTATACTTCTCGTTCGTGAATCAATATTCATTGGGTGGGGGTCTCCGTTTCCAATAGTGGTGGTGCCTAGGTACAAGTTATATTTGTGTCACACTACTATCAAACCTGATTTACTTGGCTTTCCGGGAATTGGTGTCTTTACGTGTGGGTAGTGTGACCACGTGATCACGAGGTTCGCATCATTTGGTATCAGAGCTTAGCTCCATTAACCAGGTTATATCCTTCTGAAATTTTCATTTCTTGTTGTTTCCGCAAAAATTCCTTAGCGTCCAATTTCTTCTTCTTGATTTTGCAGCATATCAAAAAAATAAAAAAAAAGTTAGTTATTTCATTCTATTATTGTTCAAAATAAGTAGCATAAAAAAAAAAGAGAAAACAGAAAGGCAAAAAAAAATCATTCAAAAAGACGTTTATTGGATTCTGCCACAGAAAACTAAACAAGGGAAAATTGGATCAAATCAACTCATAATTAGATCAAATTTTAGAACCTGATTAGTGGGGTCCTATTCGGACCAAATATTGATTTTAGGGTCAATTGGATATCTTTGGATTTGGGTTTCAAATTCGGGTCTGATTCATAACGTTTTTGCGTCAGTATATCAAACCTTATCATAAATTGATCAAAATTTATATTCTGTCTATTTGGGTTGATATCGCACTATATCTGAAATGTTAACTCAATTGGACATCATTTACTTTAGGTTCCAGATTCGGACTTAACTCGTTGTAAACGAGTCTGTTTTGCGTCAACTTTTGAAATTCGCTTTCTTTATGTTGTTTTATTTTCTTGCAGTTTATTTTCATCATATCCAACATATTTGGGTGTTGTTTCATCATTTTACATATTTTTGTTTCTGTTTTTATTTGAGTTTTCAGTTTCGTTCATATTTAGGATAGACTCACTTGCTACTCGCGAGACTATCATTGCAGTTTCTTTTTACTTGTTTTTTGGTTTTATTGCTTCTTGAGTCATATATATATATATATATATATATATTTGGATTGCACTGCCAAGTGGGTTTTATTTGGTGTTCGTTTCAGTTTTGCAAGAACCACAAGAAGATGAGACAAGAGGTGTGAGCACGTGAGGATATTAAGAGTGTTTGAGCGAAACACAAGCGACATGAGGATAATGTTTTTTACCACTAACCAATTTTTGCAAGTACTATCATGTCAGATCAAAACAACACACCACCCCATCCCGAGGGGGAACTTACGTTCCAAATGCAAGCCATGATGCAGATGATGGAGAGGATGCATTTTGTGATGTGAAATGTGTGTGACAGACTTGATAGGGTGGAGAAACGTGGTAACGAGGCTGGTACAAGCACCCAAAATGGGAGGAAGCTTGGGGTTGAACCGAAAGCAAACAGTGGCAGTAGGCTCGAAAGGCCAAGGTGGGCTGATTATGATGATTTTGAGGAGGCCATTGATGATATTGGTGATGGTGGTTTTGAGGATGAGGCCATCAGAAAGGTTTTCGGCAGCTTAGAAACCGAAGGGATTATGGGAATAGAACTAGGGGCCACTTCGGCCAAAGAGAAAATTTCTGTAATGTTGGGGGACATGCTGATTTAGTTGGTGATTTGGATGCCATCAAATTGAAAATACCTTTTTTTCAAGGTAAAAACGATCCCGAGGCATATTTGGAGTGGGAGAAAAAGGTGGATTGGATTTTTTATTGTCATAACTATTCGGAGGTGAAGAAAGTAAAATTAGTAGTCATTGAATTCACAGATTATGCACTGATATGGTGGGATCAGAATGTTATTAGTAGAAGGAGGAGTGGAGAGAGGCCGGTAGCGTCGTGGGAGGTGATGAAAGTGTTGATGAGAAGGCGATTTGTGCCTAACCACTATTATAGAGATTTGTATGTGAAATTGCAGGGTTTGAATCAGGGTTCTAGGTCCGTGGATGAGTATTTCAAGGAGATGGAGATTGCCATGATTCGGGCCAATGTGATTGAGGATTGGGAAGCTACCATGGCTAGATTTCTAAATGGGCTGAATAGGGACATTACGAATGTTGTAGAATTACAACATTGTGTGGAATTGGAGGACATGGCCCATATGGCAACGAAGGTGGAGAGGCAAATAAAAAGAAGGGGGAGTACACGTTTTCAAACCAATTCGGCTTCCTCAACATGGAGGCCGAATTTGAAGAGAGTGGGGGCTGTCCAACCAAAGCCTTATGCAAAGGCCGAACCACCTAAGGCCAAAAAGGATACTCATATGTATGGGAAAGGTAAATCTGAATCTCAACCTACTCGTGATAGAGATATTAAATGCTTTAAGTGTTTAAGGAAGGGGCACATTGCATCTCAGTGTCCAAACCAAAGAGTTATGCTTACAAGAGACAATGGGGAGGTTGAATCTGAAAGTGAAAAGATGCCACCTTTGGTGGATTGTAGTGAATTAGATGAATTATAGGCTTTCTTTCATGCTTCTTAAATGTCCCAAGCCTCTATAGGTCCATCTTGCTCCATGTATTCTGAACAAGCCCATTCAATGCTTTTTTAAGATTCTTTGCCCTAGCTCTAGTAATTGGCCCAATTGGCACCTCCAATGTGTCGTTGGCATGATTATGCTTGGTGTTGGGCTGATCCTCATCATCCCTCCCCTCTCTCTTCAAAAAGATTCGACCTTGAATCATCACCTACATCAAACAGAGTAAGATCAAAAACATTAAAGTTAGCACTAACACCATACTAACTTGGTAAATTAACTTTATAAGCATTTTCATTGATCCTTCCAAGGATCTGAAATGGCCCATCTACTCGTGGTTGTAGCTTTGATTTCGTATAAGCCGGAAATCTCTTGTTACACATATGCACCCAAACCCAAATGGAGATTGTGTACTAGTGTAGTTCTTATGGAAATTGTTGGATATTGAGTTTAAAGTAGTTTTTATGGTTGTATAAAAGAGAAAATTACCCTTAAATTTCAAGTATAAGATGATTAGAAAGATGGGAGTTGTACAAAAATTTCAGGGTGTTATAGTTGGTATCAAAGTATATGGTTGTGATTTAGTAGACTGCAAGGGAAATACTGATGTGAACCTCATGATCACGTAATCACGCCACCCACAATCAAGATTGAGATATGATCCTGGAAAGCCAAAATAGATCTAATAGTAGTGTTACACGATGGAAACCTGCACTAAGGCATCAACACTATTAGAATGAAGTAGAATGATGCCACGAAACCAAGTTAATCTTTGATAAATCAGATTTAGTTCATTCAAGAATTGAAAAATGGAAGAATCACTCTCATACATTAAAACTGAAAAATTAAGAAGTAATATTTATGAATGGCTGCCGAAATTTAGGTCACATGAGTTTAAATAGTTCTTAAAAAAATTAACCCTGAAGGATTTACCCTAATGGACTGATTTGGCCCAATTACAAAACTGACCCAAAAACCTTAAACTAAAAATCCCATAACCTGATCCAAACAAGTCTGGGTTCCTAGTTGAAAATAAAGTATTAATTAAACCCAAACAAGCCTTGGTATATAGCTAATTTATATTCAGAAATCATTTAATGATATACCAAATAGTAGTAAAGCTTCATGAAATGAAATAATTTCTTAATATGAATAAAATGATGATATAATCGAGGCTTTGATGATATAAGATTGAGTGAGATGAAAATATATGTTAATACAAATCTTATTTTAAGTAGCAAGTTAATTCAATAATATGTTATAAAATATGAATTGGAATTATAATTGTGTTTATGTTTCATGCCTTTATTGATATCTATGCTAAATTGGTTGCTTGGGCCTACATGTAATTTTTTGTTTTATCACATGGTACTGTAAGAAGTGTTGTATCTTAAAATACAATGATTTTGCTATGGTACCTAACAAAATGGATAATAAAGGTGTAGAGGTTGTATTATAGATGCGGGGGTAAAGGTTTGGAATTGATTATGTAATAACTATTATTCTACCTTCTGAAGCATCTAATCTTAGAATCAGGAAATTAGAGATCAGACCCATGATTATCTCTTTAGACATGGAATTCATTTTGAAGGAATAAATGGTTAACTTATATATATATATATATGGAGAAAAATTTTTAGATAGGCAATAGGTTACTTGGCCAAAATTGTGAATATGGTAAAGGGAAGGATTAGCTTAAAAGAAGTAACATGGACTATGCCGAACTTGGCTTGAATTGTTGTGTAGAGTTTTTCAATGAAAAATTAAGTCATTTGAACATTAAAAATCATAAAAAAATAAAGTCCTTCAGACATTAAATGTCAGTGTAAAAATAGTATATCCATGAACTTATTTACAAAAGTATTTGATTACGTGAATTAGTAAATATGATGAATGGTATAGAAATGTTTGAATATTGAATCAGGATGTTCTATTAAAATATAGGAGAAGCGTTCAAAGTGAGATCCGACTTCTCAAGGGTATGTATAGTTGGATTTCAAGGTAAGGGTTGCCCCTTTGGTTATTTAATTGTTTAATTTTTTATAATGCTAGAATACAATAGGAATTATATGTATTATGTAATACTGTATATCATGAAAAATATTATTATGTGAATATTGTCTACGGGCGTGAGAAATATTAATATTGTATGAATGTTACTTAAGGGTAGGAAATATATTGTTGTGTGAATATTGTTTGCTAGCATGAGAAATATTGTTATGTGAATATGCCTACAAGGCTGGAAATTAGTGTGTGTGTGTGTGTGTGTGTGTGATTTGTTATCAATTACAACAATGGACATCCATATGTAAATAAAAATTATCTACCAAGATATTTAATTGACAAGCCATCTTGAGTGGAGCTCGTGGCATTAATAAAATGTATTGTTGAGATATTTAATTAATTAATCATTCCGAGTGGAGCTTGTGGTGTCAATGTAATTAACTGTTAGTATATTTACTTGACCAGCAGTCTTGAGTGGAGCTAGTGGCGTCATTGTAATTGACTATCAGATACTTTGATACGATCTAGGCAAGGTCAAATTCGGATTTTGATGTAAAATGTGCAACTATCTAGTTTTACGGCAACAATCATAATTCTTAATCCAATTGTTGGATCGGGCTGAAATTTTACGTAGAGTCTCCAGACATGTTTCACTGCCTTGGGTTAAAATTGTAGGTCAATCGGAGTTCGAGAAGGCTCTGCTAATACTGGTCAACAGAGGCTGTACGAATTTTGTTATTTACTTCCTTTTAACTTGTGGGCTTCCTATTTGGCTAAGATTCTTTTCTAAAAGGATGTGGCAGCTGGTTTTGGAAATCTCCTAGTTCTACAAAGATCTTTAATGGGCTGAAACATAGTTTCCAAGTGTGTTAAGGATTCATAAATGTTTCAGAATCCTTTTCTTACAAGGATTCCTTATTCATCCTAGCTATAACAAGGAAAGAAGACTTCAGGATTAATACTACCTTCAGATCAGATTTCTTAGTCTATTTGGGACTTCTTAATTGTGACAAATCTGATTCTAGCATATTTAGGATAATAATTTTCAAATTTTTATTATTTTCTTCTTAGTATTTGGGTTATTATTACTTATTTGGGTCAATTGTAAGTGGGCCTCATATAAGTCCACCTAAAGCATAACAAGACATGTAACTTAGACAATTCAGATTAATAAAACTTCTTGTTTGGCGCACTGTGTGTGTGTGTGTATTGGTGAGATAATCTCCTTTTCATGGTTTTCTAAAGAACTGAAAAACAACTTATTGAAGAACAACTATCTTCGTGGCGTCATCTTTATACTTCTCATTTGCGAATCAATATTCGTTGGGTGGGGGTTTTCCGTTTTCAATAGTGTTGGTGCCTAGGTACAAGTTATCTTTGCGTCACACTCCTATCAAACCTGATTTACTTGGCTTTCCAAGAATTGTTATCTTTGCATGTGAGTTGCGTGACCACGTAATCACGAGGTTCGCATCATACTTGATTAACTAAGCTACTAGGAGTGGAGCTGGTATCATCAATGCAACTAATTTGCCAGGTTACTAATAGATTATTAGATGGAATCAAATATTTGACTAATACAATAAAATGGTGTATTGATGTTAAAGTGTTAACTATTGATTAATGAATTATAAATAGAGGTATATATGTTTTGTCATACCATTGCAGAACTCTATTCTTGATTAGTAATGTAATGCTAAAGGTCTAGGAAGGTAGGACCATGAATTTGCTTAGAATGTCTGTGGATTGTTGATGTGTCGAGGTTGTTTAATTTTTGCGGAGAGTCTGTTAAAATTTCATGAAATTAGGAAAGTTTCCATTTGAAAAAAATAAATCTAGGTAAAGTTGTGCCTTAAATCTTTTTTTAAGAGTTGAAAAATAGTGTGAAGAATAATAGAAAATGATGGAAAGGAAAGGAAACGATGGAACATGGTGATGATAAATACGGATTCCGTGAGATTAAACTAGGCAAATAATCGTAAGAAAATCTAAAATTACAAAATATGTGTTAAGAGAATTGTACGAATTAAGTGTGTTTGAAGAAGTGAATCATAAATTAATTTCATTGTGAATTGAAATAGTGGTGTGAACCAGATATGGGAGGGATATATATATAATTGTATGGATTAAATGTGTTTAAGGAAGCGAATCGTAGTAGGAATCAAACTTATTGTGAGCAATAGTTACTATGTTGTGATTGTAAATGTTAAATGTATACTATGATGAAATAAAAATTCATCAAAAATTGATGAAAATGTTGAATTTGGAATCTGGTGTAGATTGATGTGAATAAATTAGAAAGTAATACACTCATATAAAATTATAAAGGTTTTAGACTAAATCTTTATATAGTTCTTATTGAAATTATTGGATGCTTAGTTTAAAGCATTTCTTATAGTTCTATAAAAAAAAAGATTTACCCTAAAATTTCAAGTATATGATGATTAGAAAGATGAGAATGGTATAAAAAGACCAGGGTGTTACACAACCCATATTGACTTGTCATTGCTTCCGAGTGTTGTCTAAAAGTATTTATTCGTTATTGATCACTTTTCATCAACCTCATGAAAATTTTATTTCTTTACCATTCATAACTTATTAAGAATGGTACATCATTTTAATTTAGCTAATGTCACCGTCTTGAGCTTATATTGATTTTTTTTTCAATGCTCTAATGTAAAGTTTGAAGGTGTCTGTTTATTAATTCTATTTTTTTATCATCTCCATGAAGAACCAATATTTCCACTTTTGTGTTATGATGGAGTTCTTTAAATCATCATTTGGCTGATGTTATTGCTATAGATTCCTTCAAACACAACTTCTTTTAACACATCTAACTTTGTTCATCTTTCTTAATAGCTATTATTATAAAGTACACACACATCATCATCATTCTTGCTAAGAATTTTATAAATTTAGTCGATGAAAGTTTTTTATTGTAAAACATTTTTTTTCTCATGATATCATCTTTTTTATTTTGGAACCAAACTATAAATTTTAAAGATTATGTTCATGTAGGTTCAATTATTGAAACAAAATCATTGAGATTTAATTTTAAAAGTGTTTTTTACTAATTGGGAACTTAGATTTTTTAGTCAAAAGCCTAAAACAGTTTATTCAAGTGTTATAATGCAATATTGGATTTTTTTTTTTTACATATGATGAAATGGTTATTAGTTGGGATAAAGGAAAATAATGGTTATCCTAAATGTTTTGCTATTTAGAAAAATAAATAGCTCCGATAGATTATTCGATGATGAATGCTATATATATATATATATATATATAGGTTTGAATCCTAAAATAAGGATTTCAACTTTTCAAAGGGGAGGTACTCTTGCTAATTAATGAAAAACCGTCATTTAATGTAAAAAAGAATGATATACAACTCATAAATAGATTATAATTTTTACTTAAAAAATATTTTTCTTCTCTTTTTAGAGGCCAAAACTTATCAACATAAATAAATTGTTTTTTTAATCAAAAAAGGCTTATAAAAGCATGCAAACAAAAATTCATGTCTACAAAAAGAATGTGATATAAATGAGACTCAAAAGATGTTTAAGGGTTTAAAACATATGATCACTTATTCTTTGAGGCTTTACCTTCTTGATTTTGATGATTGATCTCATTTCAATTCTCCAAACCACACATATGTTTTTGCCATTGATATATCTTCGATTGTGGACTGTACATCATTATTAGGGACACTATAAAGAGCTCCTTTTTTTTTCTTTCATTTAAGTTATTGATCATTTCCTTACTCTTTTTCACATATGCATGTGTGTGTTGGTGAGATAATCTCCCTTCCATGGTTCTCTAAAGAACTGAAAAATGACTTATCGAAGAACAACTGTCTTCGTGGCGTCATCCTTATACTTCTTCTTGTTCATGAATCAATATTTGTTGGGTGGGGGTCCCTGTTTCTAATAGTCGTGGTGCCCAGGTATAAGTTACTTTGTGTCACACTCCTATCAAACCTGATTTACCTGGCTTTCTGGGGTGTCTTTGTGTGCTAGTTGCGAGACCATGTGATCAAGAGGTTCACATCAAAGGATGTGGCCGCTTGTTTTGGGAATCTCTTAGTTCTACAAAGATCTTTAATGGGCTGCAATATAGTTTTCAAGTGTGGCAAGAATTCATAAATATTTCAAAATCTTTTTTCTTATAAGGATTCCTTATTTATCCTAGCTACAACAAGGAAAGAAAACTTCAGAAATTAATTCTACCTTCAAATTAATTCTAGTGGTCTTCAAATCAGAACCTCGTGATCAAGTGGTCATGCAACCCACATGCAAAGACACTAATTCTCGAAAAGCCAAGTAAATCAGGTTTGATAGGAGTATGACACAAAGATAACTTGTACTTAGGTACCAGCACTATTGGAAACGAAAAACCCCCACCCAACATATATTGATTCACAAACGAGATGTATAAGGATAACGCCACAAAGTGATGTGCATCATGGGAATTATAATCCATCTTGTAAAGCTAAAACTAATATGAAAGAGGATTCAGATGGTCCAATGACAAGAGCGAGAGCGAAACAACTACAAAGGGCCTTGACGAGTCAAATTGGAATGATTGAAGCTGCGTCGGAGTTAAAAATTAGCAATCAGTTTGAAATTGGTTCAAGGATGTTTATTTGCCTACAATTGGAACTTGGAGATGGGAAAAGCCCTTAATGGTTCTTTTGATGCTGGGCTACTTGAATTTGGGTTGATATACAAATAAGTGAAGAAATTGATGCTGTTTATGGTCAGAACA
>Ga0325414_1009700_pt1 | contig 10113 bp, 3 predicted proteins | sample PopdelMetagenome_8_FD_206183 | JGI IMG/M metagenome (GOLD analysis project Ga0325414, IMG submission 206183) | Populus deltoides microbial communities from Bellville, Georgia, United States - Leaf-PdKOR-R3 | ecosystem: Host-associated > Plants > Phyllosphere > Phylloplane/Leaf | place: USA...
TTGTTACATTACATGACTAGTTCTACATGATCTAAAACAGCTTAATTGGTTAATTTAGGTTATGTTTGATATGATTTTAGTAAATTAATTTAAATTGTTTTTCTAACTTTATAAATATGTTTTTTAGGTATAACTTTTTTCAAAATAATTAATATTAAATCAATTCTATAGTACAAAAATATCTTTAATTACCCAGTAACTAAAAAAAAGAAAAAAAATCAAAGGGCCTTGAACCCAAGGTTGTCAATTCCGTTTCGGTAAATGTTTTGTTTTTTCAATTGGAATGAAATGTTTCAGTTTCGGAGTGTTTCTACGTGCCGTTTCGGGATTGTATTGTTCATATATATATATATATATATATATATAACAAACATAATTCAAGATAAATTGATTATAAATTATACAATACAAACACAATGTCAAACAAATATAATTTCAAAATTTAAAATATTTCTAAATAGTCAAGATTAAATAGATCTTTAACTAATTCAACTTAAACAAAATATCAAAATATTATGAAAGTAAAATGTTTTAACACAAACTTTTTAAATATAAAGTTAGATCAATGGTATCAAGGCTAATGGGACTTAAAACATCCTTTGTTTTGCTCAAATTTCTACAAAGTATAAACATGAGAAAAACAACATGAATATAAAACATATATATTAGTGATAAATCTAATTTTAAAAAATTAATATCATTGTTAATGAAAATAGTAATAATAATTTTTAATATTATTATTAATATCATTGGTATTGAAAATAGTAATGAAAATAGCCTTTTATATTTGGGTTGTTTAATTAATTAAATTGAATAAGATTCAATTTGATTTAATGACTTTTTAAGAGCGGAACGAAACATGTGGAATGAAACTAGAACATTCCGGCCGAAATTTAGTCGAAAAATCTAGAACGAACCGAGATTTAAAATGAGATAAAAATTATTCTATTTTGTTCTATTTTTTAAATTGATATGAAATATTTCAGTCTTTAGATTCTGAGATAATCCTTTAATAATTAATTCTCCCATGAAAAATCAAAATACAATTAATGTTTTTGGAAAAGACAAAAGTATTGCAGTGAATAATACATTAAGTACATATATAGTGTTTATATAGTACCACCCGGAGTTGATGTCACGTGACTGGCTTTTTATAGCTCTTGGAGATACAAGCGGTTATGCTCTGCGAACTTCTAAGGGCCTTCGGTTTGATGTACTGATCGGCTTATAAGAGACAGAACACTAGGCACAGATTCATGATGTTCCGACTTTCCCTGGCGGTGGCTTACAGTACTGGGCTTGTTTGAAGGTTTATATCAATCCTAGTTTTGCAGGCTAGCATGATTAGTTTCTCCATCCCATGCCTTTTAAGACACTGGCTTACAGTACTGGGCTTGTTTTTTTCCAGAACTACTCCTGTTCCTTGTTATGTTTGTTTTCTGCTATCAATGAATTAAAAGGATTGCTTATAAGTAATCACCCAGATCAGGCTTCAATACATGATGGTTGCTAATGGTGTTTATATGAACACAACTTGCGATACCCAATAACTAAGGCTCCCTTTAATAATTTTCATTGACGAAAGGAAGGCCCTGCAGGATGACTGACGGGTTTGCGGGAAACTTTCTACGTGGAAACTTAGGGCAAATCCAGGAGACAAATGCTACTCAAACGCTGAATTGAAGCCCTAATTCACTCCAAACCTAAGCTATCAGGAAGCATTAACCAGTTCTTCCGCAAGACCTTGTAGTTTTGGAACAAGATATCAACTTATCAAGGAAGATCGATGGTCGATGATGCGAGATGCCTTCAAGAGTTCCGGCACCAAATATTGAAAAAAAAAAACAAAAAACCCGGATTGTTGTGGAAATTGCATCCTTAGTGCACCAAATTTTGCTTTTTATCAATTGAGTTCATGGACTTTAGTTTTTATCATCTTAGTATATCAAGTTTTGCGATTATGCCAGTCAAAGATTTCCAAACTTGTCAGTTTTTTTTGGTTTTATGAGGAAATTGATTTTGACTTTGAACAAATAATTTCAAGTTAAAATAAATACTTTTATTAAGAGATTTATTTGAAAGGTTTGGTTTCTTCATCATTTTATGATTCTTTTTTGTAATTTTACAATCACATTGTATCTTAGGATTAATTTTCAAGTGTTAAGATTAAATTTATAGTCTTCGTTCAGATCAAACGCAAGCCATTTGCACGTGGATTAAAAGGTAAAAACCATGTCTTAATTAATTCAAACTAATAAGTAAACTGTTAATACAGTTATAACATTTTAACATTAACCAAATGAACGTATGTCGTATGTGATTAATTATAAACTAAAACAAACGAGTTTGCTTTAAAACTACTCAGTTGAATTTATTTTAATTAAATAAACTGGTTTATTTTAATTAAATAAACTGGTTTATTTTAATTTAAAACATATATATATATATACACACATGGTTGTCTTCTAATTTATTTTTTATTTCAGTTTTGATCTTTATTCTTTTAATTGTTATTTTTTGGATCCTTTTATATAATTAATGTTTTTTTCCTCAATTTTATTATTCAATATTTAATTAGTTAAGAATTGAGATTCATAGTTTTTCTAGGTAGGATGCTTCTAGTCTAATGACCCGGGTCACTAGAGTTAACAAGGATTTATATTATTTTTCAGGACTTATTTTTTTTTAATTTTATCTTCTGACATTGATTTTTATTTTTAAACGAGTTTTTTTATTTTCTTCATTTTATTTTCTATTAGGTTATTCCGATCTCGTAACCTAGACTGCAAGTTTGGCTAATTAACTTTAATTGGCTCAAGCTTTTTTGTGGGATCGCTTTTTTAAAATAAAAAAAAAGTTAATGTTTTTTCAACTCCATCCTTCAAAATTTGGTTCTCTTTGAAATTAATCTTTATCATTTTCCTTGTTTTGAGTTTTTTTTTTTTGTTATCCCATTAGTATGATATGGGTTGCAGGGTTTGACCGTCTTACTTGGTTTTGATTTAATTTTTTAGGTCCTTTTTGTTTGTTGATTTTTTTATTAGTTTCATCATTTTACATTAATTTGTTGGAGATTAGGGCTTGTGATTTTTTTTCTCATTTGCTTTATATTGGGTTATCCCGCTTTTATTACTCAGGTTCCAAGTTTGTCATATTAACATGAGTTTACTAAAGTTAATTTGTTTTTGTCTTTTTTTAAATCTAATTTAATCTTTTCATATTTAGTTAATTAAGAATTGAGTTACATCATTTTTTTCTTTTGAATTTTTTTTCTAGGTTATCATAACTATTTTTTTTAATTTGATCAACTTGTCGTTGTTGTTTATTTTTTGGTATATAATTAAATTAAAATCCATTATTTAATCATATTGAGTCTATGAAAAAAAAGTTTTATAATGAAAAAAATGTTCACTTTGAGAGAGGCTTTGCGATCGAGGAGGAATAATAATCCCCCACACCTTTTAGTTTATACTAGTTACATGACCCACGCGATGCCACGGGTTAATTGTTTTTTTTGCATAAAAATATCAAAAAAAAAACTAAGATCTAAAAGTGTTAGGTCTTTCTGCAAAACTATACCCAAGAGTCTTGGATTTGACTGCAACGCCTGACCCAAGAGTAATATTTATAATATTAATAATAACATTAAACTTACATGACCCAAGTTTAAATGGGTCTAACTGCAATACCAGACCCAATAGCCTTGGATGTGGGTTTGGTTGCAATGTCGTGTCATAAAAGTGTGATAATTAAATAAATTAATTAGAAAGAAAAAAACTAATGAAGAAAAAGAAAAAAAATCTGAATTAATTGGGTTAACCCTTTAAACCAGGTTAACTCGTCAAACCTTAGATTCGTGTCGTGAAATTTGATAACTAAATAGAAAAAAAAAAATTGACAGGTTACCCAGAATTAACTAGGCTAACCCGTCAAACCTGGATTCATGTCATGAAAGTTTGATAACTAAATAGAAAAAAAATTGAACATTAACAAACTAAATTAAACGAAAAAAATTAATTAAAAAGGAAAAAAAAACAAACAAAAGATGCCTTTTACTAATGAGGAAAAAGAAAAAAATCTGAATCAACTGGGTTAACCCGTCAAACCCGGGATTCGTGTCATGGAAGTGTGATAACTAAATAGAAAAAAGATTTAATATTAATGAATTAAATTAAAAGAAAAGATTAATTGAAAAGGAAAACGTAAAGAGAAAAAAAAACCCACAGGAAGAAAAAAATTAATGAAGAAAAAAAAAATTTGAATCAACTGGGTTAACCCGTCAAACCTGGGATCCGTGTCATGAAAGTCTAATAATTAAACAGAAAAAAATTTAATGTTAAGAAACTATAGAAAAAAAAAACTAAAGTCATCAACTTTTTAACTGTGGACTGCACGGTGCAGTCCACAATAAAAGGCTTAAAAAGAAAAGGAAAAGGAAACAAAGGCACGCCACGGGTTAATTTTTTTTCTTGCATAAAAAATATCAAAAAAAGCTAAGATCTAAGAATGTCAGGTTTTTCTGCAAAGATATACTCAAGAGCCTTGGGTCTAGCTGCAACGCTTGATCCAAGAGTAATATTAATAATAATATTAAATTTATATGACTCAAGTTTAAGTGAGTCTCGCTGCAACACCAGACCCAAGAGCCTTGGATGTGTGTCTGGCTACAAGGTCGTGTTATAAAAGTGTGATAATTAAATAGATTAATTAAAAAGAAAAAAACAAAGAAAAAAACCAACATGAAGAAAAAAAACTAATGAAGAAAAAGAAAAAAATCCGAATGAACTGGGTTAACCCTTCAAACCAGGTTAACCCGTCAAACCTGGTGTCGTAGGGGCGCAAGCGACGCGACGTCGTCTGACGACGGCGGAGGCTACTTTTCATGCCTCTTGTATGAGGTGTTGTGTGTGGAAAAGGGTCTTGGATTTAATCATAAAATTATGATTAATGTTTTAGGAGTTGTCACCTAGTATTATGGTCACTAGGAACCTATGGTCTCCGAGAGTCTGAGTATGGGACTGGTTGTGCAAGGGGAAGACGCATCATCCCCAGTGCATCTGGCCTGCCTAAGGTAAGCTGCATTGTTGTTTGATTGTTTTTTCTAAGTCGGGCTCTATTCGTTGGTTTTTTCTAAGACTCAAGGTAGATCTATCTTCATGAGAGAGTCTCTACTCTATCGGGTTAAATTCTAACCGTTCTAAAGTTTGAATTTTAGCATCGCATTTTTACACCTTATATCTTTAATACTTGAGGGTGTATTTTATTGTGTAATTTTACACCCTACAAATATTAAAGTCTATCTCTGAATCCTAAAAAAAGATTGGAAAAAGATTTTTGATATTTTGGCCAAATCCTAATGGATGATCATAAACTTGTTATGATATCCATTTTTTGGATTTTCAAAACATGAGAAAGATGCAATCTTTTAATGAAAATATGCTTGGAAAATTTTTAGAATTTGGTCGTATGCATGAAAACAAAATATTTTTTCTTGTTTTTTTAAGGGAAATTTGATTTAAAAGTTTTTGAGATTTTTTTAAAAAATGTTTTGAATTTTTTTGAAATATTTTGGAGAAAATGGGTATTTTAATACTAGATTTGTATTTTACAGTGTAAATATACAACCCGATATTATGAAAAATTGGTAGAAAAATATTTGAAAAAAATCACAATTTTTTGAAATGATTTTTGAAATTTTTTTTGGATTTTTTTTAAAGAAATATATATAATATAATGTATTAATTAAATATTATTAAAATTAGTGGGCCGGGTCGGCCCAGATAACTGGGCCAGGCATAAACCTAGAAAGCAATGGGCCGATCTCGTCCAACAAATCCTTTTCTTTTTTTTTTTTGGGCCTGGCCAAACCCAAATGGTTTGGCCCAGGCCCGCATGGTTGCTGGCCCGACCCAACAACCATGCAAAGTAATTACGCTGCATGCAGAACGAATTCTCGTTCTGCATGCAGCAACTTAATTGCAGCAACAAAAAGAGCCGCGCTACCTAATGTCGGAGTACCTAAATGGAGGCCTGACTGGTTGATACGGGGAGGGGCTGACGTGAGGACGGTGGCTAAGGCCGTGGCAGAAATGGTGGTCGGTGCTAGAGGAAGCAAAAGAAGAAGAAGAAAACGGAAGGGGCTGCAGAGAGGAGAGAGAAACTGATGGTGGCTCTTGGAGGTCGATGGGTGGTTGTGTTGGCTTCTTGTGATGGAGCTGATGATGGAGAAGCTGGTGGTGTCTTTGGTTGGTGGCTGGAACGGTGGAGAGAAAGAGGGAAAGAAAAACTGCATAAATGTGGGCAAAGTGGCTGGTTTTTTGGCAGACTTTGGACCCGATTTTCTCCCCTCTCAGGCCATGAAATAGTTAACATCACCTTCCTGCCTCTCATAAAAAGCTGCCTCCTCGCCTAAAGAAATTCCCAATCTTCCTCTCAATGAATTCTCAATCTTCCTTTCCAGTTTCTTGACATAGATAAGCAGCTGTATACATACAAAAAGTGGTGGGGCAGCCATAAAAGTGATCAAATGCCCTTTGTATATCAATCTCCTTTTGCTTGTACTGTTTGTCGTTTGAAAGCTGGCGATGGGCTTTTAAAGGCTCGAAGTCATCTTTATCTAAAGTATTTGGAAACTTGGCATATATTTGATTTATTCCACTGAAAGATTGAAATAGTTTCTGTTTTCTAGCCATATGGGACAATGATTTTCCATATGAAGAATCCAATACCACTAATGGCTTGTCTAATGGACTCTTGAGCGACGACAGCGCTAACCTCAAAGGAAGTGGGGAGATCATGGCTGGCGCGTGAAGCGACATCGTGGATAATGATGGATTCATTTTTCAAGCCGGATTCGAATTCTTCCAGGTCTTTCTTTAGATTTCGATGACAAATTTAGATTTGGTTGCCAAGGTTTGGATGAGAGAGCCAAAGGACCATGTGAAGTTTTGGGTTAGCGGGTCAGGGTTCGAGTTTTCAGAACTAGGAGGAGGGGATTTGGTGGAGTCTAGATGATGGGATTAGGTTTCCTGGTTTTTTGCCAAAAAACCGCATTTAACCGAACCGGACCGGTTCGGTTTGAACCGGTTTCGGTTCGGTTAATATTTCACAAAATTAATGTAATTTAGTTTGGTTGGTTTTTTTCGTCTAAATCGAATCGAACCGAACCGAACCGTAAACACCCCTAATTGAAAATAATAAAACAACATAAATTTTGATTGAATGATGGAATTGAAAACAAATAAGACTTTAACAAAAGAGTCCAGAGAAAAGAAAAAAAAATTAAAACAATAAGGATATAATTGAAGAAAATAATTTATGATAAATTGTAATTCAAGGACTAAGCTGAAAACATTTAAAACTCTTATAATAGAACCACGGATAAGAATAGACAATAAAAAATGTAAGGATTGAAATTGACAAATATAAAAATAAGAGGACAAACATACACTTTTTCTAGAAGAAAGGTAAAAGAAAAAAAAAGATCGCTGGCACAAACCAACTCTCATCTGCCACCACGGGCCACCTCATAAAGAAAAAAACATAGCGATGGATCTAAAGATACTATGGAAGGGCAAGTTTGGCCATCGGATGGCATCGCACGCATCACCTAACAAACCGCGGCCAACACCCAGTTAGGGCATGCCGTGCATGCGCTAATAGCTTGTTCCAATAAAAAAATACTTTCCCAACTTAAAAATAAAAGAATGCCCTTCATGAATTTAGGAATCGCAAAAAAAAAAAAAACCATCGTGAAAGTACATAAATGCCTTAGACACTTGCCTTGATTTTTGACCTTTCTAAGGGTATAAATGTACTTCCATTGTATTCTAAAATGTTAAAAAAAAACCCTGGTCAACAACTCTAGTATTTTTTGACCTTAGGGGTAAATAAGTATTTTAACTATTTCAAAGTTTTTAAAAAGACTAAATCACCATTTGTCAATAGTTCAAGAAATTGATAACTCTATAGGTAAAATAGTATTTTACCTGTGAAAAAATTGAAAAATATGAACATGTCCCTAAACAATTTTTTAATGACCAATGAATATTTGAAAAAGACTAAATCACAATTGGACTATGATATTTTTTGTTTCAACTTAAGGGTAAAAATGTATTTTTATTGTAACGATACATAGTAAATCACATCTTGTACTACAGTAAAAAACCCATAAATTATATATTTTTGTTAGATATTTTAGTCACTCGATGTTGAAATAAAAAACATATTAAAAAGAGAAAATATATTTGAATATCTATATTTTAGCCACTAAAAATATAGATATTCGAACAAGTTTAGTATCAATGAGTTTGCTTTTTTAAAAAGAGTTTAATATAGGTGATGCTCTGCTCTAACCATGATAGAAAAATAAGTCGAGATCTTTCAAGTTTTTTTATTCATTTAATTCTTATTTTTATAAAGATTAGAGGCTGTTTTGGAATTAAAAATTAATATATTAAAGTTTTTAAGGTGTTTTAAAGTAAAAATAAACTGAAATGAGTTTTTTGAGTTACAAAAATCACGGGCAAAGTTTTTTGGTTACCAAAAGTGAACAAAAAATGGTTTAGAGGACGACAGGACATTTGTTAGACGACTTGTCCATTTAGAAAAAGAACGTAGAGCAGACTTAAAACAGCAACTACGTGAGCAGGCGTGTGCTTTTGGAGACACGCAGGCTTGATTTTTTTATTTTTATTTTTTTTATTAATTATTTGTTTAAATTTTAATCAATGCCCTATTTCTTATTTATTTATTTATTTATTTTTCGTCTCTCTTATTTTTTTAGTTTACTGTTTTTTTAAATAGTAATTTTTTTTTATTTTTATCATATAGAATATTATAAATTATATTTAATTCTTTTGTATTTTATATAAATAAATTTACAATTATTTATAGAAATATAAATAAAAATGTATAAAATAAAAATAATAACTACAATTAAATATATATATATATATATATATGTATATTTAATAATTTATGATTAACGGTTTACCTAGTTATTTGACTGTGATTTTTATTTATTAGTTTATATATTTTTAGTTTATATATTTTTTTTATTTATTTAATTAAATATAAATAATTTATTTAATTATAAAAATAACGATACATTGACACCATTCTTATCTTGCATTATAAATTAATTTGAAAATTTATCCACGAATTAATTAGGTTACAGTGCTAATTAGAATACGTGGAAATAGCAGGTTAAACGAATAAACTACGACCATGGAAATAGTAGGTTCTGGTTTGGATTTTTAAAAAATTGCTGACAAAAATTCGATGCCATCTGGCTTTAATGGACGTTGGATGAACCAATAAAACGTTGACCAACTTATTTTCAATTTATCATTTTTTTGAGATAATTATACAATTGTTTTAATGCAAAACAAGAAAATCATTTTCTATTTTATACCCTATTTAAAATCATGAATAAATAATAATTTGAGTTTTTTCATATATTTTACACATTCAATTGATCTACGAGTTGATTAAACATGGTGCAACTGTGCTTGAAATTAGATTAAATATGACGTAATCAATTAATCATGTTCAGTAATTATTTTAATTTAATTCAACATGATTCTAATTTCCATGATTTATTCCTATCACAAATCTTTTATGAACTACAAGCTGTTTAACTTTTTTTTTCTATCGAATTCTAAAATTAAATTAAGCATGATTTAACAATTTTGGTTCCTCCATAAGCTTAAATTTATCCCTGGTCTGGAATTTTCTCCTTCGACCTTTCGCCTTCCTTGAGTGTCCAAATGCATATGAAACCCCTTTCCTTCTGATTTAACAATATATATATCTATATATATATCTTTGTTTTTTATAAAACAAATTGAAGATATTTAATTGCGAGATCTTGTTACAAGAAGCTATCCGGTAGGACCGGCACCTGACATTCTCTCTAAGCAGTAACCACAAACAATCACCAGATCAAGCCTTCAGTATCGCTCACCGTTGATTTCCCCCCAACGTTTTAAGATGAGATCATGACCACCAATGAGATGATCTCACAAGCGTATAACGAAGTAGGTTTCCACTGAGAATATTCCTACAGTTGTATTTTGTGGAATAAATGAATCAACGCATAATAATATTAGC
>Ga0325414_1009702_pt1 | contig 10113 bp, 3 predicted proteins | sample PopdelMetagenome_8_FD_206183 | JGI IMG/M metagenome (GOLD analysis project Ga0325414, IMG submission 206183) | Populus deltoides microbial communities from Bellville, Georgia, United States - Leaf-PdKOR-R3 | ecosystem: Host-associated > Plants > Phyllosphere > Phylloplane/Leaf | place: USA...
TTCAATAACTTATATCATATTACCATAAAGGTTGAAAATTCTATCATTATGAAAGAAAGAAATAGGGAAAGAAATTTTAATTTTAAATTAACCTAAGATGTATTTAATCTCTACAACGATTTTTCAAAGATATCATTTGTGTTTAGCTATGAATATTTTTTAAAATTTATTTTTAACATCAACACATTAAAATAATCTAAAATCATCAAAAAAATAATAATTTAAAAAAAAATAATCAATTCTTTTTAAAAATTATTTAACAATGGAAAAATAAATAGACTCTTGAACTAGTAATTGTTATTTGATGGCTCAACATATTTGAAAAATATAGCCCAAACTAGAGATAGTTTCAAACATTTGGCTTGGCTGATAAATGAAGGCCCGACTCGGCCATTTAATTTCACAACCCGTTAATTACACTTTCTATAGCTAATGGTAACAATAGCATTCAAGATCCACAATTAGTTTTCATAACTCCATCCAAGATGGTGAGTGCATGGGAAATTTAAGAAAACTTTTGGTGAAAGATTCGCGTCTTTTTGGAATCATGGTTGCGGTTTAAAATGTTTTTTTGTTAGAAATACATTAAAATAATATTTTTTTTATTTTTAAAAAATTATTTTTAAGACTAGTACATCGAAATGATATAAAAACATAAAAATATAATAATTCTTTTTTAAAAAATTAAATTTTATAGGAACCGCATTCCCTAATAAACTAAACAAGGATAGAGCTGCTGCTTTTTCTTTACAAAGAAGCAAAGTTACATAAAGATTCTAAATACAAATTTTGAATGCATGGAAATCAAGTCAACCAAGACCTGGGACGAAAGAGGGTTATGAGCTGACATAATTATAAAATTTAACCCATTCAAAGCAATCAATGATAAGCTCCAAGCAAACACAAGGCTTGAACATATATACCCATGTAAGTGGAACGAAATCATATGCTCAAAATGGGAAGAGAAATGGAAATAACATTTTAGGCTGCAACTTAATGACATTTCCACACGCAGCAAAAACAAAATCCCTACGAGGGACAAGATTTCAGTGACCAAATTTAATTGATTGTAATCCTCATTGAAGTAAAAGAACCTGGATTCTAATCCTACGCAGTCCTATTAAAAATAAACGCTCCCTGGTGAAGGTGAATTATAATCCTATTCTAAATAGCATAAGGTGAAGGATACCACCTCAAATCCCATCAAAAACTAAAATCAAACAGAGATAAAAGACAAGCCAGCCATATCCTAATGAAGGTGAATTGTGATCATATTCTAGAAAACTCAGATGTGCTACCTAAGAACTTGGCCAAGTTCCCTATTGAAACAAAAACTAAACTATTTCCTTAAGAACAACTTATAGTTATGCCCCCTAAAAATAACGAGAAAAAAAAAACTTGGGTGGATGAATTGAAGATTGCAAGAATACTAAGGCTAATAGCAGCCGATAACAATACTGAATGTAAAAGAGCCAAAAACAAATGTTTACTTTCTGTACATTTCAGATCACCAAACAAGGAAAGGTCCTGGATTGCTATTCAATATGGAGGGGGAAACTATAATAAATGAGATGATCTCATATTAAATTAATCAAAAGATGCCATATTGAGCATATGACTAAAATGTTCAAGTAAATTCAGACAATGTGAAGTTCAAACAGAAGGCAGTTCCAACATTGAAAAGATTTGAAGATGAAACACGAGAACAATCTTAGGCCATTAGGATTGACTAGCTTCTTCACGAGTATAAATTTTTCCACCCCATCTTTAGAATCTTTAACAACATCTACAACTTGTCTAATAACATAATCCTCCTATAGGTTTCAAATTAATGCCTTGGTCCAGTTAGAATCTTTACAGAAACTTCCTCCATAGGGTTGGTCTGATTAGAATCAATTAACTTCTTCATAGGTATAAATTTTCCCACCCTATCTTTAGAATCCACAACACCTTCTACCCATGAACCTTTGCCAAGGTTCTGGATTTTGTCTCAATGCCAAAGATCTATTAATATACTTGCAGACAAAAGGTGCATAAGTTTTAGACTAATAACTGATACCATGAATAAAGATCAAGAGATGCTTATGGGAAGAGGTTTCTCCCCCTACATAACCATGAAAAAACAAGCAGAATATTGGAGTGGAAAGGTTAATCATGAAATTTGCATATTCATGACTGAGATAATTGAATTTAGTCAATTTACTATGAGTAAAACTATAAATTCCATGAGATAGAGCAATCTCAATAAGCCAAACATAAATACAGTTGAGTCCATTAAAAAATTAATATCCAAGTTCGCATGTCAGCTAGAAAAACATTCTTTGAAGACTGAGGGAACCACAAAGAAGTTTAAGTTGGCTAAGGTTGCAAAACAAGACGAACAAGATATACTACTGGTCCTAGGAAAGAACAACAAATTCTCCAACGATAAAACCATCACCCATAGAAAAATGTAAGCATCATAAGCATAACAAGGCAATGATGGTGGAAAATGGTGAGAGCAATATCAAGGAATTTAACAAAGGATCCAATGGTCTATCTAAAATCTGTTGATGGATCCTTTCCTGGCAAGCCCATATCCTTCTACTGCTCAAATATTAAACCATAAAGTTCTTCGAGAAAGGCAGCATTTTTTAAGGCCTTCAAAGCTTCTGAGAGGAAAGGAAATATACTATAGAATAATGCAATAGGGAACATTCACGTTTCAAAAATTAATGACCTGATTGAATGCATGAAACGTGTGAATTGAAAAGGTAAGGACTCATACGAACGATAAATATACAACAAACGAGCAATTCATCTATCTATTTTTAATAGGTTGTGATGATTCTATATTTGTCACACCATAACTCTCAATAGATTCTTCAGAAGAAAGGGTACCTGGTGTGATAAAACTAAACTATCATAGGCGACATCTATACAGTTCTGCAGCCTATGCAAGCATTCCTCCTGATGAGAAGCAGAAAACAAGGGTCTTAAGGAAATCAAGGTCAATAGAATCATATCTTTTGGCATATGCAAGAAAAGATGGTAACATGAAACAACAATGTCCTCTTTGAGAAATTTGCTAACAAGGAAGTACCATCCCTACACATTACACAACAGAAATTTTTAAAAAAATATCCAATTTTTCTCAACAACACTTTATTAAAAATATCAGCCAAGGAAGGATTAGTTACTAAATGAGACCTATAGTAATTTCAAACATTAACGAGTTAAATGGTCTGCTTACCCAAATTTAATAATAGGATTAGTTACTAAATATCGAGAATGTGATATTATATGCTTCTAGCAGTCACAAATCAGTTGTTGTAGCAAGAAGGCAAAAGCATTTGTAACGCCTTATATGCAATAAAAACTTTCAAGACATAAAATAGAGAAAAAGATGCCTTCAGTAGTGTAGAAAGAAGAAATTTACATATATTAGGCAGAAACATTACTTGGACATATGGCATTTACACTACAAATTAAAACAAAAGCATTACAACAAAGAAACCCTATCAAGATTAAGACACACAAAATGCAGAGAAATTCATATTAAAGAAAAAACACATCAATATTTGAAAAACAAAAAAGAAAAAAGAAAGGAGAAACCAATTACATGGAAAGTGAAATTAATAAATCTTAAAGAGAAACAAGAAACTATTGACAACAAAATTCAATCTAAGAATGAAATAAAAAGAAAATAAGCTAAAAAACCAAAACTTTAAAACTGAAATTCTTCAATCCCTTGATAAAGTCAAGAAATCATAATTTACAATGACTAGAAATTTTTAAGAAACCCAGATGCTAAAACATCAAAATCCAGAAATACACACCAAAAACTTTTGACCAAAATAAATAGATAAAAAATCCCATGGAAGAAGAACAAATTATGTATCTAAAGAGAGACTGATAGAGAAAAATATTGGAACTCACAGAAGTAGAACACAGAATTTGAATCAAACTTCAAATAGAGAGTTTAAACGACTAAAAGAGGATTGTTGTTTCTTGAAAGAGAGAGAGAGAGAGAGAGAGAGAGAGAAAGTTTTTCTTTTGAAATTGAATGTGAAGTTTTAGAGAGGCTGGATTTTCACACTGCAAGAAAAACTACAGACAATTAAAAAAATTATCGACCGTTGGAATTATTGAACGACAGGGTGTTTGGTTTTTCCGTTTGCTTTGTCTGTTTAGGTTTTCCAAACGACAATTTCTCATAGGGATTTAAAACAATTAGGGATTTTTTTCACCTTAATGAAAAACCATTTTTATTTTAAAAAACTAAAGGTGAAATAATCAAACACCATAATTTAATTCAACCCTTTATTATGTTTTTAATCATTTTATTATTTTCATATGTTTCTAGGTTTATTGTATTTTTCCTCTTTTGTAAGCAAAATAAAAAGGAGCTTGGATTTATAAAGTGCAATGCAACAAGTTTCTTTTTATGGAACTGAAAGAATATTGTCTTATTTTTTAAATAATTTTTATTTATTTATTTATAATAATTATGTTTTCTTTATTAATTAGAAAAATAAATTTAATTCTTCATTCATTAGAAGATAAATTTAACATATCATAAAAAACAAAACAAGGGAGTATTAGTATAGTTTGATTTAGATTGAGTTTTTAATTGAACTAAATAAGATATAGACTTTGTCATACATCTTTGATTTGATCGAGTTTTTAGTGGTTCAATTGACTATTCAAAACATAATTTGGTCTAGGGGGTTGATCAGAAAAAATCAGAATTCAAAACCTTTATTAGATCAAGTTTTTAATTTAAACGAACAAAATATTGATCCAGATAAACACATTCAATCCAAGTTTTTAGTGATATGGTTGATCTGGTCAAACCTAATCTAAACTTAACCAAGTCAACACAAAAAAAACTTTGTTTTAATAAATAAAAAAATTGACATGAAGTCTCCTTATTATATAGCCTAGATTAGCTAAATAAGAGGGTATCTTATTTGTGAACAAATAGTTAAGAAAACAAAAAAGAAAGAGAGAGGGAGAGATTATGCCAGTAAACAAATGTCTTCTCCAAGTGAAGTTTCATAAGAATTATCTCATTATTGATTTGTAAGGAGGCGTTGAGCTTTGAAGACAATAAGTTTCAATAAACAGGTTTTCAATCAATATACTTGATTTTAAAACAAAATATAAAACATACAAATTTCTAATGTGAATAAAGAGTCAAGTCGAATAATGATAAGATCCTCTAATACACACATAGCATAATTAAGTTTGTAGAAAAAGTGCAAAAATTTAAATAGAATTTAAATAGGAGATATATAGAAAGTAAGATTTAAATGAACCTTACTTAAATTTGTATTAAAATTATTACAGGAGATTTTGGTTCTAGAGGTTCGAATCCAAGCAGTATGGATCTTTTTACAGGATAAGAGATAGTAATACAAAAGGTTACATGGAAATTTAAATATGTTACAAGAGGATAAATGTGTGATGCTTTTTATAGAGGAACTCTTATATGAAGTTTTGCTCTCAAAGCCTGGGATTAGTCTCTTTATATAAAGCAAAACGAGATTATCTTCTTTGAAAATTTTGTAAAGCAAATGATTTGCTTTTTAAAAAGTTATTTGTCAATTTTCACCGATAATTATTTATTATTTATGCAAGTGGGGGGTCAATTTTTAAAAAGTTGAAGTGGTAGCTGGCTATTTTTTCCATTTATACCAACAAAAGAAGATGAACCTCAGCCTAATGGTTTGGAGGATCTCGACTAAGAAATAAAATAAGTCAAAATATTTTTGGGCTTCTTAAAATACTTTTTTTTTTTACAGAGGTAGTGATTGCCTAAGATTTTTGTATAAGAGAGAGAATATCATAACAGTCATTTTTATTGTCATTTGCTAGGCCGATTATAGAACTTGAACATAATAAAGATGAAGATGCATCATTGTCTTTTGGTGATTTATAGGAGTTGCTTTGTGATTTTAAAATACTTTTCCTCAGATTGTGGTGCTAAGGCAAGAAAAGCATAAGTATGAGATCTATGTGCTAGGAATTTAAATTGAGGATTTGAGTCTATAATCAGAGCATTTTGGTGATGTTGTGATCATTCCATGACAATAAGTTTAGAACTTTTGGTTCCTGCTACAAAAAAATCCCATTATTTTACTTTATATCTTCTAATGATGATGAGATACTCGTACAAGAATATTGTAGTCAAAATACAAGGAACATACCCAAGCGACAAACAATTTGAAACATGAATATTGGGGATTCAAAATAATTGTCAATCCTATTATCAATATTCCTAACTTTGATGTTAGTGAACATTGAGGATATTACTTATTCTAATATTAGTGAATACGAATATTTCTAACTCTGGTACTAGTGAATAAACTAGTAAAATTCAAATTGAAAGCAAAAACACATATTCTTATTATTTGATTTAGAGATTAAAAAAGAAAGGATAGATATGTATTGCATGCTAGATTTACATTTCACAGTTTAAGTCTATAACTCAATACTAAGTAAAGTTGTCAAAAAAAATACGAGGAGCCCACAAATAAATCCAAAAGGATCCCTAATTTTTTTGGAATTTTTTGATATCTTAAAAGACATGTTTGACTAGATATAAAAAACAAAAAAGGAAAAGGCATAAGGGTGTGTTTTTCCAAACACACCTTTAGCCCAAAGAAAATTAGGTAAGATGGGCTTGAGGCCTAGGCCCAGCCTAGTCTCAACAATTTCTATCTCTTTCTGTTTTTTTTATGGACTGCATGAAGCCTAGCAATATAAGCTGGGCTTGACCTAGCCTATCAAGATTGGTCACTAGCCCAAGCCAGTGACCAAGCCTTGCATCAATGGGCACGCGTGAATTAATTCATTTAAGATATCATTTTAATCCTTTATTTTTTTAGATTTTAGGTGACAAGTCCTTTGAATTTTAAGAAAATACATCTTAGTCTCATTCTCATGACCAAATTTGATGGTTTTGAAAATTAGATCTATTTAACTTTTTTTTTAATTTTATTTTATTTTATCCTACGACATTAGACTATTGAGCCTTGAATTTTTTTTAATTTTCAGCTTTATTTGAAATTATTAGTTAGTCAAGTTAACCCAGAATCATTGAATATCATTATTTGAGTTTTTTATATTAAAAAAATTTATATATTACAGGCAAAAAAATCTGGTCAGTCTTATATTGCATCATTTTCAGGCAAGACTAACGAAAAAAGACAAGTAACAAACGTATTTAAGGGGAGTCGATACTCATAAGAACATTCAACCCAAGCACTAGATTTCTACCCTTGTCGACACGACACAAAAGCTATCATTTTCATATCTTTTCAACACCTTTGAAAATAAAAATAGTTCTAAAAACTTCTCCAAATACTTGGGAAGCATGTTTCGAAAGGCCTTGTACAGCTGTTCAGGTTTGTAAAAATAGTTCACAAAAGTTATTTGAGATTTGAAAAGAAAAATCATAAAAAAAAATCTTGAGATTTTTAGTGAACACTTTCTTCCTCTTATTTACATCTATTGACTATAACACTAACCAAATGCAATGCTGGGCCAGTAGAAAGAAATGACCTAAGAAACAAGGTAACCTGTTGCTATCTATCAACACTCAACAGTAACCCAACTTTCTGGGCATCATTTTCCTATTCAAAACTCATGTTTCCCCAAGTCTATACTGCAATCATTCATATAGATTGTAGTATTTTTCTCTATAACTAGCAACTGGTTAAACGGCTTGAACGCTAGACATCAATGGGTATGATCCTTTTACTTACATTTATCAGTACTAATGTACTTATTTTGCTTTTGAAATTCTCCAATGCCCTTGAAAGCATTAGTCCATCAGAATCTATGGGTGATGGAAAGACATTGGTCTCCAAAGAGGGAACCTTTGAGCTGGGTTTCTTTAGTCCTGGCATTTCGAATTACAGTTACTTGGGAATATGGTACAAGAATATCCCACTTAGAACCATTGTCTGGGTGGCAAACCGGCGCAATCCTATCAATGGTACTTCTGGCTTGTTGAAGATAGACGACACAGGAAATCTTGTACTTCTCAGCAAGAACAGTAATGTTGTTGTTTGGTCTTCAAACTCCACAATAAAAGCTCAAAGTCCAATAGTACAACTTCTGGATTCCGGTAATCTGGTCTTAAGAGACAAACAAGATGCAAATACTGGAATCATATGGCAAAGTTTCGACTATCCGTGTGATACACTGTTGCCAGGAATGAAGCTCGGATGGGACTTAAAGACAGGATTTGATCGGCGTCTATCATCTTGGAAGAGCCCGGATAATCCATCTCCTGGAGACTTTACATGGACACTGGAACTTCAGAGTAACCCTGAGGGAGTGAACTGGAAGGGGTCAAATAAGTTCTACAGAAGTGGCCCATGGAATGGCATTGGATTTAGTGGTGCCCCAGAGATAAGGGCCAACCCACTTTTTTATTTTAATTTTATCTCAAATGACCAGGAGGTGTATTATTCATATGACCTTAAGGATCGATCTGTAATCACGAGGATAGTCATGAACCAAACTACCTATCGTCGTCAGCGATACATATGGAGTGAAGATACTAAAAGTTGGATTCTTTATGCTTCTGTCCCAAGAGATTACTGTGACAATTATGGTCTTTGTGGTGTAAATGGAAATTGCATTATTAGTGCCATGCCCGTCTGTCAATGTTTAGAAAAATTCAAGCCTAAGTCAGTAGAGGCATGGAACACAATGGACTGGTCTCAAGGATGTGTGCGAAATAAGGAATTAGAATGTCAGAAAGGAGATGGATTCATCAAACTTGATGGGCTCAAGGTGCCGGATGCTACAGATTCTTGGGTCAACAAAACTATGAATCTCAAGGAATGCAGGGCTAAATGCTTACAAAACTGTTCTTGTATGGCATATACAAATTTAGATATTAGAGGAAGAGGCAGTGGCTGTGCTATTTGGTTTGGCGATCTGATAGATATTAGACAAGTTCCAATTGGAGGCCAGACACTATACGTTCGATTGCACGCTTCAGAAATTGGTATGTGGTTGCTATAATTTTCAGTATTCCATGAGCATGTGAATAAGCCACTGAAGTTAACCACTGTTTCCTTGATCACAGCTTCTTTGCTTCAGTTTTAGCAGAATTCTAACTATTCTTCATTTTGCAATTGACCATGAAGAGGCAAAAGCTAAACCTAAGATAAGGATTGCAGTGATAACTACAGTTACCATTGCCGTGGTCTTGGGGATGCTCATGGCCATCTATTACGTCCGCAAAAGCAAGGCAAAGCGCGCAGGTAAGTTAATTAGACCGATCGCTAGCTGTCACTAAATTTGTGACCATTTGGTATTCTTTCAATTTCTTATAGGGTTACGAGTGTATAGATAGAATTAGATTGAACAATAGATCACTACGAGATTGATACGTGGGATTTTTTTTTAATTTATAGCTAGCATAATTTTTAATTTATTTATTAAATAGGGTTAAGATTTTTATAGAAGATTCTAAAGGATCTATTTCATATAAAATTAAAATTTCATACAAATTAGAGATCGAAAACATCTTATTATTTTGTAAATTACTATTCAGGAATTGACATAATTTTCTAGTTGATTTACTATTTTTATTTCTATATAGTTTAGAATTCTTTTATTATTTTTTAAGTTTTGTTTATGATGCTTTTTCTAGTATAAATATGATTGTTTAATTTGTATTTCAATAAATAGACAATTTTGCCTTAATAGACATAACTTAATTAAGGTCTTCAAATAAAAGTTAATATTCAAGAATTGTCATAATTTCTTAATTGATTTAATTTAACTTTTTTAGTATTTAGTTGTGATCTTTTATTATTTTTTATAGCTTTGTTTAGGATGTTTTCTTAATATAAATAGAGTTATTTAACGTGTATTTTAGCAAATTATTTGGAGAGAAGATATTGATTAATAAAATTTAAAATTAGGGTTGTAAAATTTTGTGTTGCTTGAATTTACTGTTTTTCTTGAATTATCTATGTCTAATTTAGCCTGTGAAAGAAATTTTCATGTACCCTGCGAAAGAAATTTAAGAAATGGTCTTCAATCAATAGAATTTCAGCACCAAAACTAACATATTAGCTGTGCCAATGTTGTACGTATTGTTAA
>Ga0325414_1009703_pt1 | contig 10112 bp, 9 predicted proteins | sample PopdelMetagenome_8_FD_206183 | JGI IMG/M metagenome (GOLD analysis project Ga0325414, IMG submission 206183) | Populus deltoides microbial communities from Bellville, Georgia, United States - Leaf-PdKOR-R3 | ecosystem: Host-associated > Plants > Phyllosphere > Phylloplane/Leaf | place: USA...
AAAATATGTTAGGGTATTGGTCATATGCAACAAACAAAAAAACATTTTTTATATTTTCTTTGTAAAAAACACAAACATCCTAGTTAATCGCAATTAAATTCAACAAACCACATATTAGTCAAATTCTTAAGACTTTAATAAATCAGTTATTAAATCCCAAAAAATATATAGAAACTTATATTTTCATGGAAATACAACATGATTTTATTTGTCCCTAAAATACTTGATCATATACAAATTAAAACATTAATTTTTTTTTGTCCTTTTGATTTTATAATTCAATAACATACAAAAAAAAAAAATACAAACACACACACATCCTTTGTATTATGTTTTTCTCACTCATAATTACCATGTTTACAAAATAACAAAAAGAATTAAAAAAAAAATCAAAACACAACAGTATCTAAATATACACATCGATATCTGAAAATTACAAAAAGCTTCGGGAACAGTGCCTGAAGGCTTCTGGGTCACAGAAACACTGCGGCGCGTCTTCTCCACACGCCACCGCCACTAGCCGCCGCAAACATCCCAGAAAACATTGGGATCTGAAAACGCTTCTTCTCTTCTGCCCTTCTCTACCGGTGGTGATGCCGTGACCTGCAAAAACAACGAAATCGCAACAAACAGTTTGTTTTAGTTTTAGTTTCTCTTTCACAGATCTGTTTTTATTTCTCTTCTTCTCCGTTTTGGATCTGCTTCTCTCTACATATCTGTTCTTTTCTTTTTCTTTCCCATTCTTCTCTATTTTAGGTGGCGGCAAGACCAAGAGGGCCGCCGGCTACTAAGCTTTGGGTTTTCGTCCGGTCTGTGCAGCTGTCGGTGGTCGGTTCGTGTCTTGGCGAAGATGAGGGCCTGTGGGCTACTCCCTTTTGGTTGGAAGGGAATGAGTCGGCTTAGGGAGGGAGGTCGTGGGTCTGTCTTGGCTGGTCTGTGGGGGAAATAGGGAAGTCTGTGTCTGGAGAAGACAGAGGGAGTGAAGGCCATGACAGGTAGAGGAGGAATCAAGGAAAATAGGGAGCCTAAGAGGGGGTGAAAGGGAAGGCTTGTGTCTGGAAGCTGAGGAAGAAGAAAACCAAAAGGGAAGGGCTCTGTGCTATTGGCTGAAAGAGGAGATGAAGATGGGGGAACAGTGTGGAGAAGGGGGCTTGAGCGGCTGGTTTAGGAGGGATAATCCAAGGAAGAAGATGGCCGGAGCCAAAATGGGAATGCAACTGCTTTGAAAAAGATAAAAGCTTGGGTTTTTTTTTTTGTTTAGGGGCGGTTGCAAGGGGAGAAAGGTTTTAGGTTTCTAGGTTTTTCTATGGCTTTAGGGTTTTTTTTTTTATTCTCTCAATTGTGTAAAATTATCCCGTTGTAAATTTTCTCTCCCCCCATATATATGGCTGGATGTTCACTTATATAGAAAATCTCTACACATGCTATTTAAGGAAATATTGCAATAATTATTGCAGAGATTGTCTTCTATAACCTGCACCAACAAATCATATATATATGGTATTTTATATTGCATTGATTATTTTCCATAACCAGCATGAATCAAATCCTATATCTATGATATTTTATATTGCAGTGATTATATATGATTCAGTAATTATCTCCTTGACATATTGCTTCCTTAATATTAGCCCTGATGCTCTATGTTATCGCCACATGTAAACCGTTATTTTTTATTTTTACTTTTATTTTTTATTTTTTATTTTTTGAAAATTTATCAAAATATGGGTAAAAAATTGATTAGCAACAAATGCCCCTTCTTTACAATGCTTACGAAGCAGAATTCCTCAATGTTTTGCATAGTAAGCTTATAAAGAAAAAAAAAAGTCTTCATTGCTTGCTGAGTGATCAACTCATCCAAGTACTTCACTTTTTAAAAGAAAATTGGTCTATTTTCAAGGGCGACCTGCCCACACACACTCAACCTTGTCTATTTTCAGGGGCGACCTGCCCACATACTCACGCTTGTCTATTTTCACAGGTGACCTGCCCTTTTGATTGCGTTAACCTAAGATCCCATCTGGCGATCTCCTTTAACCCGAAGCAAAGTCGGTGTGTAGCTCGGTCAACCTGAAATCCCATCTGGCGATTCCCTTTAACCAAAACTAAACTCTATGTATGGTTGGGTTAACCTCAGATCCCATCTGGCGATCTCCTTTAATTAGAAGCAAAGTCGGTGTGTAGCTCGGTCAACCTGAAATCCCATCTGGCGATTCCCTTTAACCAAAGGTAAACTCTGTGTGTGGTTGGGTTAACTTGAGATCCCGTCTGGCGATCTCTTTTAACCAGAACCAAACAAAAATATGTGTTTGGTCTCATTATGACGGGCGACCTATCCAAAATGAAAAATGGTCTCATTCTGACGAGTGACCTACCCAAATGCAAGATGGTCTCATTGTGATGGGTGACCTACCCAACTGGAAAAAAGGGAAGAGTGGTCTTATTCTTATGGGTGACCTACCTAGGGGAAGAATGGCCTCATTATAATAGGTGACCTACCTAGGGGAAGAATTGCCTCATTATAATAGGTGACCTACCCAGGTAAAAAAAAATGGAGAATGGTCTCATTCTAATGGGTGACCTACCCAGAAAAAAAATGATGGTCTTATTGTGATGGGTGACCTACCCAAGTGGAAAAGGGGAAGAGTGGTCTCATTCTTATGAGTGACCTACCAAGGGGAAGAATGATATCATTATAATGGGTGACTTGCCCAGGTAAAAAAACATGGAGAATGGTCTCATTTTAATGGGTGACCTACCTAGAAAAAAATGATGGTTTCATTGTGAAGGGTGACCTATCCAAGTGGAAAGAGGGAAAAGTGATCTCATTCTTATGGGTGACCTACTCAGGGGGAAGAATGACCTCATTATAATGGGTGACCTACCAAGGTAAAAAAAAATGAAGAATGGTCTCATTCTAATGGGTGACCTACCCAAATGGAAAATGGTCTCTTTATAATGGATGACCTATCTGTTTTAAAATTTGAAAAGGATTTTAGAAGGGGTCTCAATATCTGGAGACCTGCCCCTTTTATATATATATATATATATATATATATATATATATATATTAGAAAAACTCCACGTTTTTTTCTAGGAAATGGTCTCAATATCAGATGACCTTCCTATTTTAAAATTTTTAGAAAAATTCAACGCTTTTTTCAAAAAATGATCTCAATATCGGGTGACCTACCCGCTTTGAACTTCAAAAGAAATCATCTTACCTCGAGGAATGAAGCAGTGCTAGTTCACAATTCCTATCATTTTCCATAGTTTCGTTGACCTGAGATTTTGTACCTCAGCAGTTCCTAAAAACTTGGAAACTATTTTGTTTTTCGTCACACCTTTTCCTGTCAGGATAATGTTATGACAATATAGCATGCATGTTTTTTTTGTTACCTATTTTGGAAACATAGGTCTCTCTTTTTGTTGTTGCCTTCTTCGAGCTCTTGTTTTCATTTGTTTGGCCGACCTGTCCTTTTTAACCAATATGTGCTCCACGTGCTGCATTTCCTAAAATATTTTCATGCTTGATGAAGAGATCTCCAGCTCCTTATGGGGCCCTTTCTTGCTCTATTGAATATTACCTTTTATTATACTTTTGCAGATGTTTTAATTGTCTTTTCTATTTTAAAAAAATTATTTTCAGAGGAAAACTCAAAGGATCTGGTTTTATTCATGAAAACTGAAACTTTTAATGCAATCATCATATTTTGTTTTAAGCAACTCTCATAAAAGGTGTTTCAGAAGTTCTAGGATGATACCCCTTTGAGCTTTGGTTCACTATAGACTCCTATGTGCACTTTTTGCCCCCAATGTGGTGTGCAATACCTATCAGGTTTAAATTTGGTTTGGATCCCTCCAATTTGAGAATTGATGGAGTCATCTCCTTAGTCATGCGTAAAAATAGTAAAAGATTTTGAATGTTATGATATCATGCGTTTTATGAAGAAAAGGTTCTTTATAGAGAGAATTCATGGCGAACTTTATTTTATTGGTCGGGAAGCATAGTATTTTTTTATAGAGTCAGCATTCACAGGTCTAACTAGATCTTCTCTATCCATTCTAGATAACAATAAAGCTCCTCTCGAGAACACTTTCTTTACCACGTAAGGGCCCTCATTGTTTGGTGCCCATTTACTCTGATCTTCTTCTGGTAAATGCTATATTTTCTCCAGTACAAGATCTTCTTCGTGGAATCCTCGAGTTCGGACCATCTTATCATATGATTTGGCCATCTTTGATGATGACAGATTGCAGCTATTCTCTTTTCACTAATCAGATTCAACTATTCATAACTAACTTTTACCCATTCCACCTCTTCTGAACTCAGAGTCTACCAATACTCTTAATGAGGGGTTTTCCACTTCTAAAGGCATCACCGTCTCCATTCCATATACCAAAGTGTATGGGGTGGCTCCTGTTGAAGTTCAGACCGTGGTGTGGTACGCATGAAGAGCAAACATCAACTTCTTATGCCAATCCTTATAGGTGACCACTATCTTCTAAATAATCTTTTTGACATTCTTGTTAGCAGCTTCTACCGCACCATTCATCTTTTGTCTATACGGTGAGGAATTAGAATGTTTGATTTTCTATTTAGCGTAGAGTTCTATTATCATCTACCATTGAAGTTCTGGGCATTATTAGTTATAATCTTTTCTAGTGGACCATATCGACAGATCAAATCTCTTTCCATAAATTTTTTCACCACTTTTTGCCTCCACGTTATCCAAATATCTCGACAAAGTTCTGTCAAATGATTTCTTATTCAAAGTTTCCCCATCAAGATAGAAATTCATTGCCAACCTCCTCAAAGTCTTCTTGTCGATTTTGGATGCCCTCATGGGATATGTCTGGTTTTGGATGAAATTCTTGTTATCATAGTACCAAGGGTTTCCATTTATTTCTCATTTAACTGAGCAACAATGAACTGGGTCAATGTGTAGCGGTTGTACCTTGTGCCCAAAATCTATTTTAGCCATAGAAGCTAGCGTGACCAAAGCATCAACAAAATGGTTTCCTACCCTTCCTAGATGGGTGAACTTTATTTCCTCAAATTCTCTAGCCAATTTAGACAAGTATTCTTAGTAAGGTCTCAACTTCTCGTCCTTGGTTTTCCATTTTCCTTTCACTTGGTAAATAATCAAAATAAAGCCTCCATACATATCTATCTTTCTAATATTCAGCTCCAATGCCACCTCTAAAACGAGAATGCAAGCTTCATACTCCTATGTTGTTATTGCACACAAACTGCAACTTAACTAAAATCGAAAACTGCTTTTTATTAGGAGAGATTATCATTGTGCCAGCTCTGTTACCACATACATTTACAACACCATCAAAATGCATAGTCCACCAATCTAATTTCCATTCCTCAACTGAAGGGACATCTTCATCAGGAAAGTCAAATTTTAATGGCCCATAATCTTCCATAGTATGGTCAGCTAGGTGATCGACATTAACACTCCCTTTCATAGCTTTCCTTGTCATATATACTATGTCATACTTAGCCACTAGAACTTGACATATTGCAATTTGGCTTGACAGATAGGGCTTTCCATAGATGTACCTTAATGGGTCTAATTTTGAAATCAACCATGTAGTATGATATAACATATATTAACGCAATCTTTTCATAACCCATGCTAGTGCACAACATAGTTTCTCAATCATAGTATACCTAGACTTGCATTCCTTGAACTTCTTGGTTAGGTAATAAATGACCTTTCATTCCTTTTGGTTTTGTCATGTTGGCCAAGCACACATCCCATTGTTGTTTCAGTTACTGTTAAGTACAGGATCAACGACTTTTCTAGTATAGGAGGAACAAGCAGAGGTGGATTCAGTAGGTACTGAAAGCTTCTTCGCACTCTTTATTTCAAATTCTGGGATTCTTCTTCCTTAACAATTTAAGATTGGGTCACAAGTTGTGGTTAATTGAGATATGAACCAGGCAATGTAATTCAATCTTCCTAAGAACCTTATTACATCCTTCTCAGTCTTGAGAGGTGGCATAGATTGAATAGCTTTTACTTTGTTGAGATCCACTTCTGTCCCCTTGTCATTTACCCAAATCCTAACAACTTCCCAGATTTCACCCCGAATGAACACTTTGCATGGTTAAGCCTTCACTTATACTTCCTTAGTCTTTCAAATAATTCCTTCAATATTTGGACATGACTCTCTTCCTTTTCAAATTTAGAAGTCATATTGTCCATGTATACCTCAATCTCTTTGTGCATCATGTCATGAAATAAAGTCACAATGGCCCTTTGGTAGGTGGCCCCGATATTCTTCAACCCAAATGGCATGACCTTGTAATAAAAGGTTCCCTATGGTGTTACAAATGTTGTTTTCTTCTTATCCTCTTACACCATTTTTATCTGATTGTAGCCCGAAAATCCGTCCATAAAGAAATATGTTTAGCTATATGCTGCATTGTCAAACATATCTATGTGTGGTAGACAAACTCTAATTTTATCTTCCTTTTTGAGTACAACCACTATGTTGGACACCCATTGTGGATATTTTACTTCTAAAAAACCAGCGTTCAACTGCTTTTCAATTTCTGTTTTTACTTTAATTAAGACATTCAGATTGGTCCTTCTCAACCTTTGCTTAACCAATTTGCATCCTTCTACTAGTGGTACCCTATACCAACCAGACATATCCTTGTAGGACCAGGCAAAAACATCTATATAATCTCATAGTAGTGCAATCAACTCTTCTTTTTCTTTAGGGGTGATCAAAGTTCGTATCTTCAACTCTCTCTTGATTTCTTCATCGCCCACATCTATGGTTTCAAGCTCCTCTCTAGCGGGTTTCCAAGCTTGTTCATGTTGTCCTATTAATTTTGTGAATTCCCTAATGTTATTTTCCTCCCATTCTTCCTCTTCCCCTAAGTTTGGCTATTCCTTAGTATAAAATGCGAGTGTTGTTATGGAAGATCCACTTTGAAAACGGAAAGTGATGTGTTAAAACACTAAGATGAACTTTTGAAAATGCATGATCTCATTAAAGGGAAAAGTTTGGCTAAAAAAAAGGGGATAAAATCCAATTGACATTTGGAACCTTGATTTAAAAAGGTGAAAAGCAAACAACACAATATCATGATCAAACAAGCATTGCTGATTAAATTTTGAACACCAATGGAGCTTCTTGGGTCTTCCAATTCTGGAACATCTCTCCCTTGGCTAACTTTTGAATGAAGGTCTTGAGATTCAAGATGCTTTGAGCTTAGGCTTGTTTAGATGCAAAAGGATGTTATAGAGCATACATCCTAAGGATAGGTTCTAGTTCCTTTATGTGAGACATTAGGTAGGTTTACTACTTGGTATCTAAAATAGGGTCTCTTGTTGTCCCAGCGATCACCCTTGTAAAGGCAATATGGGGGCTTAGCAGATAGTAGGATGGCACATATACCAATCACTATCAGTCTAAACACTCAGCAAAGAGTTGGGGTTTACACAAACTTAAACCTTGACTCAAGTCATAAGGCAAACTGCTAGTCCCCCATTTAACTTAAAGTTTAATATGTGTGCCCTAAAAAAGATAATAATAATAAAATGATGCATGACTATACTATGTATGATAAAATATAAAGATGCTTGCTAAAGCTTTTAAACAAAGTAAATCATTCATAGCAATTAGAGAACAACAAATACATAGCATAAATGAACAAATTACCAAGCTGAGTCTAAAGGTCCCTAGTGGAGTCGCCATCCTATCGCACCCTCGCAGCGGAGTACGGCGTTACAGCGACCCTTGATTGATTTCGGGTTTTTTTGTTTTTTGTTTTGTGAATAAGGGAGTCGTCACCTAGTATTATGGTCACTAGGAACCCTAACTGGTCTTTCAGAGATTCTAAGACAAGGGGCTGGTTGCGTAAAGGGAAGGTATTAGCACCCCTAGTACGCCTTACCTAAGGTAAGCTGCTTGGTGTTTGGTTTGCCTTATAATTGCTATGGTGTTGGTGTTTTCCTAATTAGTTTTCCTAGGATAGGCTTGCTATAATGAATGATTTGGGTTCAAAGTCTAAAAGCAAGAATCCTTGGCCAATATAGATCATACCTTTAGATATGTCTACAAAGTGTCAAGGGGAACCAATGCAAATCTCTTGAAATCTGTGTTTGATTCAGACTAAATTTATTAAGATAGAAATCCAAGGAGATTTAATGTGCTTTAAAAACACGTTATTCCCTTGGTATTTCAAGTTTTCACGACTCATAAATCGCAAGGAAAATGAACAAAGATTTAGAAATCTAAGGAAATTCAGAGTGCTTTAAAAGCCTATTTTTGCCTTAGTGTTTCATACTTTCACGGCTTGTAGAGTTAAAAATTGAAATGTCCTCAATTATAATCGAGGCTTCTTTCAAGGATGTGTGGTGACTTATTATTCCTAGAAAAATATTTTGGATATTAACCACTTGGATTTCTTTATCCAAACATTAACAGCGAATAATAACAAATTATTCCCAATAATATTTTGAATATTCATCCTTTAGGGATTTCTTTATCTAAACATTAACGATGAACAATAGATGAATTCCCCCAAAATAAGATTTTTATATTTTTTGAAATATTGGCCAACACCTTTTGGAGTTTTACAAACATGTTGTAAAATCCAGAATGCAAGAAAATAATTTTTTGTGTGTTTAAGAAATCCATGCTAAAATACATTTTCTTTTAAACTTCAAATATTTGTTTTTTTAAGAGAAAATTCAAAATATGTTAGGGTATTGGCCGTATGTAACAAACAAAAAAATATTTTTTATATTTTCTTTGTAAAAAACACAAACATCCCAGTTAATCGAAATTAAATTCAACAAACCACATATTAGTCAAATTCTTAAGGCTTTAATAAATCATTTATTAAATCCCAAAAAATATGTAGAAACATGTTCTTACATTTTCACGGAAATACAACATAATTTTATTTGTCCCTAAAATACTTGATCATATACAAATCAAAACATTAATTTTTTTTTGTCCTTTTGATTTTATAATTCAATAACATACATAAAAAAAAAATACAAACACACACACATCCTTTGTATTATGTTTTTCTCACCCATAATTACCATGTTTACAAAATAACAAAAAGAATAAAAAAAATCTAAACACAACAGTATCTAAATATACATATCGATATCTGAAAATTACAAAAATCCTGGGGAACAGTGCTTGAAGGCTTTTGGGTCACAAAAACACTGGCGGCGTGTGGGTCCAAGCGCCGCTGCAAACATCTTAGAAAATGTTTGGATCTGAAAACTCTTCTTCTCTTCTGCCCTTCTCTACCGGCGGTGACGCCATGACCTTCAAAAACAACGAAATCACAACAAACAGTTTGTTTTAGTTTCTCCTTCACAAATCTGTTTTTCATTCTCTTCTTCTCTGTTTTGGATATGCTTCTCTCTACAGATCTGTTCTTTTCTTTTTCTTTCCCATTCTTTTTTGTTTCAGGTGATGGCAAAACCAAGGGGGCCGTCGGCTGCTAGGCTTTGGGTTTCTGTCCGATCTATGCAACTGTCGGTGGCCGGTTCATGTCTTGGAGAAGATGAGGGCCTACGGGTTGCTCCCTTTCGGTTGAAGGGGAATGAGCCAGCTTAGGAAAGGAGGCCCTGGGTCTGTCTTGGCTGGTCTATGGGGGAAATAGGGAAGTCTGCGTCTGGAGAAGACAGAGGGAGTGAAGGCCGTGGTGGGCAGAGGAGGAATCAGGGAAAATAGAGAGCCTAAAAGGGGGTGGAAGGGAAGGCTTGTGTCCGGCGACTGAGGAAGAAGAAAACCAAAAGGGAGGGGCTCTGTGTTGTTGGCTGAAAGAGGAGAAGAAGATGGGGAAACAATGTGGATAAGGGGGCTTGAGCGGCTAGTTTATGAGGGATAGTCTAAGGAAGAAGATAGTCGGAGCCAAAATTGGAAAGCAGCTGCTTAGAAAAAGATGAAAGCTTGGGGTTTTTTTTTGTTTAGGGGCGGCTCCAGGGGGAGAAGAAAACCAAAAGGGAGGGGCTCTGTGTTGTTGGCTGAAAGAGGAGAAGAAGATGGGGAAACAATGTGGATAAGGGGGCTTGAGCGGCTAGTTTATGAGGGATAGTCTAAGGAAGAAGATAGTC
>Ga0325414_1009704_pt1 | contig 10112 bp, 3 predicted proteins | sample PopdelMetagenome_8_FD_206183 | JGI IMG/M metagenome (GOLD analysis project Ga0325414, IMG submission 206183) | Populus deltoides microbial communities from Bellville, Georgia, United States - Leaf-PdKOR-R3 | ecosystem: Host-associated > Plants > Phyllosphere > Phylloplane/Leaf | place: USA...
ATGCAATTTCATGACAAGATCAGAGGACTGGTACTCAGTAACATTGACCTTATAAAGGAGGTAGCTCTAGCAGTATTTAGCTAGGTCCAGAGCCTTGTTCTTTACAAGGTTTCAAGTTTGAATTCCACTAGCACTAAATTTTCTAAGACCATAAATTAGAGCTTAACTTTATATAATGTTGGTTCTGGACCATAAAGACTTGGGAAACATAAAAATAAAAAAGCATGCATCCTTTCACAATAATTTAGTGTGGACAAAGGATTTTCAGCCTCATTTTCTAGAAAAACAAAGAAATCCTGACCTTTTCGTTTTTATTTAAATTGTAAGATTATTTTTTATATATATAATAAGTTACAAAAAAGTTGTTTTTTATTATTTATTATATTTTTAACAAGAAGTGATGCATGTCAACTGTTTATTGGGCCAGTTTTGTTGACTGATGACCAACCGACCTTCTATCATAAACGGAAGAACAGCATTCACCATATTGCTTGAAGTAAAGGGATCTAATCAGTCCAGAAAACAATAAAGGGTCTTAATCAAAACATTTTAAAATATAGGGATGAACATGGTAGGTAAAACGAAAACTTGTAGTGAAATAATTAAATAAAAATTTAATTATAAAAAAAGGTCTAAAATTATATTAAAGAGTTTGAAAATCTGGTTCAAGTTGGCTTGCGTAGCATCCACTTCAAATTAGATATGCATACCTGTAACATCCTATTCTAATTGATCCGGAATCCTATCGAATACAAAATTATTGACCTCTAGACCTTTAATCTTTCGGCTTGTAGCCTTCTGGGTCAAGTTCATGACTGCAATCCCATTTGTTTTTGTTTACAATGCATTTTAAAAGCATGTTTAGCTTGGAGAAAAAATAAATTGATAATTGTTTAGTGTTTTTTTATGATTTTAAGATGCTAATATTAAAAAATAAAAAATAATTTAATGTATTTTTAAATAATTTATCCCACATTACCAAACGCACCTTAAAAAATCATGCAAGAAAAAAGGTTTCGCAGCTGTTAAAGAAGACGACATGGGCAGAGAGGGTTGGTGGGTCAAGCAAAAGGTTTGTGGAGATGGTGGCTTAGGAAGATTTCTCCACTTGCAATATTGAATGATGATGGCTTTGAAATCTCAAATGGGAATATTATTATTATTATTATTATTATTTTATTACCACCGAAGTGGAAACTAAGCTTCTTTTTTTAATATTGTTTGACTTCATAGATGATAGATCCCAGGTTCTTCCGAGACTCGGTTCATGAACATTCTCAGACGCATCATGCGATGGCCCTTTGCCACCCTTGCTTTTGGTTGTGCTGGGCACAATCATTGTAATCTGTACCTAGAAACCATTTTACCTCCTATGCCACACAATTTTACCAGTCGGCCAGCCTCGAACTTGCCACTTGTAAACTGTAATCGAAGGCTGTATGTATGTCTTCAGGATTTAGAATTTCAGCAAGGAATTTGGTTTATCCTCGATGGCAGGTGAGTTTTCAACCGAGATGAAAAGAAAAGGTTCAATCATCACGCACAAATGTTGGACCATGCTAGATTAACTAAATCATATTGATCTTAGATTTTCAATTTCAGGAACAATTATCTATTTTTGCATTTCAATCTGTGTTTAATTTGATAAAAAAAATTATGTGTTTTCAAGCTAAATATATTTTTTTAACCTTAATTAATTATGTTTACACTAGTTATTTTGATTACCCAATACGTAATCTCGTTTTCATCTAGTCTTAGAGAATTTCAGACCATCATTTTATAAAAACCTAATGTTTTCATTACTGTAATTGAGCCTCGGAAACAATTATGAGATTTAAGAAAGTTAATGGAATCCAGCCATCACATATTAAAAAAGATGTGATTTTTTTTAATATTTAACTCGATATCAATTAAACAATGCTAGCTATCTAGTTAATTAAATTAATAAAATCATTGTATTTATATTTATTTGAATTTAATACGTAGCCGAACTTAAATATATTAAATCTAATAATTAATTAGATTTATATCCGCTTGAGTTATCATCTCGTTAAGAATTTAAGTTTTTTTAACAAAGCATCATGTCATTAATTCCTTTATTATGACAAACTAAAAAAGTTTATTTCTTTTCTATCTTTTTCAAATTTACATACTATTAATATTTATAAATCTTACAGTAAAAGTAGCATATTACTTTGCTTAAGCTCTTGCCTTTAAAATACAAGAATGATTTAAATTTTATTTTCTCTCTATTATGGTTTGCTTTGATGGTAAAAAAATAATAAAATAATTTGAAAAATATTAAATATTAAATTAGAAAGACTATAAAAGATTAACATCTTAGAATGAAAAGGCCTCTTGCCAAAGAAAAAATAACTTCAAAAGTTTTGTACTGTTATAATAATATAATCATAAACTAAACATATTCTATAAAACTTGATTGGTCAAAGAAAAAAACATAAAATATTTTATTTTCTTAATCAACTCCATAGTTTAAACCTTTTATTTGCGTGTGATTTCTTTTTTTTTTTGTTTGACACATGTTTCACTATTTTTTATGATTTTGTATTTATATTTTGATTTTTTAATTAAAAGTGAAGTTTTATCTTGTCAAATTATTTGCAAAAGCTTTTATTTTATTAAATTTTAAAATTTTAGAGATTAAAAGAAAAAGTTTGCTAGTCAATTCAATACTGAGACTTCAAGAAGAAAAATGACACAATCGAAAAAATAATAGGACTAGAAGAAAATTCATTTTATTGCGCGAGGGAAGGTCAAAGGGAGCTTGCCGAGGACATGCCAAGGAAACCTCGAGTTGACAAAATGAAAAATAGACAGGCCGTAATAAAATGCCAGGTGTCAGCCAGCCCTTTGGTTCTGTCAATACTTCCGCCCGATCCAAAGCACGTTTTTCTAAGCGCGTTTAAGAGCCGTGCCTCTTTGACTTTCGATACACGGCAGAATTTATTGAACCCTTTCAATTTCAATCCATCCACTTTGCTAGATACGATTCCTACACCTTCTATTAGCGCGTGCGACACACACTTCATTCCATTTTCCTATTTATTTGCGTTTCTTCAGTATTTTTGAAAAATTTTATTTTTTAAAACAATTAATATTTTTTATATTTTTAAATTATTTTTATATATTTATGTTAAAAACAAATTTTTAAAAATAAAAAATATATATTTTTTCAATTTATTTTCAAATGAAAAGCAAATAAAAAAACATTTATATTGCATTGTGATTGTTTTTATAGTTATAATTTTAAAAAAATATTTTTAATTGTCGCTTTAAAAAATTAGGCTTAAGAAAATATATATTCGATTAAAAATATTATAAGAAAAATTTTACGAGTGAAATAAATGACAATCAAGTCTCAATTAATAACAAAAATATTTTAATTTTTATAAAACCAATATTTGCACGATACAATACAAAAACACATAAGCTATTTAACTAAACAAACAAAGTTTTCTTCGTGAATGAGCAAAAATCAAAAGGTACCACGGTACCAAAAGCTTGTTAAACCATTTTATGCATATATATATTTTTCTTAGCTCTGTTCGTTTTATAAAAAATAATTTTTAAAAAATAATTTTTCAAACCTTTTTTATATTTGTTTGTCATTTGAAAAATTCATCAACTGAAAATATTTTTTAATCAAGAAAAAATTTGGCTTGATTTCTAAGAAAGTGTTTTTTTTATGGAAAATACTTTCCAAAAGTTGTAAGAAATTTAGAAATGTCATATTATTTACTGATTATATCAAATTTAATCCTCAAACTTTTGATTGCTATATATTTTATTTTGAATCTTTTTTTTTTCAATTTTATCCCTTAGAATTTGATTTAATTTGATTTTTATATTAACTTTGGTCCTTATTTTTTATGATTGTTATTTATTTTTCTCTTATTATTTTTTTAATTAAAATTTTTTATTTATCAAATTTAATCCTCATTCTTTTAATAATTGATTGTTACTTATTTTATTTGAAATAATTTATGAAATTATAATTATAATTATTTTAATTTCATTTTCTTTCAATTTTTTTATATGTTAGATTTGATCTCCATTATTTTTATTTTTATTTATTTTATTTGAGATAATTTATGAAATTATATTTTTTTTTCAATTTCATTCTCATTCAACTTTTAATTTGTCAGATTTGTTTCTCATTATTTTAATCAATTTGAAAAAAATAAACATATTAATAAGTTATTTTCCAGGTCATTTTTCATGACATAATTAAATACTGAAAAGTATTTTTCAATTTATTTTTCAAGGTACTAACAAATATTGAAAAATAATTCACTTTCTAGGAATCTATTTTCTAAAAAAAATTACTTTCTAGTAAACAAACGGGGCTTAATCTTTCCTTTTCTCTATCTTTTTTTTTTAATTCTATTTAATGCACATGGATGATAAATGGATGGGAGACTCCACGAGTTAGTCCTTTTAACAATTATATAATGTTCATTTTCTTCCTTGTTTTGTTTAAACTTAAGTTTTGAATTCAAAATGTAACAACAGATATGAAATTGTATGTCATATATTTTTTAATATCATTATCTCTTGTAATTGGATTTTATGAGAAAAAAATTATTTTTCTATAATCATTGTTTTCTGTTTTAAAATGAATAAGATCCTTATACAAATATTGAAATTTATTAATTAAATTAACTAATAATCATTGTTGATAAATAATTAATTAGTTTCATTCTATTGTTATTTAAATATGACTAATCAATGATATTTCAAAATTCAATATGCTTATGGATGAGATTAATTGATGTTTAAATAATGGTCAATCACATGTTTAGGTCAATATTCTTTTCTCTAAAACTCACGAAGCATATGGTTGGTGGTAGAAGACCTGACACTTGTAAAAATAGTCTTTTTTGATGGGGTTTAAGGATCTTTCGATTATAAAATCAATGAATTTTAATAAAACATTATAATAAATGTTAGATTGAGGTTTAAATTATAAGAACAAGTATATTTGTTCTTGTTTTGATATGGTAAATGCTCTGAGAATAAAAGTATAGATATTTAGAGAATAAAAATTATGAATAATTTACTCGAGTGGTTCGAGAGGTATGTATAACTTATGAACGTTGTCATGTTGCTTGAATTAAGGGGCTAGAGCAGTGTTTTTAAACCCGTTCTGGTGGTTGACCGGTCTAAAGCCTGGGTCACGAGTTTTGACTGGGTCACCGAGTTTTGACCGGGTCAACCTTAATTTTTTTTATATATAAATCAAAATGGTGTTGTTTTGGTTAAATAAATAAATAGTCAATGGATTACAACCAGGTTTTTGGTCGGGTCTTGTCGGGTTAACCAAGTCACTAGGTCAACTGGGTTTTTGACTTCCCTTATTTTTTTATAAACCCAGCCTCGAGTTAGCCGGGTCCCGGGTAGACACGCAGAGCCGAGCTGGGTTTTAATTATGGGCTAGAGCGTCATTTCCTTTTGATAACATCAATAAGGTATAATTATTCATTACACAATATTAACGAGGGATATATATCCCTTACACAATTTTAATATGGATGGAAATATGGTAGGTCTTTATCAAAATTTTATACACCTAGAAATGTAGAGAGATGATTGTTCTTAACTTTTAATATTTGATGTGAAAAGTTATAAGAATAAAGAAACAAGACCCCGTGACCTAACATAAGGTCTATAACGATCGCTAGTTCCGTACCCATGTAGACTTAAAATTATTTCAAGCCATGGGTGATGGGTATATCAGCTTGCCATATTTATATGTACTTGGGCTCAACACGTAGGTGAACTCAAGGATGTTGGTCTAACAGCTCACTGGACTAACATGTATTTGAGCTCAGCACATAACTAATCCCAAGGATATTGGGTCTAGCAGCTAGCTAGACCTATATGTACTTAGGCTCAGCACATAGCTGAACCTAAGGATGTTGAGTCTGCCATCTTGCAAGATATAATATGTATTTGGACTCAGCGTGTAGCTGAACCTAAGGATGCTGAGTTTGGTAACTCACTAGAAACATGTGTACTTGGGCTCAACATATGACTGAACCCAAGAATACTGAGTCTAGCAACTCACGAGACCTACATGTATTTGTTTTAGCACCTAACTGATCCTAATGATATCGAGTCTGATAGCTCATCAGACCTATATGTACTTGGGCTCAAAGCATAGCTGAACCTAAAAATGTTGGGTCTGCCACCTTACAAGACTTATATGTATTTGGGCTTATTGTGTAGCTGAACCTAAGGATGTTGGGTCTGATAACTCAGTAGACACATGTGTATTTGGGCTCAGCATGTGGTTAAACCTGAGAATGCTGGGTCTGGCAGCTTGCGAGACTCACATGTATTTGTCTTAGCGCATAACTGATCCCAAGAATATTAAGTCTGACAACCTGCCAAACCTATATATATTTGGGCTCAGTGCGTAGCTGAACCTAAAGATATTAAGTTTGCGACCTTGCAAGACTTATATGTATTTGAGCTTAGTACGTAGCTGAACCTAAGGATGTTGGGTCTGGTAACTCACCAGACACATGTATACTTGGGCTGAACATGTGGTTGAACTCAAGAATGCTAGATCTGGTAACTCGCAAGACCCCATGTATTTGTCTCAGCACATAATTGAATCAAAAAATATCGGGTCTGAAAATAAACTAAACCATATTATCTAAGCTTGACCTTGTGACATGCTTACTCCTGCTAGGTTATTGCTCTACCTCTAACCATTTTAAATATGGATTTATGTAAAAAATAAAATATATAAAATATATCAATCCATCCCTCATCTACACAAACATTGATTAACAAGTATTTATAATTCAAACACTATTCGATAATATCGGTAATTTGGACCAACTATATTCAACATCTATTTGGATTGAAAATCATTTATTATAAGTCTATCAAAGAAAGTCAAATAAAACTAAATTCACAGCTGCATCCATTATTCAACTCAAATCAGCAAGCTCCCACTCCAAACGCGGTCGCCTTGGGAAAAAACAACGAGGAAAACAATGTCTGTGATCCGCGCTCTCTAATCAAGTTGATCATTAATTAATGTCACTAATCTACGGAGTTTACTTAACCACGAAACTTTAGTCAACGCCCCACACGCGCTAAAAAATAGAAGAAGATGAACAAAAAGCCGAACCCTTTTTCTTTTATATTTTCTTACAAGTGGGAATGTTTAAAACAGCTTATGCACACGTATTAAAAAAATATGAATTTTATTTTTCACAAGCTCCATATATGTTTTTTTTCCTATGAGAGTATTCTCAAACTAATTTATTTTAATTAAAATTTTGAATAATATTTAAAATATATTTATTTATTGTTCTAATGTATCATATCAAAGTTTCATTAAATAACTACCTTCATTATTTACTGGATCATGAGTCAATCTATAATGTTATCTATAATATTATCACGTCAATGAATTATTTTTGCTAAAACAATTTTTTTTTGTTTTATAATTTTGACCTAGTTAAGATGAAACTGTATTTAAATAAATTATATATTATTTAAATTATCAAAATCCAAGTTATATTTTAAATAAAAAAATTTCCAGTCAACCGTTAAATCAAATTGAGAATACCAACCATGAAAACTATTGAAGCAAACATAAGATTTGACATTTGACGGAGAAGGAGAAACACATGACACACCCTTAGCCATTTTCTTCTTGGAACTTTGTTTATTTTTGAGGTTAAAATTGTATTTAGATATATTTTAAAAATATATTTAATATGAAAAAATATTAAATTAATATTTTTAATAATTTTATTATGTTGACATTAAAATAAAAAGAAATATATATAAAAAAAGACTATATACTACACTACGAAACAGACCTTAAGACAATAAGAAAAAACAAACCATTTCTAATTTCAAACACCCTTTTCTCTTAACTAAAAGTCAACGCCTCTGTCTCTCTCTCAGCTTCCCCTCTTCTTCTCTTCAGCTTCTCTCCCTTTCTCCACCTCTTTGCCAATGAAATACTCCAACTTACAGTGATTTAGTTTATACCAAAAAAAATAAAAATGGGAAACGGTTTTGGTAAACTGACGGTCTGTTTCACGGGAGATGGAGAGGCTCGCCGGAGAAAGGTACTCTCGGAACTAATATCCGACCCATTAGATGAAGGTCTAGGCCACTCCTTTTGCTACGTGAGACCTGACCCGACCCGTTTATCCTCCTCCAAAGTCCACTCAGAGGAAACAACCACCTTCCGTACCATATCCGGTGCCTCCGTCAGCGCCAATACATCAACGCCACTCTCCACGGCCTTCATAGACCCTTATGTTTACAACACCATCGATCGAGCTGCTGCTTTTGAGAGCTCAACTTCTTTTGCTTCGATCCCTCTGCAACCAATCCCCAGAAGTCTATTTGGGTCCCTTAATTCTGGCCCCTTAACTGGAAACTCGGCTCTGATGCCCTGTTCAGGTCCGATGGAGAGGGGGTTCTTGTCGGGTCCGATTGAGAGAGGATTCATGTCAGGTCCGTTGGATCGTGGGCTGTTCTCGGGTCCTCTCGAAAAGGGCAGTTCTGATCAGTTTCAAAGAAGCTTTTCCCATGGTGGTTTTGCTTTTAGATCCAGATCGGGTAAAAGGTCGCTGATTCGGGTTTTACAAAGAGCAATATCTAAAACGATAACTCGTGGACACAACTCAATTGTGGCTCCTATAAAAGGAGGGGTTGGTGTTGTTAAAGAACCTGAGTGGATACTGAGTTCAGAGAAGCAGAATGAGTTGACAGTAAGTAGTGTTAATTTGAGTAGTGATGGTAGTTTAGAGGATGATGATTCTTTAGAGAGTCAAAATCTTCAATGGGCTCAAGGAAAAGCAGGGGAGGATAGGGTCCATGTTGTTGTATCAGAGGAGCATGGTTGGGTTTTTGTTGGGATATATGATGGATTCAATGGTCCAGATGCGCCTGATTATCTTTTGTCCAATCTCTACTCTGCTGTGCATAAAGAGCTTAAAGGTTTGTTGTGGGACGATAAGTTTGAGCCTGATCAAATTTCTTCCCCTGCATCTTCCCCTTTTCAATCCGAAACTAGTAATTCTGTTGAAGGTACCAATTCAAGATTAGAAAATGTGATGCATAACAGTGAAACTAATGGAAACTGTAGAAATTATGAGTGTTATCAGTATTTGGATCAAGATAATCATCCTTGTCCGAGTGGTGATGCTGGTTTTGATATGAGTCTGAAAAGAAAAAGGAGTAGGAGTTCCAAAGGTAAATATAGAGGGGCTGCTAAAAAATGGGAGGAGAATCAGAGGAGATGGAAATGTGAATGGGACAGGGAAAGAATGGAACTTGATAAGAGATTAAAGGAGCAACTGAATCGATCTGGATCGGATGCTAGCCCAATAAACCATGCAGATGTGTTGAAAGCTTTGTCTCAGGCTTTGAAGAAAACAGAGGAGTCATATTTGGAGATTGCTGATAAGATGCTAGTGGAGAATCCGGAGCTGTCTTTGATGGGTTCTTGTGTTCTTGTGATGCTGATGAAGGGAGAAGATGTCTATGTGATGAATGTGGGTGATAGTAGAGCAGTATTAGCACAAAAGGCAGAGCCTGATTATTGGCTAGGGAAGATCAGGCAGGACTTGGAAAGGATTAACGAGGAAACATTGCATGATCTTGAAGCTTTTGATGCTGAACGATCAAATTCAATGCCTGTTTTGACTGCCTCACAGCTGAGTGTTGATCATAGCACCAGTGTGGAAGAGGTACAATTAGATTACAGCTTGTGGTCAAGAAATCTTGTTCTGATTAATTTAACGTGTTTGCTTCTGTTCTGTTTTCTTTGCTCGGTGTGAACTGTATCTGAATGTTGTGCTGCATGCATTTCAGGAAGTGCAAAGAATAAAAATGGAACATCCAGATGATGCTTGTGCTTTGGTGAATGACCGCGTGAAAGGTTCATTGAAGGTTACTCGGGCATTTGGTGCTGGTTTTCTCAAGCAGGTATGGTCACCATTTAAACATTCAAGCGCTTTCTTTTTCTTTTTCCTTTTTGGGCTAAGAAGCTCAATTCCTTCGCCATTTTTTGGTGCCTAAGAAGGCTACATCACTAACGGCTTGAGAAA
>Ga0325414_1009709_pt1 | contig 10111 bp, 7 predicted proteins | sample PopdelMetagenome_8_FD_206183 | JGI IMG/M metagenome (GOLD analysis project Ga0325414, IMG submission 206183) | Populus deltoides microbial communities from Bellville, Georgia, United States - Leaf-PdKOR-R3 | ecosystem: Host-associated > Plants > Phyllosphere > Phylloplane/Leaf | place: USA...
ACTGTAGCAATTCACAGTGTTTTGTGATGAAAGCTACAGTGCTTCCTCACATGATTTAGCCTTATTTGTAATGACTTGTAATTGTAATTCACAAACAACTCAATATCAAAAAAATAAAATTGAAAAAAATAATTTGAAAAAAATTATAACAAAAAAAACTATGCGGAGAAACACTGTAGCAATCAACAATGTTTTATGAGCAAAACTACAATACTTTCCCCACATGATTAAGTTTTATTACAAAGTTAAATTTTAACCAACTCAATATTTAAAAAAAATAAAATGGACTAAAATGATTTTGGAAAAAAATATTACAAAAAAAGAAAACACAAAAGAAACTAGAAAAAAACTATGTGAGGAAAAACTGTATAAATCCATAGTGTTTTTTGAGGAAAAACTTGTATTTACTTGTAATTACAATTCTTAACCAGCTTAATATTTAAAAAATAAAATTGACAAAGATAATTTTAGGGAAAAACATAATGAAAACAGAAAAAAAACCCTGTGGGAAAAAACATTGTAGCAACCAACAGTAATTTTCGAGAAAAGTTAAAGTGCTTTCCTCACATATTGTAACTGTAATTTTTAACCAGCTCAATATTAAAAAATAAAATAAAAAAAGATAATTTCGGAGAAAATCATAAAAAAAACCATGCGGAGAAACACTGTAGCAATAAACAATGTTTTAAAGAAAAAAAATTACAAAACTAAATTCTCAATCAGCTTCATATTAAAAAAAAATCAAAAAATATAATTTTAAAAAATAAAGAAATAAAATAGAAAAATTATGTGGAAAAACATCGCAGCAATAGACAGTATTTTCAAGAAAAAAATTACAAAGCAAAAATTTTAACCAGGTCAATATTTAAAAAGTAAAATCAACAAAAATAATTTTGGAAAAAAACAAAAGAAAAAATAAATGAAAAAAAAGAAAAATTAGGAAAGTTGAAAAAAAAAAGTAATTTTGAAAAAAAATTTTGAAAAAAAAAAGAAAAAAAAAGATGTGGGGAAGAATCATTGTGGATTACTATTGTAATCCACAGTGAAATGTGTGTGGGGGAACAATGATTAAAAAAAATTAAAAAATATAATTTTAAAAAATAAAGAAATAAAATAGAAAAATTATGTGAAAAAATATCACAGCAATCGACAGTATTTTCAAGAAAAAAATTACAAAGCAAAAATTTTAACCAGGTCAATATTTAAAAAGTAAAATCAACAAAAATAATTTTGGAAAAAACAAAAGAAAAAATAAATGAAAAAAAAAGAAAAATTAGGAAAGTTGAAAAAAAAGTAATTTTGAAAAAAAAATTGAAAAAAAAATGAAAAAAACAAAAAAAAAGAAGTGGGGAAGAATCACTGTGGATTATTGTTGTAATCTACAGTGAAATGTGTGTGGGGAAACAGTTAAGAAAAATCAAAAAATATAATTTTAAAAAATAAAGAAATAAAATAGAAAAATTATGTGGAAAAACATCGCAACAATCCACTGTATTTTCAAGAAAAAAATTACAAAGCAAAAATTTTAACCAGGTCAATATTTAAAAAGCAAAATAAACAAAAATAATTTTGGAAAAAACAAAAGAAAAAATATATGAAAAAAAGAAAAAAATTATGTGAAAATCATCGCAGCAATCGACAGTATTTTCAAGAAAAAAATTACAAAGCAAAAATTTTAACCAGGTCAATATTTAAAAAGTAAAATCAACAAAAATAATTTTGGAAAAAAAAAGAAAAAATAAATGAAAAAAAGAAAAATTAGGAAAGTTGAAGAAAAAAGTAATTTTGAAAAAAAAATGAAAAAAACAAAAAAAAGAAGTGGGGAAGAATCACTGTGGATTACTGTTGTAATCCACAGTGAAATGTATGTGGGGAAACAGTTAAGAAAAATCGAAAAATATAATTTTAAAAAATAAAGAAATAAAATAGAAAAATTATGTGGAAAAACATCGCAGCAATCCATAGTATTTTCAAGAAAAAAATTACAAAGTAAAAATTTTAACCAGGTCAATATTTAAAAAATAATATCAACAAAAATAATTTTGAGAAAAACAAAAGAAAAATTAGGAAAGTTGGAAAAAAAATAATTTAAAAAATAATTTGAAAAAAAAAGAAAAAAAAGGGAAAAGTTAAAAAAAAAAAAAGGAAGAATCATTGTGGATTACTGTTGTAATCCACAGCGAAATATGTGTGGGGGAACAGTGATTCCCCCACACCGTTTAGTATATTAGTTAATTAGAAATATAACTCGCATCCAAGTAAATACCTTCACAAATTAATATAATAGGTTTTAATATTTAATTTTAATATATATAAAATGAAAGATATTAAGAGTTGATTAATATTGTTAAGCCATATATTTTTATAAAAGTCATTTCTTTTAAACCCCATGATATGTTTATATATTTGCAATATGTATATATTTTGAATTTAATATTAGTAATTATAAAATTTATATAGTTAATAAAAACTGCTTCACTTTTGTTCTCATCTCTTTCTTTCACTATTGCTCTTTTTTCTACTTCTTTTGAATTGCTCTGTCTCTCTTTCTTTTCTGTTTTTTCATCTTTCAATCTTTCAATCTTCAAAATATATAGTAATTTATGTTAGGAATATTGATGAAAATTAAATATAACCAGAAAACAAATACAAACAAAACAATATTTTAGGAAAGCATTTACATTTCCATTGAAAGATGCGTCATATATTAATTAATCTAAGGTCCGTTGTCCATTAATTAATCGGTGGTTGTAATATTCCAACACTTGAGATTTATTTTTTAAGCATAAGCATTTAATTTTTTTAAAAAAACTAAATTGAAATTAAAGCATATTATCCATTCCCAAGCTTACGGGGCAATGGTCTTATAGACCCATCTCGTAGAAAAAACGCTTGATATATAGCAATGGTCTCATGAACCATCCCACTGGCCTATATCGTGGAAAAAACGCTTGATATATAGCAATGGTCTCATGGACCATCCCACTAGCCTATATCGTGGAAAAAATACAGATGGCAATATATAGTCTCCCACTACAAATTCCTATCCTTCTTACTTGTTAATTGTGTTACAAAAATAAACTCTTTACAAAGAAAAAAGAGGAAGACTTATTGTCATGACAATGACAAGAAGTATTTTAAAAATAATATCATTTGTGGTTCTTTTTATCAACGATACTTTTTGATTTTGCCATCACCATCAAAATTAAAGCATGCTTTTCCACACGTTATTTCCATAAAGAAAGTAGCAAGTCTTCTTCTATATCAGTCATTGTCATGCAAAGTGAGCTGCCTAGCGTTAACCTACAATGTGCAAGGTTTTAATCAGCGTTATTAAATTTAATTCAAGCCTAACATTTTAATATGAAACCTAACACGATTCAAGTTTAGGAAAAACTTAAGTGAGAGCTGATCCAATCAAGCCTAATCGATCAGATAAATCAACTTACAACCTAGTCAGCTCAATCAAAAACTAGTTTTATTTTTTTTAACTATGCATATTTGATTTTTTCTTAAAAAAATATTAAAATAATACAATTTTAAATTAATACTAGTCAATTTAAGTAAACTTATCTGATCTATAACCCAAATTTTAATCCGAGTATTAGGTTAATTTATGACCTAAACCCTCACGTGGGTATTAGAGCTAATCATCTTTAATAACTTTGATTTTAATGAACCAGACATACAGTGGTGGAGAAATTGGTTCCAGTTCCTTTCGATACATGTAACCAGTTTTGTATTTTGCTCACTTTTCAATTTGGTTTCGGTATCGTGTTTTGTAATTATTACTTACTCCTGGTGTTTTGAATTAACTAATCATTGAAGCTCCATTTGTATAGCATTCTGTTTTTATTGTTTTTATTTTTTTATTTTTATTATTGATGTATGTTTGACATTTTTAATATCTCAGAAGAGCATAGATAAAGAAAATGATTTGCTATTATTGACAATTTCTCTGTTATATTATTTTTGGAGAAGTAACTCATTTTCACACCCCAGTTACCACCCTGCTTTCTGGAGAAGTAACTCATTAGAAAATCAATAAAGTTTACACTTCAATCAAAAACTAAATTTACTTTTACTACTATTTTAATTTTTAAAAATTATTTTTATATTGTTTAATGCATTAATTTCAAGAAATAAATTCCTTTTATCCTAAAATCTGGACTTCAAAAACCAGATGTATTTTATAAATAGGGAGAAAACTAGAGAAATTGATTAGTCTTCTCATTAATATAAATGGTATATCTTTGGCTCGATTGAAAAAAATATATTTAATATTAAAATGTAATAGAAACAAGTCAAGAATAACTTTCCAAACATTAAAACAAAAGAGTGTGTGTGTGTAAATGTTATGTATTTGAAGTTTTTGTATATAATATTATAGCCACACAATCTACAGGGATAAGATTTATAATTATTCCGAGTTTATTATTATTGATAATTTATGCATTTAATTATATTTATGATAGTGATGACACCATGCAAGTAGGCTCCTAAATAATTCTAAATTATAACGAGAAAAATACAATTACTAAAATCAAAAAGATCTTACGCGGAATCAGAGGGAATACTGCAACAATGTTAATGTCCTGCAACATTATTTTTATATATATAAATCGGGTAATTCGTAACCAAAATATAATTAAATGCAAATAGAATAAGTGCTAAACAATAAAATAAAATAATATTCAAATCCAAAAATATTCCAAAAAGAAATGAAATAAAGAAAACATCTCAAAGTCATGGAAATTGCCAGAGTGTAGTATAAATAGGACCTCTATGGTTGCCCAAAGGCACATAACAAACAACAATATTCTACGTAGTAGTGCATAGAATTTTCTAAGAAGATGATGAAAAGAATGGGGGCTTTGATGTTGCTAGCAATATTCACTTTGGTTGGCGAATGGTATGGTCGTTGTTGTGGATGTTTGGAGGAAGAGAGGATTGGTCTCTTGGAGATCCAATCTTTGATCGACCCATATGGCTTTTACTTGAGAGATTGGGTGGACAGTAGTAATTGTTGTGAGTGGTATGAGATCGAGTGTGATAACACTAGAAGGCGAGTGATCCAACTCTCTCTTAATGGTCCAACTGATTATCAGAGCTTGGGCGATTGGGTTCTCAACGCATCTTTGTTTCTGCCTTTCAAAGAATTGCAAAGTCTTGAATTGCGACAGGCTAGATTGATTGGTTGCTTGGAGAATGAAGGTCAGTTCACTGTTTCTGCACTTATAATCATAAAATAAATGAAGGTTGGTTGATGTTTAATGTCAACTATCTTGCTTTGATGATTCTCTTTCCAGGCTTCGAAGTCCTATCATCAAAACTGAGGGAACTTGACCTAAGTCATAACCTATTTAATAATGATAAAAGCATTTTGTCATGTTTCAATGGTAACCTTTCCACTCTCAAGTCTTTGGATCTATCAGAGAATGGGTTGACAGGTGGACCAGGTGGTTGCTTCTATGGTAACCTTTTAATTATTTAGCTTCGAAACCTTTTCTTTTCTCCTTCTCATATAGAAACATCATGCAGGTTTCAAAGTCTTGTCATCAAGGTTGAAAAAGCTGGAGAACCTTCATCTAAGACGGAATCAATACAACGATAGCATTTTTCCATCTCTAACTGGATTTTCATCCCTCAAGTCTTTGGATCTGTCGTACAATCAGCTGACAGGATCAGGTATAATACACAGTTTCTACCTACCTAAATGCTTCACATGACATTCTCTTAATTATATTGTTTCTTTATCAACAAAAATGAGAACTTTATATCAAGAAAAGAGGCATATATTTTATTCTTATTTTGGGCTTCCATGCCAAAAGTGTTGTAATATTTAGATTAAATTAGTAATCGTAAGTTCACTTCAAAACTCTCCTATAAATATATATTTTATATTTATCTTTTTAAATAAAACCCACATATTGGACCGGTTTTCGGTTTGAAGCCATTTATTATTTCCTCTCTTTTTAATGGGTTTTATATTATTTTGAACATTTTTTTAATCAAAATATTATTCTGTGGTGGAGGATATTGCCTTATGGTCGTGGTGAATGGTGATGGGTGATTTTATGGTGAAATATTTGGACAGAAGAAATAAAACGTGAAAAGTTTCTAAAACTAATTAATTAGTTTTGCAAAATTAGGCTTAATTATGTTTCTTTATCTTGTTTTGTAAGTCTATCATAACTTAGCTTTCATCTTTATCGACTTTATATCCATAAATTGTTTTTTTTTTCCAATAAGATCAAAATTAGAATGATATTTAAAAATTGTTTCTTAATCTTTGAAGTGCACACAACCTATTTTATAATTAAATATGCGTTCATGTATCATTCTTTTATGTATAATTTAAGAATCAATTCTAATTATCTTTAGTTTCTATATATATATATATATTATGCATATCGTGAGCTCATAATTATGACTCACTCTTAGAAACAACTCTCTTGCAGGTTTTGAGATCATATCATCACATTTGGGGAAACTCGAGAACCTGGACCTGAGCTATAATTTATTGCATATCGACAGCATTTTATCACATCTGCGTGGACTTCCTTATCTCAATTCTTTAAACTTATCAGGCAATATGTTGCTGGGATCGACGACTGTCAATGGTAAAGTTGTGAAATCTCTGGATTTTTCAGACAATTTGTTGTTTATATCCAAAAATCATCTCACTACAAAAGTATCAGTTCTTTATCATAGGTTTAAAAACTCGATCAAGATAACACTTAATTTCACTACTTACTTGATTGCCTGTTTTCAATTCTACACAACATAGGTTTAAGGAAGACCCTCTCTCAAGGATACTAATTTAAGTCGAGGTTAATCATAGTTTAGTTTCTTAAAATCTTAATTAATAATATTGAATATCAGTTCTTTATCATAGGTTTAAAAACTCGATCAAGATAAAACTTAATTTCACTACTTACTTGATTGCCTGTTTTCAATTCTACACATCATAGGTTTAAGGAAGCTGGACTTCCTGCAGTCATTGCGTTCATTGCCATCCCTGAAGACTCTTTCTCTCAAGGATACTAATTTAAGTCAAGGTTAATCATAGTTTCATTTCTTAAAATCTTAATTAATAATATTGAATGGAATGACTATTCTGTACCACTACTACTTTCATCGTATCTTTTCTTCTTCTTCTTTCTTTTTCACAGGGACTTTCTTCAGTTCGAGCACCCTTGAAGAATTGCATCTAGATAATACTTCTCTCCCAATAAACTTTCTCCAGAACATTGGAGCATTACCTGCTCTTAAAGTTTTGTCTGTTCGTGAATGTGACCTCTATGGCACCCTACCCGCTCAAGGTAAATTAACAACTCTCCATCCGCCTATAATTAGATCATCAACAAAAGATTCTTTCAACACTATTTTGACTGTTTCGAGATAAATTATATAGGTTGGTGTGAATTGAAGAATCTAAAGCAATTAGATCTCTCTGGAAATAATTTTGGAGGTTCACTCCCACATTGTTTGGGAAACTTGTCATCTCTACAACTATTAGATGTTTCTATAAACCACTTTACTGGTAATATTGCCTCTGGTCCTCTTACCAACCTCACATCCCTTGAATTCCTCTCACTATCAAATAACCTCTTTGAAGTTCCCACTTCAATGAAGCCTTTTATGAACCACTCAAGCCTCAAGTTCTTCTCCAATGAAAACAACAAACTAGTAACAGAACCTGCTGCCTTTGATAATTTGATTCCAAAGTTCCAACTAGTCTTTTTTAGCTTGTCAAATAGTCAAACAATGGAAGCACTCAATGTAGAAATTCCTGACTTCCTCTATTACCAATACGACTTAAGAATCCTTGATCTCTCCCACAACAACATCACCGGAATGTTTCCATCATGGTTGCTTAAGAACAATACACGATTGGAGCAACTATATCTGAGCGAGAACTTCTTTGTTGGTGATTTGCAGTTGCAAGATCATCCATATCCAAATATGATCGAATTAGATATATCCAACAACAACATGAATGGTCAAATTCCAAAAGATATTTGTTTGATCTTTCTAAATCTGTGGAGCTTAAGGATGGCTAAGAATGGATTCACAGGCTGTATTCCTTCTTGTTTAGGAAATATTAGCTATCTTACAGTTTTAGATTTATCCAACAATCAATTGTCCACAGTAAAACTAGAACAACTAACAACAATATTGTTTCTCAAGCTGTCAAACAACAATTTGGGTGGGCAAATACCGACCTCGGTGTTCAATTCTTCTGGCCTGGCTTGTCTCTACCTAAGTAGTAACAACTTTTGGGGCCAGATATCAGATTTTCTATTATATAAGTGGAAAGCATGGATTGTATTGGATTTGAGTAACAATCATTTTTCAGGCATGCTTCCAAGGTGGTTCGTCAATTTTACGTACCTTAGTGGAATTGATTTGTCCAAAAACCATTTTAAGGGTCCGATCCCAGGATACTTTTGTAAGCTTTACCAGCTTGAATATTTGGACCTTTCTGAGAACAACTTGTCTGGATATATACCATCTTGTTTCAGTCCACCACAAATAACCCATGTGCATCTATCCAAAAATAGATTGAGTGGTCCATTAACATATGGATTTTATAATAGCTCTTCCCTGGTTACGATGGATCTTCAAGATAACAGCTTCATCGGCTCCATTCCAAATTGGATTGGCAATCTTTCATCATTGAGTGTTCTTCTTCTAAGGGCTAATCACTTTGATGGTGAGCTCCCTATTCAGTTATGCTTGTTAGAACAATTAAGCATTTTGGATGTTTCACAAAACCAGCTCTCTGGTCCACTTCCCTCCTGTTTAGGCAATCTTACTTTCAAGGAAAGTTCCCAGAAAGCGTTGGTGTTTTTCGGATATACTTTTATATCAAGGACCATAAAAAAAGCTTATTATGAAACAATGGGTCCACCATTAGTGGATAGTATGTACAGCATCGAAAAGGATTTTTTCCTAAACATTACAGAAGTGATAGAATTGACAACTAAAAATATGTATTATGGTTACAACGGGAATATTCTCAACTACATGTCTGCTATTGATCTCTCCAATAACAACTTTGTAGGATCAATCCCACCAGAATTTGGAAACTTAAGTGACATACTGTCATTAAACTTATCACACAACAATCTCACTGGATCTATCCCTACAACATTCTCAAACCTAAAGCAGATTGAGAGTTTGGATTTTTCTTACAACAACTTGAATGGTGTCATCCCTCCACAACTTACTGAAATTACTACATTGGAAGTTTTTAGTGTGGCGCACAATAACTTGTCAGGTAGGACACCCGAGAGAAAATATCAGTTTGGGACCTTCGATGAAAGTTGTTACGAAGGAAATCCTTTCTTGTGTGGACCTCCATTGGGAAACAATTGTAGTGAGGAAGCAGTGTTGTCGCAGCCAGTGCCTAATGATGAACAAGGAGATGATGGTTTTATAGACATGGAGTTTTTCTACATTAGTTTCGGTGTATGTTACATGGTTGTGGTGATGACTATTGCAGCTGTTCTCTACATCAATCCATATTGGCGACGCAGGTGGTTGTACTTCATCGAAGACTGCATAGATACTTGCTACTATTTTGTGGTGGCTAGTTTTCGCAAGTTCTCCAACTTCATAAGATGAATTTGTTATGATTGTATGTCTAGCTATTGGGTGCTTAATTTGTAGTGTACTGTCTCTAAGCTCAGCCTTTCTATTTGATTAGTTATTTGGGCTAAATATATAAGATGGACTAGTCATTCCTGAACCATTAGGAAGGGAACTGATTTGGATTGGTCATTGACTCGGGTGTGATTACTCTTTCAACTCTCAAGACTTGTCTGAAAATAAATTGCCAAAACCAATACCTTCAATCAAAATATTCAATCAAAGCATGTGTGACAACGCCCACCTCAGTTATTCAATCAAAGCATTGAAATCAGAGCAAGAAGATAAACCTTCTTCAACGGCCGTTCTGGCCGTTTCTCCTAGCTTTTTTGCTCTGCTCCTCATTTCCTCTGCTTCTTCACTCATCATAATTTGAGTGATTGCCTTCTCTACAGCTTCACAAATTTAAGAGAATTGATAAAAAAAACAGGGGGGGGGGGGGGGGGGGCCAACA
>Ga0325414_1009710_pt1 | contig 10111 bp, 3 predicted proteins | sample PopdelMetagenome_8_FD_206183 | JGI IMG/M metagenome (GOLD analysis project Ga0325414, IMG submission 206183) | Populus deltoides microbial communities from Bellville, Georgia, United States - Leaf-PdKOR-R3 | ecosystem: Host-associated > Plants > Phyllosphere > Phylloplane/Leaf | place: USA...
CACACATGTGGCGCTTGGGCTGCTTTGAGGGTGAGCCATGCCCACGCCCACTTGGGGACACTTGGCGCTTGGGTCATGGCGCTGGACCCAAGAGGAATGGGTCCGGCATCAGGACCCAAGATCAATGGGTCTTGCGTAACGACCCAATTCTATTGGGTCCTTCATCAAAACTCATGGTTCCTAAGTCCTAGAATTCTAAATATTATTATGTGTTTTAGAAATATTATTATTTTTATTATAATTAATATTATTAATAAAATAATTAATAAATTTGAAAGAAAATATTATTATTAATATTGAAAACATATTATTACTTATCTTATAAATTTTTATGATATTTTTTTATAAAAATAAAAAGTGAGCTCGCGGCGTATTATTATTAAAAATATTCAACTATTCTAAGTATTAATATAAAACATATTTTAATTTGCGTTGTAAATATTATTATTTTTCTTATAATATAAAGTATTTATATCAAAGATATTATTATTTGTGTTATAATATTATTATTTTTATAATAATTCAAAGTTTTAATATAAAAATATTATTATTGGTGTTCTAAATATTCTTGGAATTAAAAATAGTATTATTTGTGTTATGAATATTATTATTTTTACTATAATAAAAAGTATTAATATTAAAAATATTATTTTTTGTGTTATAAATATTATTATTTTTATAATAATTAATATTATTAAAAAACTAATTACTAAATTAGAAAAAAATTATTCTTAATATTGAAAAACAACCATAGATTGATTTGAAATGTAAAATTAAAAATTACTACTATTATTATTATTATTATTAAATTTAAAGAAACTGTTATTACTATTGAAGAAAAACCACGTGGTGTTTGGGCTGCTACCTGTGTGCTGGGGAGACCAAGCGCACACATGATGCTTGGTCTCCTGCCTCAGTGCTGGACACACCCTTGTGCACACATGGTGCTTGGGCTGCCTGCCTAGGGGCTGGGCATGCCCAGCGCACATGTGGCGTTTGTGCTACACCAAGACCCAACTATCATTGGATCCCGCATGCTGCAGGACCCAAAATAGCCTTGGGTCATTGGCTGTGCAGGACCCAAAATACACTCCAGATAACCTTGGGTCCTGCTAGCGTCAAGACCCAACTTTTTTATAAAAATAAAAGGTGAACCTACGGCGTAGCACGGGCCACCTAACTAGTGTTTTAACTAAACTTTAAAATTACCTAAATAACTTTAAAGGTTTTCCATTGGTGTTATGTTGAATTTTTATATTTTCTTCATTTTTCATTCTCTTTAGAAAAAGAGAAGGTTGTGAATTACTTATTTAGTTTATTTTTACCAAAAACTCATGTTATGGGAAAAAGCCTCTTATTTATTTAACTAAGTCATTGATACTAATTTATCATATTCAACTAGCAAACCCATTTAAATAAAAATAAATATTTTTTTAATAGATTTTTATATTTTATTTTTAACATTATTTATATTTATATTTATATCTAAATTAATTGTTCATGGTCATCCGCATAATAACAAAAATAAAGAAAAATTACACCTAACATCTTAAAGTTTAGTAAAAATTGCACTTACCTCTCGAATTTTGAAAAATTACAGTTTGCAACCTAGGTTAAAGTTACCATAATACACCTATATATTATAATAATTAGAGACATCAAATTACTCATCATTTCTTTTTCTTTCTTTGACTAACAAACAGTGTAGAACTTGTGATTTCTCCCCAATCAAACAACAAAATTACTATTAAAATCGATTTCTCGCATGAATTTATGTTTCAACGTAGTTGTTTGTACTAAGTTTGTGTTAAAAGGAGTCATGTTCATGTTTATGTTAGATCTAGTTCTCTCGGTATAAATTTTTATTTACAACAATAAACAAATCTGAAATCAAGATAAGAATTTTGAAAGTTAGAAAGTTTTAACTAAAATTTATTAATATTCAAATCTTTGAAAGAAAAAAGAAGACTAAATCAAGTAAATCTATTTGTTTTTGTATTCAAGATTCTGAAAATCTGTTTGGTTTCTATAAATTCTTGTTTCTTGATTGTGGAATAAATGTTTATACCATGTTGAGTTGAAGTATATTGAAAAGAAGAAAACCCTGAATAGATAGCAATGAGTACAAATAAGATTGTTATCTCCACCGCCACTAACAACAATGATAAAATAGAAGATGTGCAAAAAGGAAAAATATCAGATATAGCATCACCGGAAGAGATTAGTGAAGAGGATTTTAATAAGTAAGAAGTTATTGTAGTTATAGGTACTCCTTTGAATGATGATGCTTTTGAACTCACCAATTTTAAACATGGTTTAAGTCTATCAACTTGTCTAACTATTGTCTTAATGTCCGAACCAATGATCTCTTAAATATTAAATGTTAGCTTTAATTTGTCTTATTATTAAGTGTCTTGTATTTGGTTGTCATTTGATTGTTTTGGTATTTTTCTTTTTAAATGTCTTTATATATTTTTCCTAATATATATTCCACTTTACCACTTGATTGTGAGAACTTGTGTAAAGAATATGTATGCTCTAGTGGTCTAATTATAACAACCTTTTTGTGGGGAAATAAAGAGCCAATGTTTGGCTGATAACCTTTATTTTCCATGGAAGATTTTAAAACCTAACACTAATTATTAGCATCGCATGGACATTAGTTGCTTCAAATTTAGCACCACCCGGTAAATGGTGCAAAAACTTTCATGGCTTGTTAACTTAGTTATGCATCCAACATTCTCATTTTCATTTAAAATAAGGTTAAACAACAACAAACAAACAAAAAAAAAATGGATGGTAAGAGATATGTACAAGTATCAAGTTGGAGGTGGATGCATTTTGGATTATATAATCTTTCTTAAGAATAAGTTGTTCAAAATAAGTCATTAAATAAGTTGTTTGTTGAGGTACAAGTAGATGATAGTTCCAAGAAATCTTTGGTGTCTTCTATGAATAGTAGTAAATAAGATAAGAGATGAATCTGGTTAAAGTTATTCATATTGAGAAAAAGGAACGAGATTTAGGGAAAAGGGAGATTAACTTTGATTTAGAGGTGAAAATTGTATAGAAATGAAGATGATGATATTTTCTCTTTTTTTAAAATTTTAATATTGTGAAGTGTTAATATGAGGATCTAGATGGACGATGTACATTTAGATTTTGGGTGGAGGTGAAATATGGGTATTTGTGGTATTTTCATTAATTTAACACAACAAGGGCTCTTTAGTCATCAAATGAAAAATAATTATAAACATGTAAATAATCAAATAATTTTCATTAACTTTTTTGGCATGCCAGGTACAAAATATAAATTGTTACATGTACACCAAAGTTTAGGATGAAACCGTAATTTTTCAAAACTCAGTAGGCAAGTGAAATTTCAACTAAACTATAGGATGTCAAGGGTCATTTTCCTCAAAGTTAATTATAAGAAAATAATAAGATGATTCAATAATTGCATACATTTTTTATGTGAAAAGATAACATAGCTGTAATATCTATAAAAAGTAAGGAAAATTTGTTTTATGAGGTGTTTGGGACAATGGTGACGGTTGTTTTTTCAAAATATTTTTTGTTTGAAAATGCATCAAAATAAAGTTTTGTTTATTTTTTAAAATTGATTTTTAGATATTAGTACATCAAAACGATCCAAAAACATCAAAAAATTAATTTGAAGCAAAAATAATTTTCAAAATTTTTGAAAACTCCTGTTGAAACACCCCTTTAGATAGAAAGGATGTATGAACATGAATATTAAGGATTTGCTTTTGCATCAAAGGGAAAGAAAATAGTGAAAATGGATGAAGTTTATGTTTTCATAATAAGGATTAAATAATGATCGAACCTTAGAATAAAAGGTACTAATTGCTAATGAAGCTATTTAAAATTCGTTCACAAAAAACAAACAATTAAGGAATCCTAATTTTTAAGGGTCAAAATGAAATATTTAGTAAACAATAAAGGTTATGGTTTATTTTTCTCTCATGATAGTTATAGCATTGATAATGGACAACCTTTGTTATTTGGTTAACCAAACTTGCATCAACATTAACGTTATTTATCTCTTAAAATGATAAATAATCACCAAATAAAATATTCAATTTTTATTTGTTATTATTTTCTATTTCATATTAGGAGAGTAGTACTTGAACCAAGACATCAATCCCTTAAAGTTGTCAATTTTGGTTTGGTTGGTGTTTTGTTTTTCTTATTTTATTTTTTTTGTTGAAACGATATGTTCCAGTTCCAAAGCATTTCAGTATGTTGTTTCGGGGTCGTATATTGTACACACACACTTAATTCAACACACATAATTCCAATTGAAATCTAAAAATAAATTAATTTTAAAATATGCAATATAAATACAATATCAAGTATCGAAACATAATTTTAAAATTTAAAACATTTGTAGTAACTCAACACAAACAAAATGTTAAAATATTGAGAAATTAAAATGTTGATCTTGATCTTGTGGTAGTTTGTAAGGAAAATCATCAACCAAATATTCTAGTAAATAATTATTTTCACTAAGCTTATCCTCACCATCAAAACAAATCTCTTTATCCTCTAAAGTTAAAATAAACAAAAATACCTCAATAGTTTCTCAATTTATATCATCTCCATTAAAAATGGTAGGTTTTCACAAATCCACTTATTTAATAGTTCAATGATATCAAGGCTAATGAGATCTAAAGAATCTTTTATTTTGCTCAAATTCTCATAAAGTACAAACATGAAATAAAACAATATGAATATAAACCATATATATTAGTGATAAATTCAATTAAAAAAAATATAAATGTTAGTGAAAATAGTAATAATCATTTTCAATATTATTATTAATAGTATGATAATTGTCATACCCTAAACGCAAGGGCATGATGACACTTTCCAGACGGTGTTCTAGATGGTTTTTAGTTTCATAAAGAAGTCGTTACTTAATATTATGGTTACTAAGAATCCTAACTATTCTTTTAGATATTCTAGGCAAGTGACTGATTATGTAAAGGGAAGTTATTAACACCCTTAGTAAGCCATACTTGAGGTAAGTTGCATTGTTTTTTTTTCTCTTTGTTCATTATGGTCTAATGGTGTTTTTATTCCTATTAGCCTATTATGACGGGTTTTCTACGATGAACAAACCTTGGTTTTGTAAGTCAAGAACTTGGTTTAAAATAGTGAAATGTTCTCAATTATCGTTACGGCTTCTTTTGGGGTAAAACTAGAATTTTTGCTACTGTATCATTCCAAATAATATTTCAAATAAAATTTCTTGCGGTTTTGTCTTTACATTAGAAGTGAATGAGTTGTATTATTCTCAATAATATTTTGGATATTAACCTTATATAGGTTTTTTTATCCTTATATTGAAGGTGAGTAATAAAAATTTATTATCCTTAATAATATTTTGGATATTAACTCTTTTTAGGATTTTTTTTATCCTTATATTAAAAGTGAATAATATTTTCTTGACAAAAATAAGCTTTTAATGTTTTTTTAAAAGACTTGGCCATATGTTATTTAAAATAAAATCGTATTTTTTAAAGAAAGGTTTTTCTGTTGTTTTTTTTATGAAGGAAAAATGATTTTATTAATACTGAAAAAGTGTTTCGCGTGTAGATCATAATTTCAAATATTACATACGTGAGGGTAAAAGAAACAAAAAGTGGGGAATTCAAAATTAATTGTAAAATTGTCTTTCAAACATTAAACATTTATTAAAACTAGACCAAGATCGTGTTTGACAAGATGAAAATAAAATGTTTTTATCAAGGATAATTTTACCACGATATCAATTCAAAAAAAAAATATTGTTCATCAACTCAAAACCGAACAATGCCAAACATCCACACAAGTTTTATTAATTTCACTTACTTTGTTCAAATTTCATGTTAATCCAAATAAATCAAAATAAATCCAAACATAACTCATGCACCAACGTAATGTTCAAAAAAGCAATCTTAATCCAAAAAAATAATCTCACAATTCAATACAAATAACCACAAATTTTAAAATAAAAAAACACACATCAAACCAAATTATAATGTCCAAACAATCCAAATATTATACAAAATAATAAGCATTTGGTTTCAAAATTTCACAATTGTATAGCAATTTGTCCAAAAATGATTTGTGTCTATAGATCGACCTTCCAAGACATTCGAAATGTCCAAGATATATTGAAATTGATAAAGAAAAATCGCAAGAACAGTGGTGACGCGTGTACCACGTGCCATCACCACTATCGATGCGTGGATTCACATACCACTACTTTTGGAGGGGAGTGAGCTGGTGGATCTGATGGTGATTTATCTCATCTTCACCTCTAGACTCGCGGCGACACCCACCGCTCTCAAGGAGAGAGATTTGGACTTCCAAAGCTTTGGTTTTCTATTTCTCTCTCTCTCTCTTTCTCTCTCTCTCTCTCTCTACTGTAACTTTCTTTCTTACTCGATATCTTTTTTAGCTTGAATTTCAAATTAAATCATGTGGGTGTTGTCCCTATATGACCCAGTAAACTTAATGGGCCTAAAAGCAACCAGAACGACAAGTAAAAACATCGTTTGATTGTAAAAGGAATTTCAATGTGACATCTTTTTTTTCAATATTGAGACAACGACAAATCAGATCGACCTGAGTTTCGCAACTTAACCCGCCAAATTCATGACCCGAGCCATAAACCTCACTAAATTTAATAACTTTGTGTCATTAAAAGTATTTTTATTCAATTATATAATAACAAAAATAGTCATTAGCAAAATTGAGTATCAACTTACTATCGAGATATTTGTTTGAAACTACAATACTTTTTTAAAAAAAACAAAATAAATTATGAAGTCCAATTCCAAATTAACCTAAGTTGATTCGTCAAACTTCTGATCCGGGTCATAAACTCCACTAGGTTTAATAACTCTGTTTTTTTAAAATATTTTTTATTTAATTATACAACAATAAAAAATAGATGCTCGTAAAATTAGGCACCAACTAAATATCAGGATGTTTGTTTGAGGTCATGATAAACCTACAAAAAGTAAACTAAAACAAATTATGAAGCTTAAGTCAACATAAACAAAATATTAAAGGATCAAATTGGAAAAAAGTAAATAATCAAAGAGAAAAAAAAGGTCATGCACACAGGTGTGGGGCAGGCCTGCAAATGAGAACTGTTTTTATTTATTTATTTATTTATTAAGGAGTGTGTGGCATTTTGTTAGAACTTTTAGACCAAAATTAAATTTAGAAAACTAAATGGACAGAGAAAGAAAAAGAAAAGTAAATGAATTAAATAGAACTTTTTCACTCGAATTTGAGACTAGCTATATGGTTTCTCCTTATTTTACCCTTTAATCATTTTATTGTTGAATTTTGTCTTTCTCAAACAAACTTTATCAAATTAATCATTAATGTGATCATTAGAAAAAAAAAAAAAAAGGAAGGGTGAAGGAGAAATTACCATAACCTAAAAATAAAATTACTATTCATTGGAATAGTGATTTGATGATATTGCCCTTGACACAAAAACCCTTTCAACTTAGCATTGAAGACAAGGTGATCTTTTTACCATAATAAAATTGTATGGGGTTAGATTGGTTACTTCACTTTTTTTTTTTTTTTTTGCATGGTAAAAATACAAATTTAATTCTAGAATATATATATATAATGTCTACTGCCCAAGGATGTTTTGGTCTTTTTAATTTTATCAAAATAGTGTAATTATTATGTTGTTTTTAAAGAAGAAATCAATTTAACTCTCTCACTAGGGTTTTTTTTATCATTTTTTATTGGTTTTATTGTAAATTTAAAGGTTTCTTAGAGACTTTTTTGTACTTGAAATATATTAAATATAATTAAAAAAAAATGGTGGCTTGTGCATGGCACACACCAGCATTTAGACGTATGGAGGGCAGTCCGACAATCAAATGCAGCCTTCTAGAGTGGCGTTTGAAAGGTTTCAATATCCCTAACCGAATAAGGCAGAACATGTTCCAAGATTCACGGTGGTTTGACGTCGGCGATCATTTCTTTTTTCTCCCTTTTCTCTCCCCCCACCTAGATTTCAGTGTTATCCCCTTAAAAATTCAAGATCAATCATTTAATTTGTTGATTTTTCAAATTTGGTCTTTTTTTATTATGATTTTTTTTTGAATAATTTATAAAATTGATATGCCTTTTCAATTTCATCCCTCTAATTTTTTTTTTGTCTTTTAAATTTGATCTTTATTTTTTATATTTTTTTGTTTGAAATCATTTTTCAAGTTGATTTAGTTTAACGATATCACCCTTCTTTGGACTTTTTTCCTATCAAGTTTAATTCTTATTCTTTTTATTGCCATTTTTTTTCTTTGATATGTTTTAAAAATTGATATTTTTAAATTAGTTCATAATAAATTTTTTTATTGGACTCGAATCTAGAGATTCACGGGTTACGAGTTTTTATGATTTCTTTTATAATTCCATCCCGCATGGGTTTTTTTCTATCAAATTTTATCTTTTTTCTTGTTATTGCTATTTATTTTTCTTTTGTGAGTTTTGAAAATTGATAATTTTTTCACGATTTCATATTCAAAATTAAATTGGTTGAGAATTAAGTTTCTTAATTCAACTAGAATTTAAGATTTCATAGGTTGCGAGTTTTGGACTTTCAACTATAGGAGGTTTGATCAGGTTTGCTTAGTGTTTTTTTAAGCTGATTTTTTTACTCTATTTTTTTTTTCACGAGTTTTGCTTTGTTATTTTTTTATTTGACTTATATAGGATTAATCTTAGATTCATAACTAGAGTCACTAATTTTTAAAGTTAAATTAAGTTGACTTTATTTTTTTTGTTATTTTTTAATTTTATTTATTTAAATTTCATCATAATTTAAATATTAAAAATTGACCTTTCGTGCTTTTTTTTCCCTTTCCTTTCAAGTGATTTTTTGTTTCTTCCTTATTTTTTTTATATATAAGATTATTACAATCTTATACCTATTGTTACAAAATCTGTAGATTAACCCAATTTCACCTATTTAATATTAGAATTTTTATAATTGCTCTTGTTAATTTTATTTTTTTGTTACCTTTTTCATTATTATTTTTTCTTATCATTTTTTTTATTATTGTTGTATTTTTTATTCATTTTATTTAAATTACCAATTGTTATTTTTTAACCTTTTTCATTATTATTTTTTCTTATTGTTGTTATCTTTTTTATTTATATTATTTAAATCACTAGTTGGTTTGGTGACTAGTTCTTTTTTTTTTTTCCTCTTACATTTTTTTACATCAAAAAGGGAAATAAGATTTAACCAGTCTTCAATAAAACACGGGCCACAAATCTAAGTAGAAATCTATAATTAAAAAAAAAAAATACATGAGGTCAAAATTTAAAATTAAAAAAAATATATATTACTACGGATCACGTTTTGGTATATTTTATAATTACTTGAAAGGAAGAGCAAATATTATTAAATTAAAATCTTAAAATTTCAAAATAACTATTGCTGTCTAAAACAATAAGGGTAGAAAACATTTCTCTTTGAAAATACAAAATTTACTCCAAAAATTATCTCATATATAAATTTAATTTCTATCTTCATTTTTATCTCTTCGTCTAAAAACATGTTTATGTTTTTTTTTTTTTTTTTTAAATCATGTGGCACTAACCAAACTAAAGAGATAGCTTTCCAGATACTAACAAAAATTATTATTATTATTATTATTATTTTGGATTCACGATGCTAACAGAATTAAAATTGCCAATCCACACATGATTGAAAATAAAGCTACCAGTTCAGTTCAAACAGCATGCTGGTGCAAACCAACGGACCAGAGAACCTGCAGCTATGTTCACAAAGTTTCACTAAACATTTTGTAAATGATCAAGTTAAAGAATTATTGACAGAGCTAACTGTGGTTCCAAATAGCAAAGCTATCCCTAAATATGGTGCTAAGAACTTTTAATTATGATCACTGATCAGACTGATCCTAAATCTTTTTACAAAATGTGCAGGCATACTGCTATCAGCTACAAGCAGATTCATCTCATGCACTTGACATAATTTGTACATACAAGTTACAACCAAGCTGGAGCACAAAGCTGAACTTCTAAAGGTTACCAACTGCGG
>Ga0325414_1009711_pt1 | contig 10111 bp, 7 predicted proteins | sample PopdelMetagenome_8_FD_206183 | JGI IMG/M metagenome (GOLD analysis project Ga0325414, IMG submission 206183) | Populus deltoides microbial communities from Bellville, Georgia, United States - Leaf-PdKOR-R3 | ecosystem: Host-associated > Plants > Phyllosphere > Phylloplane/Leaf | place: USA...
TTCTCCATATATAAATACCCTTTTCCAATTTCTATGAACTTAATGGCTACAGAATTTTTAATATCTATTTCCATTTTGAATTTTTATTAACTCGATAAATCAGACGAAGTGAAATCCAGCCAGGCTCATTTGCTTTTGCCAGGCATGTCGTGTCTATTGGTTTAGAGGAAAGTTGAACAGATGTCAGGTTTTTTTTTTAAAAAACAATTAATGCAAAATTAACATTAAAAATAATATTTTAAAAATATCCACGCCTTTCTTTTCTCTAAAAAACCCTAAAAAATAACTCTGTTTTTACCAAAATCCCCACAGTTCAAGGTGTAGAATAAAAATATATAAATTAATATTAAAAAAATAATTTATGTTGCAAAAATAATTTCTTAATTAAGAAAAACATAATTATGATTATCAATTTAATTGGCTTTCACAAGTATCACAAAAAATATAATTGAATTTAATTATATAATTTAGTATTTTATTCTTAAACATAAGAATTATAATTCAAATATTCTTATAAATTAAATTAAATTAAATTTAATGAAATGCGAAACAAGGAGACGTTGCCACTTGAAAAGTTAGAGCGTGTTTGATAGAGCGTGTTTGATAGTGTGGTAGTGATTGCTTTTCAAATAGTTTTTCGTGCTGAAATACATGCCAATGATATTTTTTTATTTTTAAAAAATTATTTTTGACATTAGCACATCAAAACGATTTAAAAAATACAAACTACACTCAATTTTAATAATAAAATTTTTTTTAAAATTTAATCAAACACAAATTTAACCGTATAGCAAAACAATCTCTTAAAAAAATATTACACAAATCTATACAGAAATGCGAGAAAACGAAAGGCCAAACGACTGAAAACGAAATCAAAGGGAAGAATTATTATAATCGAAGTCATGTGATGATTAAGTTGTGCCAACAGATTTCAAGTTGACATTTTCTTCAAATCAAATCAAATCAAATTAAATTGGAAAAATAAAATAAAAAAATTGAACAGGACACCTAAACCAATCAAAGCCTACTTGCTAGGCCATTGCAAAATATTTCCAATCAAAATCCTGATTCTATTTTCGATAAATTAAAATGGGTGTCCATCATTAATTATGAGATTGATTCTTACAAAAAAAAAAAAAAAAAAAGAGAAAAAAAAAACTTCAACCGACAAAAATTATTATTCAAGTTTCAAGTTGTTATACGATCATTTCAAAATCTTATAAGGTGTGGTCTAATCCAACAAATTAATTTGATGATATGTTAAATTAAAATTTAATTTAAATTGGATTATCATTTTGATTTATTCTTAAAAATTCTTGATAAACATGAATTAATTTATCTTATATACACCTCGAAAATTGAATTAGATTAAATATCAGTTCTTATAACCATACTATTTTAAAAAAGTATTTAAAAATTTAAAATGTAAAAAGAAATATTTTAATTTTCATTAGCAAATTTTAACGAGTGCTTGGAGGTGTGGTATAAAATATTTTTTATTTAAAAATTTAAAAATTAACTTTTTTATTTTTATTTTTTTACATATTAACATTAAAATCATAAAAAATTATTAGAAAAAATCAGCTAAACACAAATTTAAATATACCCAAACATAATTTGATCAAATAAAAACAAACGGTGCCGCTGATTCAGGGCGAATGGGTTTTAACATGCGAAACTCCAAAATGCAAAAAACAAATTGGAATTTACCTGTCTTCCATGCTAGGAGGTAACGGGGCTCTTGCAGGCAACAGCTTTTTGTCATAAACAATTTTGTTATTTACTATTTCCCCCCCACGACTGCCCACATGATTGTGGTGTAGTGGCCCCCACTTAATGACTTAAAAACATAAATAGCTTTTTTCTGCCTCCTTTTTGTTCCCTTTTCTCTCCCCTTTAAACATGGAGTAACAGTTGTAAAAGAAAATAAAAAAAGAATTAAAAAATATTCAGGAAAAGAAAAGGCAAGTCCAAGAACTAGGAGAAGATCCAAACCAAAGTTTTAACGATATACACTCCCTTCCCATGATGTTCCACCACTTGCAAGTTTGTAACTTCTCTTTCTGTGAGTCTGTCTTTTTTCAACCTAGCGGGCTACGGAACAGAAGTCCTAACATATCTCTGTCTTCATGTGTTATTTGCACTTAGAAACAAACAAACAATGAAGCTTCTTCATCTTGTTCTTGTTCCTCAAACAGTTCCCATTTGGTTTTTTCATTTGTGTCTCGTAGTAGTTCATGCCATACAAGAAGACCCACCTGTCCCTTCACCATCTCCCTCTCTCATTTCTCCTATTTCAACTTCAATGGCTGCCTTCTCTCCAGGTACTTGAAAGGGCCCTTTTTGTTTTTTCAAAAGAAATGATTTTGTGGTGGTTTAAGTTGTTTCAAAGATTCAAACTTTCCGTTTCAAATATAAATAAAGGACTGCAAAATCTAGTGCATTCATGACTTCACGCTACACGTAACAAAGAGTTTAGCTCTTTGGCATGATCCCATCTCTCTGCACATTGTTGATAAAGTCTCAAGATTTAGTTTTTATGGTTCTTTCCTTTTTGTAAAAGCTTGATAAGCTAAAAAGTCTGCTTCTTTGTATAATTTGACCAGGGGTTGAATCGGAAATGGGAACCAAAGACCACCACCAGCATGATGACCTCCCCAGGAAAATAATCTTGTTGCTCATTGTTGCTTGTTGCATACTTGTTATCATCCTTCTTTCTTTGTTTTCTTGTTTCATTTACTATAAGAAGTCCTCACAAAAGAAAAAAGCTACTCGGTGTTCAGGTACTCCGGTTTCTTTTTACCAACACCCCATCTCTAGTTTACTTCAACATTTATGGTTGTTGTTGTGCTTTATGTTAATAATTCTTTGGTTTGTTTTGCTTTGATGTGAAGATGTGGAGAAAGGGCTTTCATTGGCACCATTTTTGGGCAAATTCAGTTCCTTGAAAATGGTTAGTAATAGGGGATCTGTTTCATTAATTGAGTATAAGATACTAGAGAAAGGAACAAACAATTTTGGCGATGATAAATTGTTGGGAAAGGGAGGATTTGGACTTGTATATAAGGCTGTAATGGAAGATGACTCAAGTGCTGCAGTCAAGAAACTAGACTGCGCATCTGACGATGCGCAGAGAGAATTTGAGGTATCATCAATTTTCTGGTAGAATTGATTGCATCATTTTCTTTTTTTAGCTTTGCTTTTTCTTGATGGCGATTTATTATTCATTGGAATTGCAGAATGAGGTGGATTTGTTAAGCAAATTTCACCACCCAAATATAATTTCTATTGTGGGTTTTAGTGTTCATGAGGAGATGGGGTTCATTATTTATGAGTTAATGCCAAATGGGTGCCTTGAAGATCTACTGCATGGTAAAATATCTGTCTCATTTTTTAACCAGGGTTTACTGTGTCATGGTAGATGAGTTTTGGGGTTTTGAAATAGAGAAGTGTTAATATATTTCTCTTTTTTTTTTCCTGGATTTTCTTTGATTCTTTAGGACCTTCTCGTGGATCTTCACTAAATTGGCATTTAAGGTTGAAAATTGCTCTTGATACAGCAAGGTGAGATTTTATCTTTTCTGTAGATTTTTAAATTTCTTTTGCTTGTTTGCTTTTGATTCTCTGAGTATTTATTTATTTCAACTTGTTGACTATAGAGGATTAGAATATCTGCATGAATTCTGCAAGCCAGCAGTGATCCATAGAGATCTGAAATCATCGAATATTCTTTTGGACGCCAACTTCAATGCCAAGGTAAAAATGTATAAGATTTTTGAGTTTTTGTTAAATTAATTCAACTTTCAATTATTTCAATCTCTCTCTCTCTCAACTTGTGTTTGAATTCAGCTGTCAGATTTTGGTCTTGCTGTAGCTGATAGCTCTCATAACAAGAAAAAGCTCAAGCTTTCAGGCACTGTGGGTTATGTAGCCCCAGAGTATATGTTAGATGGTATGCTAACTGAACTGGTTATATTTTGACATCAGTAGTTTTGACTCGTTAGCTAGATGATGGAGTTGAGTTGAGAAGCCACTTTTTTTATATATATAAGAACTAGTTTAGTGTAGGTGAATTGAGGGAGAAGACTGATGCATTTTGCATGAATTCACGAGCTTAGAAGTAATGAATCTCGGATAGCATGGTCAAAGCATCTCTAAATTATGCATTTCCTATCGAAGAATTTTTTGGTCAAAGTGTAAAATACTATTGTGTGTTTTGGCTTTCACAATCTATAACACTTGAATATTCTGTGGTCAGCCCTTTATTTTGGAGATGATGTGGCTAAGAGTATGACACACTCAAGGTTCATCAACCAAATAATTCTTTTAAGGATGCCATTAACAGAGCAAATCACATGACAATCGATGAAAAAAAATGTCAGCGAAATGCAAATGACTGAAATCACATTGTGTTAGCTTTGCATTTTGCCATTTTCTCTTCCCTTATCAACAATTACTTTTTGAAATATTGTAGGTGAATTGACGGATAAGAGTGATGTCTATGCTTTTGGAGTTGTGCTTCTAGAGCTTCTATTAGGAAGAAGGCCTGTAGAAAAACTGACACCAGCTCATTGCCAATCTATAGTAACATGGGTATGTTAACTCCATATCCAAAAAATTAATGTCTTTTGAGAGGCAATAAAGCAAGATTTCGATAACTATATTTAATGCTCTAGCTATTTTAAATGCAGGCCATGCCTCAGCTCACTAACAGAGCTGTACTTCCAACCATTGTGGATCCTGTGATCAGAGATTCAGTAGATGAGAAGTACTTGTTCCAGGTTTGTGAACCATAAAAACCATAGTTTACTTCTCCAATTGAATTTGTACAGTCTAGAAGTTTGAGGTCAACTCCAAGTTGACTGTTGACTATTGACTAATGCAAACCAATCCTGAAGAAGATTTTTTCCTTAAAATAATAAATCTGGATTGGTTGGTAGTTGTGAGTGGGCACAACAAAAAATTTGCCTTTGGTGAGGTTTAGTCAGAGGTTATATCGATCTATTCTGCCCTAAATGTTATCATCAGCAAGTTAGGAGAGAAAATGATTGTTGAACTAAGAAGCTCGTGGGTGAGTGCTGAGTGCATTTGCCTTGAGTTAGGCGATGCTTAGGTGATTTTAGGGTTGATGTGGAGTTGGTATTTGCGAATTTGCTTGAGTTGGCTAATTGGATAGCAATATCTGCAGGTTGCAGCAGTAGCCGTGTTGTGTATTCAACCAGAGCCAAGTTACCGCCCTCTCATAACAGATGTTGTGCACTCTCTCGTCCCATTAGTTCCTCTTGAGCTTGGAGGGACACTAAGAGTTCCACAGCCTACAACTCCCAGAGGTCAACGACAAGGCCCATCAAAGAAACTGTTTTTGGATGGTGCTGCCTCTGCTTCAGTTTTGTATTAGATGAATCATCGATCCACTGCGCTTTCTGAGTTTCTTATGTGCATATTTTGATGTATCATAGATAATTCATATCTTTGGTTATTTCGGTCAAGAAGGTTGATATAGATGGATTTGAAGAGCATCGGGATCTTCACCACATTTGTAAATTGAAGCAAAGTTTATAGAATCAGTAAAATAGCACTCCCAAAATTTATTTCTGCGCATCAAGCTCATTGTCAATCTCATGGCCATGCACATAATCAGTCATTTTTACAGCAACTTCAGAGAATCTGTAAAATAGCATTTTCTATCTCTTGGAGTTTTATTGATCTTTTGGGTGTCAAGGCATCAGCAGAGAGCTCTGCTCTGTGCTGCAATTCTTTTCTGTCCTTCCCTAATAAAGGTGGAAGCGATCGCCAAAAGGAGAATGTCTTGAGAAGAGAAGAAACTGATACCATGACCAGTGAAAATATAGCTTAGCCCAGCTGGGATGTAATAAATAGCCTCAATCAAAACTCGGTTTGCATGGATTTGTTTCAGTCAAATACCAGTGAACATTATTACAAAACTTCCGTAAAATAATATCAACTCAGTAAAACAGTTTAGTGATAAATTTTTTTGCTTGTTGGTTATAATGCCTGTTCATCATTCTTTCAACTGACATTGTGGTAGGAGTCAATAATTGCATCAGCAAGGTATTCACATTTGGCCAAAGACAGTCCAGCCAAGGATATTCTTCCATCCTTCGTCATATAAACATGCCACTTGTTGGTCATATTATCGCTCTGATCAGACGAGAAGAGAAACACAAAAGATCAGAAGTTAGGGAAACAATGCTGCATGGTACACAGAAGAGAAGTTTAATAATTGAATAGCTTAAGCAATTGCAGCAGTGTGAAGAACAGACTGGCAGCAAATGTTTTATGATAACCACCGATTTAATGATGACAAATGGAGAAGTCTGAGGTTCATAGGGGAGAAATGAGAGAGAACAAATTCACCCGTGACTATAAAATAAGAAGAAATGTAGAAAAACATGAAGATGATGAAAGTTTTTTTAATGATTCTACCAAAAGAAGCACACGAGATCCAGAACTTGATAAAGATTTGAGGAACAATTACCTGAGCTTTGTTCAAGCCAGTGAAGGAAAACATGCCAATCTGCTTCAGTATAAAAGACCAATCTTTCCCACTCTTATCTTTTGCAGAGAGACTGTCAAATAGCTTCTGTCTCACATTTTTTATCCTCCCAGCCATCATTTCCATCTCTGCCTTCCATTCATTGAAAAGAGCTGGATCCCCAACAACATTAGCAACAATTCTAGCCCCATGAACAGGAGGATTTGAGTACATTGGTCGGGCAATCCTTTTCAGTTGGCTCTTAACCCTGAAAATTAAGGTAAAGAAAAAAACATGATTTAAACAGGTAATATAATGTGAGAGCTATCAAATTGGTGGTTTAGCAACTTGTTCGCAGGACACCTTTGACAGCACCAGCCTGACCTCAATTACAACAAAATTGACAAAAGGAGACCCGATAATAAGAAGCAAAAGGCTTAAATATGCAGTCCATTTCTTCCATACCACAATTTAGGATACAAAATCTATGTCCTCACGTAGTAGATTCAACAGAAAAGGGCATGGCATCTCATTCATTTTTCAGTGGAAAGAAAAGGAAACCAGCAGTTTAAAATAGCACGTATTATATAGTAAATCAGTTTATCACACCTTGCTGCTGCATCAGCTGATGAGCAGACAACATTAATCGCCCCAATTCTTTCGGCATACAAACCCAAATTTTTGCTGTATGACTGAGCAACCAGAAGCTCCATACCACGTGCAGCAAACAACCTCACTGATGATGCATCTGCATCAAGGCTTCCACTAGCAAATCCCTAATAGTACATTGAAAATTTCAAATTAAATATCATTGCCCAAACAGTATTCTAAATTCTTGAGAAATTTTCAGCAACAAACTACAATAAATATTCTACAGTTCACACAGGCACCATCTTTGGTTCAGCAGGAAAAAAATTGATAGTGCAAATGTTATTCAGATCAGATTTAAACCATTGTATACCTGGTAAGCAACATCAAAAAATGGAATATGGTTCTTTTCTTGAATGACATCAGCAATTTTCTCCCATTGTTCAGGGGTTGGATCAATACCAGTTGGGTTGTGAGCACAGCCATGTAGCAACACAAATGATCCCTCAGGGGCTGCCTGTAATGAAAAAATAGCACGAGTTAGAGAAATGATTCAGTCTGAAACTGGGGTTATAATGAAAGACCACCTCTCTCCCTCTCTGAATTGTCATACCAAGCACCAATAGTGTAATATTCAATCATGTGCCTGAACACTGACCAACCCTAGAGGGAGGGAGGGAGGGAGTGCGCGTAAGACAGGTAGGATAGTATACTAGTACAAATTGTAGTGAATAGCACAAAAGAGGAGCTGAAAGATTTAACAGCATGGTGTGTTCAGCTTGGGCATCGATTCTAATGATTCAAAACAATTTGGTGGGAATTTTTGAGCGCAGCATAACTACTCCAGACCTAACCTTTATGTCCGATATCATCCCCTCAAAATCCAAGCCAACTGTTTTGGGATCATAGTATCGGTACTCTGACCATGGAACTCTTGCATCATTGAAAATATTCTTGTGATTACCTGCAAAACAAGTTTGTTGGCCATTAAAATTGAGATTAATTAGATGAATCGTACAAAAAGCACAAGGAAGTGACATATCAAACCCCAAGTAGGAGACGATATCAGAACTTGTGCTCCAGGAAAATATCGCTCAATGAGAGCTGCAGCTAATCGAAGAGAACCGGTGCCTGAGAGACCTTGAACAGTTGCAACCTGGAAATTTTATACAAATCGATATCTAGTTTATTATCAACGTATTATTATGTTTCAGTAATATCTTTGAGGCAGGGATAAAAAATTAAACTCCTCTCAGAAGAGAAAAAAAGCTTATGTCCTCAACATACTCTTTGTTGCTCTATCACTTGGTTGTCTGCTCCGAATAGTAACTCTGCAGTCACCTTATTGAATGCAGCCAAACCTTCGATTGGGAGATACTACATAAAAATGATCTACGTCAGGTGAGTTGAAGAAAATATGGAGATAAAAAACGCTGGTCACTCTTACAATTGAATATATTAAGATACCTCTTTGTTTTCTCCCCTCTCCAGCATAAGATTCTCAGCCTAGAAAATGAAAATCAATTCCAGATTTGCCATATCAATTGCTGCTGCTTATAAGTAAAAAAGGTCCAAAGCTAGACTGCCATTAAAGAAATATATACCAAGTAGACTGAGAAAGTGCACTAACCTTCTTAACAACATCAAGCACATAAGGCTGTAACTCTTCAGTTCGGTAGGCCCCAACTCCAAGGTTGAGCTTCTTTAAATCTATGTCTGCTCTAAAAGCTTCAGAAACACCGAGGATAGGATCAGGGGGGGCCATAGCAATACCCTCGAAACGGGATACATTCACTGCAACAGTCATAGATATCCGGCCAAATGACTGCAAATCAGAAACAGCAAACCCACATCTCAAAACTAAAACATATCAAGCTCGAATCCACCCAAGTATGCATGTTAAGTTCAAATCAAATCATATCAAAATCTTCAAAAGACAAGAAGCATGCACTGGTAAAAAAACCCATGATTTCAACAAATACGTGATTAAACAACAAAGCCTCCATCTTTTACACTTCTAAACTAACATAGCTGCTGCTTCAGATAAAATCACGAATCCTCCACCAATTACAAAACATAGGATCAAGCAAACAAGAATTCAATAAAAAAACCAAGTACCCAACAATACAAGAATTAACATTCATACCTTTTTCTTGATAGAGGGATTGCCTTTCTCCTTGTTAAACAATGTACTCACACTACCACTTCCAAGCCTCATCTTTCCCTGTCCAAAACCACAATTAAAATTCCTGATCCACACCATAAAAATCCGTTTGGCTGCCAAGAAAATAACAAAATACAAACTTTTGAATTTTAACGTCTACTTTCATAGTCTATTTTATTTGATTTGCCACATTTTCCCTATAACCAAACAGAAAACTTAGAAAACTGATGTCCCAGAAGAGAAAAACAGTAGAAAGTGGCGATTAAAGTGGGAAATATAGCTACCTTGAGAGTTTCTTGCACAGAAAGTGTAGCAGAAGGAGTAGCAGAAGCTAAAGAAATCATTGTTGAAGCCATCTGAAAAACAAAAATCACACTGCTCAATGGTGAGATTTCTAAGGAATGATTTTGATAAAATCAAACAGCCAATTGTGCGATGTACAAGTATTTAAGTGATTGGATATGACAGAACTGTAAATGGTGTTTAAAATATAGATGGGTTTATTAAAGAAAATGAAACCTTGAAAAACCGTTGGCTATAGATACTGGAGTTGTTCTGTGGTAATGTTCGTAATCAAGTAGTAGTACTGTCAAATGTGTCGAAGATTTGAGTGCATGCTTTGATATGTAATGATGGCGTACATTTAAGGGTAAATTAATCCAAGGATATTTATAAAACTCCGACTGAGTCTACCGACTCTAAGATCCAATCAATTCAAGATCTCAATTAATTAATTCGGGTTCAAAATAATAAAACTGACATGATCTAATTAGATCAAAACTCAGATTGATTAAACTAAAAAACAGAGTTCATCTTGTTTCAAATAATTTATTGTTAAAATATTATTATTTTAATATTTTTTT
>Ga0325414_1009714_pt1 | contig 10109 bp, 9 predicted proteins | sample PopdelMetagenome_8_FD_206183 | JGI IMG/M metagenome (GOLD analysis project Ga0325414, IMG submission 206183) | Populus deltoides microbial communities from Bellville, Georgia, United States - Leaf-PdKOR-R3 | ecosystem: Host-associated > Plants > Phyllosphere > Phylloplane/Leaf | place: USA...
TTCTTAAAATGATACAATTTAAAAAAAAATTGATTCCCAATATAAAATAAAAATTCACTATTAGCATGACATTGTTTTCATTCGAGTGAAACAACCACGTTTTTAATGGTTTTAATTTGAATTTGAATGTTGATGATTTACGTAAAATTGTGACTAATATCAATCTTCTTTAAATATATTTTGATTGGCGTGGAAGATAGAAATCAGGAGAGAAAAAAGAAGCTTAAGCAAAAACTAAAGGGAAAAACTGTCACGAGCTAAAAAATTTTGAGACACGGACGCATTTATGCTATCCAGCAGGGGAAAAAAAAACAAATAGGAATTGGTACAAAGTGACTTGTTTAATCTATGAGGTTTAAATACAATTTTAAATAGCTAGTAAAAATTTTGTTTAATTCAAAATAAATATTAAATTTAAGATTTTTTTATAAATATTAAGACCAAAATATATTAGATCGATTTAGATTAACTCAAGTTAACCCGATGAGATCATAATAACTCCGTAAAAAATAAATTAAAATAAATTATGAAACTCAATTTCAAATAAATTCAATGTTAAATGATAAAATTAAAAAAATTAAAAAACAAAAAAATAACTCCGTTCAACCCGAGCTAACTTGCCAAACCTGCGATATAGATTACGAGACCAAGATAATCCAATAAGAAGCAAATTGAAACAAGCTCAACTCTTGATTTACTTAGTGTTGAAATATAAAATTAAAAATAGATTTGATTATAGAAGAATATAAAAATAACTTGATTTGATCCGTGTTAACTAGCTAAAATCATGACCTGGGTTATGAGATGATGATAACTTTATAGAAAATAAAAAATAAAATAAAAATATAAAGTTTAATTCTCAATCAACCCAATATTTAAAGATGAATTTAAAAAAATAATTAACAAAAAAAAAATAAAAATTCAAATCAACCGAATCAAATCATCAAATTCTAGATCTAAATAATGAAACTAAGATATAATCTTATAAAAAATAAATTAAAAAATATAAATTTTAATTCTTAACATATGTAATATCAAAATACATAAATGAAATTAAAAAAATAAAAATCTTAAAGGGAAAGAATTATCATTTTAATAAATAATATTCTGTAAAGAGAGTTACAGCGAAATAATAAAAAAACTTAAAGAAAGAAAAAAAAAGAAATAGTGTTTTGAGTTACAGTTTTTATTTTTTTTAACGAGTAACATCTGCAGGTCCACGTCCATTTAAGCAACCATTCAATACGACGTCGCTTAACACAACTTTCAGACACCTGACACATGCCCCAAACTCGTCTCATCTTCAACACCAAAACCCCACCCCCTGCATGCCCAACAGTACACACTATCAGCAAAATCAGTTTCTCTAACAACACCATCGCCTTAATTTTCTATTCAATCCCACCTTTTCTTATTTTCATAAACGTTTCCATTTCTTAAAAAGTTAAAAAAGAGAGAAATGTCGTGGCTGAGATCTGCTGTGAGCAAGGCAGTGGAAGTAGGGAACAATAACAACCTGACCCGAGCAGTTAAAACCTACGCCGACTCTGTTGTTCACCAAGCTGGTCAAGCCGTAGCTGAAGGAGCCAAAATATTGCAAGATCGTATTGTAATCTCTCTTCACTTTGATTTTTTATCTGCAATTAGGGTTTTTTATTTGACTGGATACATTTGATTCTATTTCATATATATATAATCAAGCTTCTGCGTAATTTAGTTAATTTATCTGTTCCGTTATGAATTTAGGGGAATAGGAATTATAAAAGTGCTAAGCAGACTGCCAAGAGATTAGAGGACGCTGCCGTCTCCTGTCGCGGTCTGGAGAGGGTTTTGTTGCTGAGAAGATGGGTGGTTGTGCTCAAACAATTCGAAAAGTTATCTGGAGGTTTTGCGGAAGATAAACAGACACCCGTTGAGCAAAATGTTGGCCCTGATGTATCATCGGGCAGTCCAAGAAAAACATCACTGCCCATGGTGAGTTGTTAAATTGCTGTGCACATTGAAATAATCGAACTACCGAAAGTACTGGCATCTTGTGCTTGTTTTTCTAATTCTTTATTTGATGGATAGGTTCTGTATTATGATTCTGATGTTGGGGGCGAGCCAATGACTTTCCGTGATGTTTTTTTCCAAAGTCAGGCTCTAGAAGGCATATCAATGTCCATGGTACGGTAAATTTATTTTGATCCAGTTTTGTAGATGTGCTTAGAAAGGTGGCCAGTACTGGGAATCAGTGGAAGAGGATACTAATATCGCAATGTTTATCCTCCATTTTTAACCCACACTTAAAAGAATAGTAAATGCTGATGGTTATGCTTTGCAAAAGTAGTTCTCAGTGAATGCTCTTAGTCTTAGGAATGCATTATGTTAGTTTTACATTTGTTAACCTAAGGCGTAGGTGTAAGCAAGTATAGGCAACGACATCATGATTCAATTAATTTTTTTCACAAACTAGAACACAGTTGAAGACATATTAATGAAAGAGCTTTAAATATGCTAAGTTGGACAGGCTTCCATGCTTTCTTTCTTGCCATTTCTGATCGTGGAGGTTAGCTGCAGGTTAACATTTTTCTCTGACTCAGATTCTTGAAGCACCAAACGAGGAAGAAATTTCTTTGCTCCTGGAGGTGTTTAGGTGAGTCTTCCAGACTGCTCAATGCATAAATGCTGGTCTGAAATGCCAGCACATATATATTTTAGGGGCTTTCCAGGACCAATTTGGAATTCTTCTTGGTATAGGTCATGCAAATTACATTTAATGCTCTTGGCTTCATGGAATCATTATTACATCAGCCTTAATGTGGCAAAGAAATACACCTATTTTGTTTTGGGGTTCATATTCATCGTCTTGGATATATTTTAAATGATAGAAACTTAGTGCTTATGATCAATACATGGGATGAGCGTGAATTCTTTTTGAATCCCTTTTCATAATCTGATTACTTGCAGGCTCTGTCTAACTGGAGGACAAGAAGTTCATAATGCAATCGTGAGCAGTATACAGGATCTGGCTTCTGCTTTTGCAAGTTACCAAGATGAAGTGTTGGTAAAGACACAAAGAATGCAGATTGATTTCTGTTTTAGGCTAATTGCCATGCAAACTATAGAAAACAGGCTGATGTGTTGTGCATACAAAAATCATGTTTGGGCGCAGAATCACTTTTGAACATGTAGTACAAAAATGATTATCTGACTGTCAAGCGATGGTTTTTTAAAAAGAAAAAGGCTATTTTTCCGTATCTTGGAAGCAGTCTGGTATAAAGTACATGTTTAGATATGCAGGAGAATTTACTTTGACTGTTGCTGCTGCATCTAGCATTCACGCTTGAGATTTCTTTTTTTCATGTTTTAGCTTGTATATGAAGATTGCTAGGTTGACAATTTTCCTCTCTTCTTCTGGTTTCTAGGTGAAGCGCGAAGAATTGCTCCAATTTGCACAAGATGCAATTACAGGGTTGAAAATCAATACTGATCTTGCAAGGTTATTAAGATCATGGAGTTTTTATCATTTAGGTTTCAATTTTCTACCTTCAGAACTACGAATGCTATATAATACTGTCCATCCATTTTTTTCCTTACTATGGATGTCTATACATGGAGGCATGATTTAGTTAACGAACATGCCGGCCTCTCCTTCCCCTACATTCTGATTCACAATCCTCAAGTTTGAATACAGTTCTCCATGTTGGAAGTCTCAAGTTTTAACGACTGGGAACCTGAATTATTAGCTTGTAAACTAGTGCTAGAACTTGTGCTTCAGTTAGGATTTGTCATGCTGTCACCTGTCTAAATCATCCACGCACACTTTTCAGTAATTTGATATGTAAGGTACTATATGTGATATAGTTATTCATTATGAAATGAAGCTATGCGGTCAATGGTTTGTTTATCTAGTTCTTTCTTTGCCTATCGAATCCTTTCTGTCCACAGAATAGATGCTGAAGCTAAGGTTCTGAAGAACAAACTCGATGGAAGTATGCATTCTGACAAGCCATCAATTGAAGATCAGGAAAAGGTGTCTGATGAAAAGGCCAAAGCAACTATAAAGGTGAGCTTTAGTTTGTGACTACCTCATTTTGTCGCTTTTCTATGATAGGAATATGAGCGTTGATCTTATGCGAGGAGACTGATTGTGTGGGTATTTGATTCTTCATTGGATGCATTCAATGCTAATGACTTGTTCAGTGCAGATCAACTCTAGATTTTTCTCTGAAGTATGAAATGAAACTCAAAATAGTGCAATTTATGAATTGTACATTATCATGCACATATTATGCTGTCATGGTTATTCTGGAAAGGTGTGCATTGTGCAATAAGAAGGCAGGGAAAAGATTGCCTGGGTCTCCACTTCTTATTCTTCTAATTTGGACAACACAATGTCTATAATTAAGTTACCAAGAAATCCGTGAACTAAAATCACTGCCCAATTAATGATTTCCTTTTTCTTCTCACTGTCTTAAAGTTCTGTGGGATGTTTAGTGTATTTGTTTATGTTTCTGGAAGCGTTAACTGGTCTGTCTAGTATTTTTTTGAGTAGAAAGCTGTTAACTAAAGATATGACCCCTGTTTATGTAGGCACTGAAAGAAGCTCTTGCACAAATTCGAATTTGTTCCAGATTGGAAGGGCTTCTGTTGAAAAAGAAAACTTTGAGCTTGGGAGATTCGCCTGAGATTCATGCTCAAAAGGTATGCTACGCTCATGCTGTCGAATTGTTTCTTGATTTTGTTTCTGAAATCTTAGCATCATGTTGGTTTTTTCCAGCTTTTATTATCTGTTAGCTATCTCATGTTTGCCCTTCAAGTCTCTCTTTCATGTTGTCTGTCAGCATGCATATAGAGACTAGTGTCCATTTCAGAATGGATATGCATTGCTGGAGCCTGTATCCTTCATTTTTCTAAACTACAGACAGGGAGCATATTTACAAGTGCGTGTCTGGGGAAGTGAGATAATTTTCTATGCGAGACATAAAAGACATTTGCAGGCTTAAATTTTTATGCGTAAGAAGCTTTGGAAGTGAAAAACAGCAATGATAATGATAGCAGTATATGCAATGATAAGGGCTAGATACCTGGAGCATCACACAGGTTAAACGGGTTCAAATCCTGATAATGAACAATATCGCCTATCAAAAAAGAGAGAAAGAAAAAAGGGGCAACGATGGTAATTTAGGTACCTCAATTACAAAACTAAGGTCAATAATGGCAATAGCACTAACAGGAGGAATAACTCTAATAAGTACCTTATCTTTAAGTGAGTGATTCCCAAATGAAGTCATTTTCTGTGAATTGTTTCCTGAAGCAGGTGGATGTTGCAATGTGTCACGTCTTTGACATGCTAAATATTGATTTGAAGAAGTCTTTGCCACTTGCTGTTAGTAATTAGCATATCTACACCTCTCATTCCTGTAATCATTTCCTTTTGCGTTTTCATCATTGGATTAATTGCTTGCAATTTCTGGGAGGCCTTTTTTTTTGTCATCTTTATTCTGGATACTTTATGTATGTATATATATACTATAAGCATCATTTTGTCTTATTAAAATGACACCTGTCTGCTTCACAAATTTACTTCTATTTTCTTTCTATTTTATCTTAAGTGGTGACAGATGTTTTTATTTTCTTTTGAGTCCCAACTACCAACTCTCTCTTTTTTTCATATTAGTCTGAAAAGTTCTTGTAAAAGCTGTGCCAGTTTGTCGCCAACAACATTTTGCTTATATGAGCAGGTTGACAAGTTGAAGGTCTTATCGGAATCTCTTGCTAGCTCTACATCAAAAGCTGAAAAACGTATCTTAGATCACAGGTATGAAGTCAATCTGAAGTATTATTTATGCAGCCAAAATGGCGGTGCCCTTATACTCTTAAAACTTGTGGACTCCTTGCTTTCCATTTCACTGCATACCAAACTACTTCACAAGTTCTATTGAGGTGGCTGAACTTCACCCTTCTCCAAAAGCTACTGAGCAGTCGTTATTCTTGCTCAAGTTATGATGACATCTTTGGAAAACAAGTCACCTTGGTTCTCTTAAAATATGTTGTCTTCTTGGTGCTTGGGAAGTTCTCTGGTAAAAAACAAAGGTGATTGTCAAATTGTAACACCTCAAGACCAAGAAACAAGACTTACTAGGGATTCTCTTGGGAACCACTTGTTTGACTTCCAGTGTTTGAGAGTAGATATCATTGAACCCATCATTGCTTTTAGAATTTATGGTGGTTTTTAACCCCCATCCCATTCCCACATAATTCACAGATTGCAAAAAGAAGAGGCACTGAAAGTTCGTGTTGCCAAAGCTGATGAAGCAAATGAAAAGGAGAAGGTAATGTGCTTCAGTAACAATGCCTTTGTTCTACTTAGTTATTATTAGATCTCAAGGTAAAGGGAAAGTGATTATTTTCTCATTCTTTTGGGGTTTGGAATGCAGATTATTGCCATCACATCATGGGTTATCTTAAAAGCTGCTTTAGTTTTTCCTTGTTTTATGTAATGCTACAAACATTTGTATGCTTGTATGAATAGCCATGTCAAGCCTTCTTTTGATAGTGCTATCTTATGTTGTGATGGTCTGCATGGTTGTGATTTATATTTTCACTCTATATGTAGAGATTTTATTTTTAGGATTGCCTGCTTCTTGTCCATATATATTGTGAGATTATTGACTGCTCAGTTTAATTGGCTTATCAAGAGTTCTTGTTTGTTGGTTCATATTGTTTTTAGCATTGCATGGTTACGTATCAGTTAGTAACTCATCTAAAGCAAACACCATGTGAAACTTGTGGTTATAGTGGGTGTAAATTTATCCATGATCTGTGTTCTCTGAAGCTTTGGGATATGTGTAGAAAGTAGGAATGCTAGCATGCTTCTAACATGCAGCTAATGTATTTGATTTGATGGAAATTTTGATTTTTTTCTTTGATTCCCTTCCAGGAAATAGTAGCTGAGATATCAGTACTTGAAAAACAAAGAGATGAACTTGAAGCTGAATTGAAAAAGGTTTAACTTCTCTATCTCATTTCCTTTTGCTTTTATAAAACATGTATTTTCATAATTTTGAACTCAAGTTTGGATTTTTGAGCTGGAAGTATGAGATTATATTTACAACTGATTATCTGAATCTTTTTAGTTCACGCTTTCTTTTCTTGTTCCCCATTCATTTGCCCTTTATTGATCACAAGCATTCAAAGACTGTCCTCACCTTATAGGTGAATATCTCCTTAGCTGCTGCAAATGCGCACCTTCGCAATGCCAGAGAAGAGAGGGATCAGTTTGTTGAAGCTAACAGCCAGATTGTTGAGCATTTGAAAACAAAGGTTTGGATTTTCTCTTCTGGTTTCTTTCTACCTAATTAGGTGCAAAAATAATTGCATAATTTATCGTCTTTGTGCTCAATATTCAACCATGTGATACATCTTTTTCTACGAGTATATAGGAAGATGAGGTGTCAAAATCAATTGCTGCATGCAAAGTAGAAGCAGATATTCTCACTACATGGCTCAATTTTCTGGAAGATACCTGGGTTCTCCAGCGATCTTACAGTGAAGCTAAGGAGAAGCAGGTCAAGTATGTACATCATTGTGGTTTGCATTTCCTATGACTAGTTGTTTTTCTGTACGTTGGTCTTGTAATTTCTAATATTGAAATTGTATTATCCATCTTCTTACCTATTTCCTACATAATTGCTACTTGTTACTTATTTCACTTTCAAGTGATGAACTGGAGAGACACGAGGACTATTTTGTGAAGTTGGCTATTCATCTTCTCTCTGAATACAAGGTAAATTTATATTCTTTTTGAAGAATGTCCACAAACTTAACTTATGGCTAACTGAACTTGTGGCTGTGACTCTCTCTTGACTCTCTCTCTCTCTCTCTCTCTCTCTCTCTCTCGCACACACAGAGAGAGAGAGACATGCTCTTCTGTGTTGTGATTGAACTTGTGTGTTTTATGCAGAAAGAGTTGGAGCCTTCTATCATCTGTATAGAGAAATTTGTGGAAAGCCTAAAGAATTTAAGTGGAGGGTAATGTAATTTGCTTCACTAACAGGTTTCTGATTGTTTGTTATCCCATTTGTTCATATATTTTTGACAATGCAGGTTAGAGATAGCATCTAGTGTGGGGAATGAAGATTCTAAAGAATTAAACCCAAGGAAAAATCTTGAGAAGGAATATTTGGATTGTGAAGCAAAGGTATGGAAGTGCTTCCTTAATGCTTCTCATGTCAAAATATGCACATGACTGATTTATTCACAGTATTCTGCTTTACCATGTGTAAAATGCTATATTGCTGTTAAATCCCCTTTTGTTAGATGATTTTCCTAACATGGGGTTACTTTAATCGTAAGTATTAGTAATTTTGCCAACTTTTGGATGAAAGGGTCATGAATGAGGTGGGTTTGCGTGAATAATTCTTGTTGGCTCATGCTTATAATTTAAGATCAGAATCAAATGGCTATCCACATCAACTGTTTAATTTTGTGCTATCAACATAACTTCTTGTAAAAACCTCTCTTTCAGTAAGAGTTGAGCAGAAAACTCTAATACAGTTTCCTTTGAAGAATATTTTGGCACTTCCATTATTTCTTGTCTTGCTGGTTTCAAGTTTCTTTCTCACTATTTTCCAAGTTTTTACTCTTTCTATTTTCTTCTCTGTACCTTTTGAATTTGAATCTCTCCATTTGTTTTATACGTGCCTTGCAATTTGTTGAACTTAAAAAGTTGCATAAAGGTGCTAAATAGCTGCACCTGTTGAGGCATGCCTTATTGTGTTCCTGCACGTACATAGCTGGTAAAAGCATTGCAAGCATAGATTGATATCTTAGTTTGGCTGTCTTGTTCCAGATTATAACCACTTTCAGTGTGGTGGACAACATAAGAGAGCAGTTTTATGCTCAAAAGGGGGCAAGTTCTAGGTGGGATTTTGGTTCTGTCCTTGAATTCTTCATCAGTTATTTACATGCTATAATGTTATTCCACTGTGGTATACATTGCCTGAAAAATGTCATTCCTGACCTCCTCTATCCAGGAAAGATGATACCTCGGTTAAAGAGCTATTTGATGATATTGAAAAGTTGAGAGTGGAATTCGAGTCAATTGAGAGACCAAATCTAGAACTGGAGGCTCCAACCCCTAAGGCTGATAATTCATCTGAGAAGGCACTGGGAAGTCCATCCCATACCTCATCACAGAATGTGACTACCCTTAAATCCAATATAGATAAGCATCCCACGGAACCTGCAGTGGAGGCAGATGAGGTGCTCGACCCTGCTGCAGAACTTGCAAAGTTAGAGTCAGAGTTTGGGAAAGATACTCGAGACTACTCAGTGGAGGAGATTGGTGACTGGGAGTTTGATGAGCTTGAAAGGGAATTGAGATCCGGTGATACAGCAACAAAAAACTAGCTCTTTGAACATGCCATACCTGTAGTGAAATTCTAATCATGCAAGCCTGTGTCTTGATGACATGCATCTATATCCAAAAGCTGGATCTTAGATCATAAGCTTTTCTGTGTAACTAATATTTTCCACTGGATAAAGTTTCAATTTGTTAATTCTTCTGTAAATTCTCAAAGTTGTAAAATGTGACTGATGAAACAAACGAATGGAAGTCTTTGTTTGCTTGTAAAAGTCTGAACCTCACTCGGATCAACAATATTCACTTGTAGTCGGCGTGCGCGTTTATGCGAGGTGGTCAAGGGCTCTCCACAACTTTGTGCACTATTCACGGTATCCTTTTTCCATGAACATCCTAGTTTTGACTCTGTTTTTTTGTTCTGAAGTTGTGATGACCATTTGATTTCAAAGGTGACCCGTCATGCATCCCCTTGCAGAGGGATGTTGGAACAAAACCAGAGAAGGTGGGGGCTTTGCTATCTTCTTGATTCGAATTTATGGAAAGTTGAAAAGATTGTTTTATGTAATGCCAAAAGGTTTCCTGATCTAGTAGGCGGAATTTGTTTTGTCTTTGGAGTTTGGAGAGCACCATCATCGTGTTGGGTTTTCAACACACGAGTACAGAAGCTAGTGGATTGCTAGCCCCTCCACCTATTATCTCTTATAAATGCCGTCACTAAAACTACCAATGCACTGTTTATTTTTGCAGTACAGAAGCATAT
>Ga0325414_1009715_pt1 | contig 10108 bp, 11 predicted proteins | sample PopdelMetagenome_8_FD_206183 | JGI IMG/M metagenome (GOLD analysis project Ga0325414, IMG submission 206183) | Populus deltoides microbial communities from Bellville, Georgia, United States - Leaf-PdKOR-R3 | ecosystem: Host-associated > Plants > Phyllosphere > Phylloplane/Leaf | place: USA...
AAAATAAAAAAATATTAGTCTCAAATTAGGCCTCATTCAAAACACCAATTCTCAATTGTGTCCCTAGTGCATGTATCAAAGTTTATCAATTAGGCCTACCCATCCAAATTAGCTAATATTTCCCATCTAAAGTACCTATTTTATACAATAATTTTTTTATGATAACTTACAAGTCTCGAGAATTAAAATTTCTTCAAACATAAACCCAACAACAGCCCCGGAAAAATAACAAATTTGGTGATCGTTGACCAAGGAGTACAATCTTTGCATGTGCCCATCAAAAAGACTAGATTCATTCTTTTGATTGGTGGCCCTGTCCCCAGTCTCATCATCCCAAGGAATCCATCGCTTCATCACTCCCTCGCAACTTGCTGCAAAATCCTTACATATATTCCACCGCTGAATATCGAGTCAGTCAACGATACAGAAGAGCAAAACCAGAAATGGCAACCCACACCACCAATCCTGCTCTGGATCCGGATCTAGACCAACCAGACAACCCCAATCACGAGTTTGCTCAATTCGGAGCTGGATGTTTCTGGGGTGTCGAGCTTGCCTTTCAGAGATTACATGGTGTGGTCAAAACTGAAGTAGGCTACTCTCAGGGTAACGTCCCTGACCCGACTTACAAACTTGTATGCACCAAAACCACCAACCACGTTGAGGTTGTCCGGGTCCAATTTGACCCTGAAGTTTGCCCGTATACCAACCTCCTCTCTCTTTTCTGGTCTCGCCATGATCCCACCACCCTCAATCGTCAGGTATTGACTTGCTTGACTTTCCTGACAAATGGGTTTTAGATTTCCAATCCGTTGATGATTTTGTTTTGATTTTACAGGGTGGCGATGTGGGTACACAGTATAGATCAGGGATATACTACTACAACGAGGCTCAAGCTAAGTTAGCCCAGGAATCAAAGGAAGCTAAACAGTTGGGATTGACGGATAACACGGTTGTGACGGAAATCCTGCCAGCAAAGAGATTTTATAGAGCTGAGGAGTACCATCAGCAGTATCTGGAAAAAGGTGGGGGTCGAAGCGCTAAACAGTCTGCTGAAAAAGGTTGCAATGACCCTATTAGATGCTATGGTTAAAACTTAAAATATAGCATCATTTGATGAATAATAGAGGAATTATATACTATTGGGGCCAATTTGAATGTGGAAAATTCATTTTGTTTCAGAATGGATTCCACATTTTAAACTGGTCTTAGCAGTTTGATTTCACTCTACTGGGTTGTCCTGCCCACTTGCACCTAGTATCAATAAGCTCATAGTGTGATGTTGTGTAGTGGTTAATGAATATTATGAAGACATCCTCGGTATCAATGAACTTTCTTGTTTTGTTTCATGTATTATGTTTCATTTATGCAGACAAGATGTTCTTGAAAGATTTATTCATCCTGACCAGTAAATAGATTGGAATCATTTACAAATGTTTGTATTTATTCAAGAGACAAGAAAGCTCCAAACTTTGGTACAGTAAAAAAAAAGAAGATGAACTGACAGAAAATCTGAAGTCAAGGGTATGCGTGCAGTTTAATCTGTGGGTCCTTTAGGATTAGTTGAGGAGTTCTTGATTGGGTAAGAAGCCTCCATTGCGATGCCACATAGTCCCGCTTTGTCAGAGATGTCAGGCTGCATCTAGTTATACCCTTTTTTCTCCCCATTCAGGTGCCCAAGAATTACTTTAGTTCCATCTTTTGTTGTTCCATAGCCTACAATTGCAGCTCCATGACCAAGCTCTTTTCCATAGTCTCCAGTAATACACCCTGCATTGATGCAAGTGTTCTATCACAAATGGCTTTGCATTTCAGAATTTCTCAGCATCTTGGCTGGTGGCAATTCCTTCTTTCAATTCACTAGTTTTCAGGAACTTTTCTAAAGTTATAGCACCTCTCAGTAGAACAGGAAATCTGAACCTCCAGCATCAATAGTTATAGGTACAGGTTGGTGGGCAACAACTTTGAGTAATGTATCTCGTTATTATGAGACGCATTCTCATGTCAATCAATAGATACTGCTGGCTTGTTCGCCTGCAAAACAAAAATAAAAAGAGTGTTTCTTGTAAGTTGTGCTGATATATACTCAAGCAAATGAATAATTCCATAATCACGTTTAGTAGAACGTGAAAACCCCTTTTTAACATCACAAGCTCCATCATGAGCACGGTAAGGATAATTAGCCTCTGTTGTTTTGCCTCCATCTTTCTTAATGAACTCAAAAGCATATTCCTAAAACCAAAGGAAAAAAAAAAGTGCAGCAAGTATGAGTTTCTTCATTTTCATTAATTTGCTAGACTAGGACGCAACACAAGATGGGATATGATTAGGAACTATTGATTGCCATCTCATAAAGAATGGAAGGAAAGGAATGGTGGGAGATACGTAGACCAAACTTCAAACCAGAAATAGTAAAAAACATGAAAAATAAATGAAGAAGTTACAAGTTCCTTAAGGGCATCGATTATCTATAATAATAATAATAATAATAATAATAATAATAATAATAACAACCGATAAAATTACAGCAATCACCATCATATACTTTCAGTTCTTTTCATTGATATGACTCCGCTCCCTCCGTTTCTTTAGTTTTTTCTTTTCTTTTCAGAGTTGAACTGTTAAAAAGATTATGAAATTGAGTGAAGTATTCTTTAAATGAGGGAAGTGGTAGCTGATAATTTATTTTGGATTTTCCAGCAACTAGCTGACGAGATCATTTCTGTTTATTATTACATAGATTATTCAAAAAAAAAAAAAAAAAGGGTAGCTGATAAGTCTACTGCTTGCTTGTGATTCTGAATTTCTCCTTTTGAAGAACCAATTCGACGTCTTCCTGTTGCTGGTAAGACCTATCAGGAGAACATATGATAACAAAGTAAGAAAATCAATCATGGAGCACTACTACTCTTTTCTCTGTTAGAGAATAATATAAGTCATATCCTGGGACCTCACCTAACAGCTTAAGCTATTGGGTTGAGATGGTTCTTTGACATGGTATCATAGCCTTGATGACCAAGCGGTCACGAGTTCGAATCTCACCATCCCCATTTATTTGATAAAAATTAAGCACAAGATAATGTGGGCCTGTGCAAGTTTCAAGCCCAAAGGGCTTTCACTTGAGGGGGTGTGTTAGAGAATAATATAAGTCATATCCTGGGACCTCACCTAACAGCTTAAGCTATTGGGTTGAGATGGTTCTTTGACATTCTCTAAGGCTTTGACTATTCAGTTTGGCAGCCATGCATCTCTGTTTCTATTTAAAGTGAATTCATGCATTGCTAGACTCTTCTGAAATGAACAATATCATATTGAAATTTGGAAGTGGTAACTTCAGGCTCCGGTCACCACGTACCTCTGTGCCTAAGAAGTCAGCCAGTCTTCTGATTTTCTCAGCTGAAAGAGTACATGCTATAAACGTCCTCCCTCTATAAACAACCCAGCTAACATCATCCTTAAGCTGACTCAGAACATAGTAATCTGCCATTTGATTACATCATACTTGTAAACTGAAAAGTCTTTGCATCTATTTTCTTACGCGCCATAGTTGTCTCTAAACTAGGTGAAAAACAGATGTTGCCCATTTTTAGCATAGAAATTAGTTCTGATTGATTTGGTAATATTTTGAAATAAAGAAAGGTTTAATAGTAAATGACAATGATACCATTGGAAGAGTAAGTTTTAGGTATAAATAGATGAATGACATTTTACCAATTGAACAAAGAGTTAGTAAATTAATATAAATATGATAAGAAAAAAAAAAGAGATAGATCTGAAATTAAAGAGAGAGAGAACTAGGAGGAGAGAATGAAAGGAGAAGGAAGAAGAGAAAGGAAAATAAAAGAGAAGAGAATTAGAAGAAATGAGCTCTTTAGGTAAGGTTTATGCTTTAAATAATTTTGTTAGAAATAATGATTTTGAGATTAATTAGTTTAAGAATATTAAGAAATTGTGAAAAAACCTTGCCTGAAAATCTGGACAGTATGGTCTTGGGATGGACAACTCAAAGAATCCTCAGAAGTTCCTAGACGATATATGGCGGCAGTGTGAAGCTTTGGGATGTACAGACCACTAGGCTGTGAGTTTGGCATCGTTCAGGTTGGAGGGAGATATGGAAATCATTTGGTTTGAGTATAGGAAGAGAGCAAGGCCAACAGAGGCTTAGTGGACATGAAATGAGTTTAACACCATTTTCTTAGATAGGTTTCTCCCTTAGAGTGTTAGGATGCTCGACTTTATGGTTTTGAAAGGCTATCTCAGGGGATCATGATATTTGATGAGTATGATCTGAAGTTCACTCAATTGTCCAAGTATACGGAACATCTCCTACCCACTGAGGAGTGGAGAGTGAAGAGGTTCATTAGATGATTTAAATCCTCGATGTATATAGTGATGGTATCTCAGGTGTTTTCATCCTACTCTTTAGTTGTTGATAGTGCCAGGTTGATAGAGACGCAAGAATTAGAGGACATGGTCGCAGGCTAATCTAAGAGGCCCAAAGAAGAGGGTCATTTTTTTAGATAGTGGGGATCAAGTGCAATTCTGTTTAGGGGATGAAATGGTCGTCAGGGCTTATGGGTTTTAACGAAGATAGTGGCAGTAATTTTTGCTTTGAAGATTTGAAGACACTACCTATATGGAAAAATTATGAGATCTTCACAGATCATAAGAGATTAAACTACATCTTTCAAAAGAGAGATCTAAATCTGAGATAGGAAAAATGGATGGAGCTGCTGAAGGATTATGATTGTACCATACAATACCACCTAGATAGGGCAAATGTAGCTGTCGATTCTTTGAGCAGGAGCTCATCAAGGAGCTTAGCTCATATTCAGGAGGTATGAAGACCTCTGATTAGGGAAATGCATGGGTTAATAGATGAAAGAGTCAAATTTGACCTCAACGAAGCTGGAGTAATGATTACTCACTTTCAGGTTAAGTCAAACTTGTTTGATAAAATAAAAATAGCTTAGATGAGAGATGATTCGCTACTTAGGATCAGAGATGAGGTTCAGCATGGTAAATCTGTAGGTTTTATGATTGGTGATGATGATGTGCTAAGGTAGGCTTTGTGTACCTGATCTGGATGATTTGGGGAGAGAATTGATGACAGAGGCACATCAGACAGTTTACACAATGCATCCGAGTTTCATCAAGATATATAAAGATCTTAAAGTGTGTTATTGGTGGAGTAGGATGAAGGCTTACGTATCAAACTTTGTTTCTAGGTGTTTGACCTGTTAGAGGGTAAAAGGTGAACACCAGAAACCTCCTGAAATGTTGTAATCATTATTAATTCTATAATGGAAAAGTGAAAAGATCACAGGGGATCTTATGACAGGAATGCCTAGGAGTTAGGAAGGTTATGATCATAACCAGCTTTCCTTGTTTTCTTTCATGTTTCTTAAGTTTTGCAACTGAAATTTTTGAAACATTTATTCATCTTCAATATGTAGTATAAGATTTTAAGCAATTAGATCAAATGTGTGACATATTATTTTTAAGAGGCCAATCTGATACAGTAGGAAGACAACTGAAATGGATAGCAAATCTGAAACCAAATCATATTGAATGTGTAGTTCAGAATTCATCCTTGGGGGGAGATCCGGTTCCTGAAGGATTAGTTAAGGAGTCCTTGATAGGATATCGCATGTGTAGTTTAGAGTTCATCCTTGGGGGAAGATCTGGTTCCTGAAGGATTAGTTGAGGAGTTCTTGATGGGATACGAAGCCTCCATTGCAATACCACAGAGTCCCTCTTTGTCAGAGATGCCACGCTGCATCCTGATGTAACCTTTCTCTCCCCATTCAGGTCCCCAGGAATTTCTCACGACCCAGTACTTAGTTCCATCAAGAGTTGTTCCATAGCCCACAATTGCCACTCCATGATCCAGCTCAGTTCCGCATTTTCCAGTAAATACACCCTGCATTTCACATTAAGTTTGTAAATTTATTGATTCATCTAAAATAAGCTTGTAAATATTTTGTTTTAAATGCTAGTCGTTTTTCCGACTACACAAATGAACATGCCAATTTATCATCTTCGCACAGTGGGAATGCTTGGATGGAATTGAAATTAACAAAGTATTTCAGTAACTTTCTGAAATTCACCTCCGAGTAGAACTGGAAATCTGAACCCCCAGCATCTATGGCTACCGATATTGGTTGGTTTGCAGCAGCTTTCAGCAATGCATCCTCATCATTTTCAGGAACTTTCTCATACCCATCAATAGACACTACCGGCTTGTTTACCTGTGAAAACAAGAGTTTTACTTTTATGTATTGCCGATCATATTTAGTTCAATGTGACTGTAATATGAAATAAAACCTTTTCAACATCACAAGTTCCATCTTCAGCTTCATAAGGATAAGTAGACTCTGTTGTTACACCTCCCTTTTTCTTAATGAACTCAAAAGCATATTCCATCAGCCCTCCATTACATCCTTGATTTTCTGTAGTGTCACAATCCACCAACTCTTGTTCAGACAAAGATACTAGCTTATTTGTCTTAATATAATTGATACCCTCAACTGCAACGATGGTCGAAAATGCCCAGCAACTTCCTGTACCACATTGAAAAGGATTTAAGGATTAAACTGCAAGCAAGAAAGGATCAAAATAAGCATTACTGTTTTATGATAGTTCTATGCTCAAATGTAGCCTTTCTTTCTGCTTAATCAAATGTATTTTTTGTTCCTTTGTACATCGGTGCTGGATGCATGAACGAATTATAAAATAGAAACAAATAAGGTGAACCTTCACTATAAGAACTAGAGAATGAACCTCACCACATTGACCCTGGTCCTTAACTGCAGTCACAGCACCCTTCTTCCTCCAGTCAACAGATGATGGGACTTCGTCAACCTTCTCATACATGAAGCTCCCATTTCCTCGAGGTGTCGTCCCCCAAAACATCTTATGACGTTTAACCTTCGAGCCAGCATAAACAGACCTAAATTCATGGCTAGTCATGTCTGCAAACTTGTTCAACTTCAACTTATAGGGCTTATCCATCTTGTTAGTTTTGTGAACATGTATGACATTTTCCTTGAACACATTGAAACGCTTGTGTTTCTCATCAAGACTTGTAGAAACAGTGTGGTGACTCCTCCACCTCTCATATAAATCCCACAAACTTTCCTCAGATTCCAAATCCTTTCCATGAAAATCCAAACTTTCAGTGATTCCTAAAACCAAAGCTAAAGAAAGAGCAACAGGTAAGAATTTCTTCATTTCCATTTCCTAGACTAGAACTCAACACAACATGGGGTATAAGGAACTACTATTAATTGCTTTATATAGAGAAATGAAACAATAGTGGAAGATATTTAGATCAAATTGTAGAATAGAACAAAGGATAATAAATAAAGAAGTTACAAGTTTCTTATGGGCATCAACTATGTATGCATATGAAGGAGGATATGGTGATCGTGTTTTATAAAAATGGAGAACAAACTGCGTGTACACATGGAGTGATTTCAGATATACAAGCAAGTCCACATATAAGCAAGTTTAGTTCAATTCCCATGTAGGAAAAGGGAAGGATACAAGTTGTGCAGTTAACATAGAAAACTTCTGGGCTTAGGGCATTTTACAGGATGATCGTTGCATGCAAAACACGCTATATAAGAAAGAGAGCCGAAAGATAGGGGGTGACGACTGATTAATAAAAATGGTTGCGTCCATAGAAGCTTTTGATCGAGCCACGATAGTTTTGCAAGCTGGAATAAAGTTGCTTGCAACTGCTTTGGCTTGAACTGAATCTACTCATAAAAATCTTTGAAATGGTTTTGTTTTAAGAGGAGAAAGAGACTGGAAAAACTGTCAAGGTATTGAGTGAATTCTGCAAGTAACTCTATTTTCAGACCATGAAACATGAGAACTCTCCAGATTATGGTATGGAGCCACTTTCTTTGCATATGTGTGCCCACAGGCCACTGCCAAACTTTCCCATAAATTGAGCTTAAAAGAGTGTTGAATGAAATGTTGATTTATTACCACCTGCTCCACCATGCAAAACTACACTTTAAGCTTTTCTTTTTCCCTTTTTCTGTTTTTTGGGATTATTTGAAGGGCCAATTATCCCCAGGTAGGTTGATGATGTGTAGTGGTGAGACATAATGAATGGCAAAGTCCAAATTCTATAAATTGAAATTACCTACATTTGTGGGCAAGGTATTGCTTGTATGACTATTCTAGCGTAGTGTGCAGGGGACTTATCCCTTTACAACACAAAACACACACAAAATAGAGGGAGAGAGTTATCACTTACACGGTTACAGAACATCCATGAAAGAGAGCGAGTCCAGCTTAGCTGTACAGTTTCAGAATTTTTCAAAAAACTAGTGATCTCCCTTCTTGAATGATATTGATCTAGTACTATTACTTACGAGCTACAAGACTGTCATGATCTTCTGCTAGAATTAAAGAGATTCCGTGCCTTGATCTTCAAAGAAATTATTGTAGGCATAAACTCTAGCTCATATTAAAACTTCATTAGATAACAAGAAGATCGAGCCTCAACCTACAAGGTGGGCATGAGAAATATATTATCAAGACCAACGTGGTTTTGTTACCACAAACAGTTAACAGAAGATAAATGCAGGATGCAGGACCAACTGCAGAATGTAGAAAAACGAGAGTACCAATTATCATCCATCTAATATTACGGAAGATCTATAAGCTACATGATCAACAACGGAGATACTGCAGTTCACTGAATCAATTTGACACTGCAGAATCATCTTATATAAAACAGTGGTCATGCTGTTTTTAGCATACCATATCTACCACACCTCAACTCTTATTGCCCCTTGAAGATTTTAACCCCCAACCAAGTCCATCTGTTAAAGCTCAAGAACTTCATGTTCAGGAATTCAGTAATAGCAATTGCAGGTAAAAGAATTTTAGATATGATGAAGCTGGAATCACATCAAGCAGTCTAGGAAATGGAACGCCTATGTTCCTCTTTTGTCTTTAGAGCCAAAGAATGCTGAAGAGGGTTTATTAATTAATAACTCTTCATGTATGATCAATTACGGCATGTAACTCTTTCAATAATTGTAGTTATTGCTTCAATAAACATTAAACAATTTTGATATGTCATCCGTCAGGAATGAAGAATAACCAACATGAGGTAAGAAGTGTTGTAAAGCCAATTCCTTTGTTTTCAGTGACACTGTTTTGTAAAGACACAGACCAACCATGCAAGTAACTCATACAAGAGCATCCTTTCCTTGAGCTTGCTGCAATGGCTCTTCTTTGACCTTCTTGATCTCCATCTCATTTTCAAGTCTTTCTTGCTGAAATGATGAAAGAAAACCCAATTGATGGTGCGATATTTACACATAAAAACTGAAAATCCAAACATGAATTGATAGAACAAAAGGTATAAAAGACAAACTCCCTAAAGTAAGAAGAAGGTGGATTAAAATTGTTTTTAAACGGCTAAACAGGAGATTTTTCTGACTGTATATTAACTCTTCATTCTTTGCATGCATACGTTCAATTAAAATTCATTCTCCTTATACTGTTATCTACAATACACAAAATTGCCATTCCTTCTCCAAACAATGAAATCAACTCAAACTATTTCAAAAACACTATATTTGTGTTCCGAAACAAGTGTAGCTTTGGCACATCCATGTGCCACCCTTTTCCCTGTCAAAATTAGCTGCAGGACATGAGTTTTCTGCGAAAATCAGCCATATCAATGATGTACTAAATTCCCATGTCTGCTAAAAACTTGTATCCACAAGAAAATGTTTCAAGCTTAGCCTCCAGAAACTTTACCCTATCAAATAACCTTCTCAAACAAAAAGTTGTTTGAAATTGTTGACTTATAAATGATTTGTTCATTATCCAAGTAGGTCTACAAGTGTGATTGATATGAATTAAAAAAAAAAGTGGCTTTGAAATTTCTTTTTTAGAAGTTAACTCATATTTTAATTAAATTGATAAAGCAAACTTTGAATTGCCTTTTTGTTTTAGGTCCAACCAAAGTTAGTGACGGATTAGCCGGGCCTCATAACAATGCATTGAAATTGTAAATTAGTGTTTACTATAATTTACTTCCTGTGTTATATTATGAGTTGGATTAAAAAAAAAA
>Ga0325414_1009721_pt1 | contig 10103 bp, 4 predicted proteins | sample PopdelMetagenome_8_FD_206183 | JGI IMG/M metagenome (GOLD analysis project Ga0325414, IMG submission 206183) | Populus deltoides microbial communities from Bellville, Georgia, United States - Leaf-PdKOR-R3 | ecosystem: Host-associated > Plants > Phyllosphere > Phylloplane/Leaf | place: USA...
ATTAAACTTTACTAAAATGGCATCGTTTTAATTACTGTTGATCTTCTTCTTTATTTTTCACTAAAAAGGCTACTCATTGAGCTATTTTTCAATAACATTTAATGCTTCATCTCTCCACCAAATTTTATAAAACTTACACGAAAATGATCACCTGACATTTGACTACACCCTAGTATAATCCTTTTAGGCCGATTGACACCACAACGGCTGTGGTGCCGGCCCAAATAAGCCAACTCAAGCAGCCTTCAAATGTTTGACAGTTCATTATACCCACTTTGAGTTAATGGTTGAGATCCTTCAAGGCTGAATCAAGGGTCAAGATTTGGCACCATTAAAAACAATGTCGCTCTTCCACCACCTATAAATAAAGGTGGATTCCATGCCCTGAACATGAAGAAATTTAGGTCCAAAGTCGATAAAAATCAGCCACCCCTAATTTTTCCAACAGCCACCCTTCCTCTTATCTCCTCCACTACCACAGCTTCGGCTTCTTCAGCCACCACAACCTCCCCCACGCCGTGAATGACTGTGACTCAGCATCCCTGTAAACCCATCTCCTCACAACAATAAGGATAACCACTGCAAGTTACTCCCTTTATACCACAAACTTCTTCTTCTTACACCACTAACACCTCCAGCCTACACCATGAGCCACCAACACTTCCACCGTCCTCATGCCAGACTAGTGATGGCAAAAACAACCCCTGCACTAAGTGAGTCTTTTTGTCTCCTTAATTACCCCTTCCCATCTGCATGCAGGACATGAAATAATTCACGTCCTATAATTGCTGGCTTTTACCAGCAGATGTAAAGTAGGCTCGACCCATTTCGGCCCAACCCATATGGCTGAGCCAGGTCTGGCCACCCAAAAAATAAAAATAAAAGAAGGGTCTGTTGGGCTACTAGTTGGCCTAACTCAACTAAGATGGGTGGACCTGTTTTGGCCTAGGTCGGGTCCAACCCAATTTATATTTAATAATATAATATAATATAATATATAAAACACAAAATTCCAAAAATTATATGGTTATTTCAAAATATTTGTGATTTTCTTGCATGTTTTTCAAATAATTTTGCATAATATTGGGCTGTATATTTATATTATAAGATACAGATCACGTATTAAAATACTTGATTTTCTCAAAAAACGTTTCTAAATTTTTTTTGAAAATCCAAAAAAAACCTCAAAAAACTTTTAAATTAATTTCCTCTTAAGAAAAAACAAAAAAATGTTTTGTTTTCATGCTTACGGCAAAATCCTAAAAGTTTTCCAAACATGTTTTCACAAAAAAACAATTGTATCTTTCTCATGTTTTAAAAATGTTAAAAAAATAGATATTGTAACTAGTTTATGATTATCCGTTAGGATTTGGCCAAAATGTCAAAAACTCTTCAACAATCATTTTGTTCATTTTATATTAGGGTTTTGGTGTAAACTTTGATATTTAGGGGTATAAAACTACAAAGTAGAGTATATACCCTTAGGTATTAAAGATACAAAGAAATAAATGTGATGCTAAATTTTAGACATTAGAATGATTAGGATTTAACCCAATAGGATAAAGACTTCCTCATGAAGAGCGATCTATCTAGAACCTTAGACGAGACAAACAAATAGAAACATGATATAGAAAAAAGCAATCAACCAACAATGCAGTTTACCTCATGTAAGGTGCACTAAGGGTGATGTGTCTTCCCGTTGCATAACCAGTCCCTTATCTGGACTCTCATAGACCATAGGTTCCCTAATAACCATGATATTAGGTAGCGACTCTTGAACCTTATAATCATAACTTTATGATTATACTCAAAACTCTTTCTTTTCTTATTACTTCTCAGAAGGCATTAGCGCACCATTCACGCATCACCCCCCGACATTTAGCATCATAAAATGTTTTTTCATTCAAATATACCTATATTATTGAAATTCATCATCTAAATTATTTTTGTTACCAAAGCTTGTAAAATGATAAATGCCTTATGAAAAATCATATTAAACATTTATTTTGGTATTATCACTCTTTTTTATGAAGAGCAAAGCTTCTTATCAATTTTTAGCTAAAAGAACTTATCATATGTGTTCTTACACAATTTAACTATTCTTATGTAAGGTGGCAAACTTTTAATTTTAGAAAAAGTATGTTTAACACTCCAGTTGTTTCATAACAACTATTTTTCTCTTTAAAACTATGTCTTAGCAATTTCTAACAAAATGAAGACCACATCAAAAGATTAAATTTCTTATTTTTATTCTTTTGTATGTGAGTAACAATTAAATGGGTGTTTCTCTTATAAATATCATACCTTGATTTCATGAGAAACTCTATTACACTTTTACAATTCTATAATTTATACTCTTTATTTTTTAATCCTCCAAAAAGCTTTTATTCCTCATTTAATGCTTTTAAAGCATTAAACCTTAAATGGCAATAAATCCATCTTTCATATTCTTGAGTTAAATTATAATTATACAAAGACTTGATCTTAATCCTTTGTAATCTTCTCTTATGAAGTGTTATAACTCTTTTGAGAGTTATATCTATTATGAAAGTGTAAGTGGCAATTGAACCAATTGGGTAATGTTTAATCTTGATCCTTGAAAAAAATTGTGAAAGGTTTTTTAATTTTGATACTAGAAACGAATTAGTGTAATCAGTAAGGTATAACTCATTAAGAAAAGTGTAAGTTGATAGGGAATACTTGAATAAAGGTTCAAGGAATGAAGTAGGTGATTATCCAAACCACTATAAAAGTTAGTGTGCTTCTGTCTTTCTATCATCATCCTTTTAACTTGTGTTTTTTAATATTGTATATGGTGTCAATTTTTTTATGCATTGAGAATTGAAATTCAATGTTCTAAAATTTATAATAAAGCCCTAATTCACCTCCCTCTAAGGTTTTTTAAGACTTTCATCATTAACATCAAGACCAACCTCTTGGTTATTGGAATGTAGCTGACACGATTAAAAGATTGATATATTATCCCAAGTGCAGGAGTGCAAAAGTAATAAATAACCCGGTAAGACCAGAGTCGAACCATAGGGAGATGAACTATATAAAATTATAAACAACAAATGAAAAGGAGTTGGAGAGAACTTTTGAGATGTGATATTGATGTAAGGTGATTAGTACTTAAAAGTGTATTTTTATCAAGGTTTTATATCATTATTTTGCACTTGAAGTATCAATAACTTCTTAATTAGAGCATGTTTTATAATAACAAGTCTGATAATATAAGATACCTTTAATTTATGGTAAATATTCATTTTAAATGCAGGCCTATCACGTAAATCAAATGATTGATTGATGAGTTTAACTACTGAAATTGAGAAGATAAAGAGAGGTTAAGCTTAGAAAAGATATGCTGGTTGAATTCAAATTGAAACACTACTCGGTTATTGGATCATAACTGGAGCTGTAGAACTTGGATTTAGGTCTGGTTCATGAAGAGTCCAAGATTCAAAAGGATCGTTTTCAAGTTCAAATTGTATGAACAACATAGAAGTTGGAATCTGCCCTACAGCCCAGAAATTATTCAGTGTTCAGCCTATATCTCGAGTTCTAGAAGTTCAAATGACCTCATTCTTATTTTGTTGGAAAGCTGAGACAATTTTCCAGAACTTTCATGTGGACTATCTGTTCAAATTCTGATATTAGAAATAATATTTTTTGCAGACAAGAAGATAAAGATTGTTACCAAGTGAAGAGGTGGCCACCCACTCAACAATTAGTCATCAAATCAATAGTTCTGAATTTTAGCCTATAAAAGGAGGCATTTGCCATACCTTTAGGCATCTTGGTGTTCAGATCAAGATCACTCTCTCTCTCTCTCTTTGTATTTTATAATGTTCAAGTTTTATTTTATGTTATATTAATCTCTTGTTTATGCTTTTCATTTCCTGTACTATACTTAGTTAACTTATATTATGTTTATGTTCTTATATGGTTTATTTATGTTTTTCTTCTTCATTATATTTAGCTAAGTTAATTTTGTCAAGGTGAAAAGGGTACACTAATGGTGTAAGAATAAGTATAATATAAACTCAATATGGACTTTTAATATCATGCTTGTTAATTGGTTAATATAGATTTGTGTTGAACAACCCTTGGTATAATAAATACTTGGCACTTTCATAGTCCAAATGTATGGTATAACCGACACTTTTGCTATGAAAGGAACTTGATTTGTTGTTAACATAAGTTATCACCATGAATACCTGACAACATTTACAAGTACTGGCAGTACTCATATAAGATAATTAATATAGTCATGTTAATAAATTATAATCCGATTAGAACCTCCTTTATGTGTGGTTTCCAGTTGAATAATAAAAAGAGTTTATATTATACTTATTTGAAATATTATTAGTGAATCCTCTAACCTTAACAATTGTTTTATATTTTTTAAACCCTTACATCAATATCACATCTCATAGCTCTCTTCAACTCCTTTTTTGTTATTAACTATTTCTTTATTTATAGTTTATATAGTTAATCTCCATGTGGTTCAACCCCGGTCTTACCGGATTATTTATTACTTCAACACTCCTACACTTGGGAGAAGACATCAACTCTTTGATCGTGTCAAGTTTTTGGCGTCGTTGCCAGGGAAGGTAAATTACTGTATAAATTATATATTTTATTTTATTGTCTTTTCTTTTCTTTTCTTTCCTTTTATTTAACTTTTGTTTCTTTTGTTTTGTTTCTTTTTTTCTTTTCTTTTCTTTCCTTTTATCTAACTTTTGTTTCTTTTTTTCTTTTCTTTTCTTTCCTTTTATCTAACTTTTATTTCTTTTGTTTTGTTTCTTTTTTTATTTTCTTTTCTTCCATTTTATTCTCTTCCTACACGTGCATGAGAGTTTGGTCACGTACATTAAATGGTAGATTTTATAGGGTATCCTCATCATTTTCAGAAAATATGGCCGAAGAAGATAACCAGTTGTTTCATAATGAGAATAATCGAGTCAGTACACTTAGAGACCACATGAATCCTACAAGAACAAGTGCACCCTCATGTATAGTTTTACCTCTTGATGCATCTTACTTCAATTTTAAGCCAGGCATTGCTTAACTTTTACCTTATTTTCATGGCTTATATCTAGAAATCCATACTTGTATTTGAGAGAATTTGAAGAAGTTTGTAACACTTATAATGACTCAAATTGTAGTGTGAACACTATTAGATTAAAGCTTTTTCCTTTTTCTTTAAAAAATAAAGCTAACACATGGCTACAAAATTTGAGACCAGGATCCATTCGTGCTTGGGATGAAATACAACAACAGTTTTTGAAGAAGTTTTTCCCTTTTCATAGAACAAACTCTTTCAAAAGACAAATCACCACTTTTACTCAAAAACCAGGAGAAACATTTTACTAGTGTTAGGATAGGTATAAAGACTTGGTTAATACCTGTCCTCATTATAGTTTTGAAACATGGAGATTGGTTTTATATTTTTATGAAGGGTTAACACCTAAAGATAGGCAAATGGTGGAATTGATGTGCAATGAAACTTTTGAAGGTAAAGACCCTGATGAAGCTATGGAATACATGGACTTGTTAGCTGAAAATGCTTAGAATTAGGACACTACAGGTACTTATGAGGCACTGGGTAAAAAAAAACCTCATACATCTAGTGGAGGTATTTACAATCTTAGGGAAAATCATGAACTCCAAGCCAACTTTGCATCTCTAGCTAAAAAAGTCGAGGCACTAGAATTGAAAAAGAATGGTCAATTAAAATCTGTTCATGACATTGTGTGTCAAATCTATGAAACCAATGAACACTCAACCAATGATTGTCCAACTTTGCCTTTTTTCAAGGAATGCCTCCATGAACAAGCCCATGCTTTAAATAGTTTTCAAAGGCCTAATCATAACCCATACTCGCAAACATACAACCCTGATTGAAGAAATCACCCAAATTTCAGTTGGAAGAGTGATAAAATAATGCACAACTTCACAGCCACCATTCCAAGCACACCATAATTTCCAAAATTCTCATGGATATGCACCTCTTTATGCTCCACCTCCTAGAAGAAATCTTGAGAAAATGTTGCATGCATTCATTGAAAAGCAAGAGACAATCAACACTTAACTTGCTCAAAGCATGACAGATTTGAAAGATACTCTTGCAAAGTTCACATCTGCTCTTAGTTTTCAAGAGAAAGGTAAGTTTCCATCTCAACCACAGCAAAATCCAAAAGGGCAATACAATTCAAGTGCGAGTAGCTCTGGAAGCCAATACATGGATTAAGTCAAATCAGTCACTACTCTCCATAGTGGTAAGGTTATTGAAAAACCTAGTCTTGAACCTTGTGAGAAAAATGATGAGTTAATCTCTGAGGGTAAGGAAAGGGTTGAACCTGAACATTGTAAAGAAAAGACTGATTCCCCATCAGCACTTCCATTTCCTCATGTCATGACCAAACAAAGAATAGTCAATCACAACTCTGAAATCTTTGAAACTTTCAAACAGGTAAGGATCAATATACCTTTGTTAGATGCTATTAAACAAGTATCTTATTATGCTAAATTTTTAAAAGACTTATGCACTATGAAGAGAAAACTGAATGTGAAAAAGAAAGCCTTTTTAGTCGAACAAGTAAGTGTCATTCTTCATAATAATAACGCTTTGAAATATAAAGGCACTGGTTGTCCAACAATTTCTTGCTTTATTGGAGAACATAAAATTGAAAGAGCTTTAGTTGATCTTGGAGCTAGTGTGAATCTACTTCCATATTTAGTTTTTCAAAGTCTCAATCTAGGTGAGTTAAAACCAATTTCTGTAACTCTTTTACTTGCTGATAGATCTGTAAAAGTGCCTAAAGGAATAATTAAAGATGTGTTAGTACAAGTTGATAAATTCATTTATCATGTGGATTTTATTGTCTTGGATACACAACCTGTTGAAGCAAGTAATTCAATTTCAATTATTTGAGAACGTCCCTTTCTTGCAACTTCTAATGTATTGATTAATTGTAAGAATGGACTGAAGAAGATATCATTTGTAAACATGATATATGAGATGAATATTTTCAACATTTACAAGCAACCTAAAGATAATAATGATTTACAAGAATTAGTTTATGATCAATTTGAATCTACCCTGAGTAAAACTGAGTTTATGAATTTGAAGAATTGCAAATGATTTATTCTCAAGAAGAAATTGAGGATAAGAAAGGCATAAAAAATGTTGACATGGATCTTTTGTCAAAATAGACAATAGATCCGACATCCGACATCACACCAATCGATGATTACTTTCCTGATGAATCTTTACTTTCTCTTAGTTCAATGCCTTGGTTTACTAAAAATATCAATTTTCTTGCTTTAGGTTTTTTGCCAGCTCACTGAAGTACCGAAGACAAAGGATAGTTTTCAAATGAAGTGAAGAACTTTTATTGGGATGACCCTTACTTATTCAAATATTGTCATGATCAAATATTTCAAAGATGCATTTCGGACAAACAGGTAAGTAATGTCATTAAACTTTGTCATTTTGAGGCATGTGGGAGTCATTTCTCGTCAAAAACGACGACTGTAAAAATCTTACAATTTGGATTCTATTGGCCCATCACGTTCAAAGACGCACATGTGTTCTGCAAAGCTTGTGAAAATTGTTAAAAGTCAAGATTTATTTCAAAACATAAGGAATATTTAGATAATTGATTAGTACTTAAAAGTGCATTCTCATTAAGGCTTTATATCATCGTATTGCACTAAAGTATCGTTAAATTCCCTAACCAAAGCATGTTTTATAATAATAAGTATGATAATATAATATATCTTTAATTTATGGTAAATGCTTGTTTTGAATGCAGGTATATCTCACAATTCAAAAGATTGATTAATGTGATTAACTATTGAAAGTGAAGAGACAAAAAGAGGACTAGGCTAAGAGAAGAGATGCAGGTTCAATTCCAAACTAGAATACCATTCGGTTATTTGATCATAACTGGAGTTGTAGAACTCGGATTTAGGTTCACTTTATATGGATGGAAAGATAAGACATAGACTTAAAATTTTCATGAGAGTTCAAAACTCAATTCTGCCGTTTTCAAGTTCAAATCTTAGCAACAACGAAGAAGTTGGAACTTGTCCTGCAGCTCAAACACTGTTCGGTTTTCAGCTCATATCTTGAGTTCTAGAAGTCCAAATGAGCTCTAGTTTTTTTTTTGTAAAGCTGAGACAATTGCCCACAGCTTTCATGGAACAAAGGGCTCAAATTCTGATGTTAGCAATGACATTTTGCTCAGCCAATGACGTAACCATATTATTCGATAGTTTCACTCACGTTTAACTAGTGTTTTGCCTATTGTTTTATGTATAAAATGCCTTGATATTCTTTGTTTTATGTTTTGAAGGCACCTTTAAATGAAAGATACAAAAAGGAGTAAATTGGAGGTAATTGGCAGATTTGACCCTCAGTCGATGTTTTGTGCAGAGCGTGCGTTCTAGAAGTCAAAATGAAGTGATTCTAGTGGCATTAGAAAGCTAACATCCATACCTTTCTGGAAATATAAGTTAAGAAAAATAAAAATACAAATACCATGGAAATCACATCCTTCAAAATCAAAACTCGCATTCTGCCAGTGTTGACCTTTGTCCATTCAAAATTCAATATCTGGAGCTGTAGATATCCAATTGATGCAAACTCAATTTATTTGGATGTCTGACTCAAAGTTCTACAAATGCTCCAAATTTCATCCCAAAACAATGTCATATGAGGGAGATATGAGTTTTCAAAGATGACAACTGAATTCTGCCAGCAAACAGGTTTCGTGAAGAAACGAATCCAAATTACATCCCGAAGCATCAAAACCGACATCCAAGTTTTAATTTCAGCAATTTAGCTCCTCAAGTAAATCAATCCAGAAGGTCAAGGAAGGCAGCCACCAACCTTAAATCACTAACCACAAACCAGCTGCCAGCCGCCTTCACGCTACCAACATCTCTTGATGTTCACACTTGAACTTTGATTTTTCTTACTTACAATTTGTGTATAAATAGGCAGCTAAGTTTATGCTATGAAGAGAGCCAAGAGAGAGGGAAAGGGAGTGCAGTAGAATAAAAGAAAGAGGGGTGGCAACCATAAGAGAAGAAACACAAACTCTCCCCTCTACAAATCAGAAATCATGTATTCTTTCATCTTTAGGAGTAGTTGTTCAATAAATATGCAAGGCTAAGCTCGTTTTCTTGGTTGCAAGGACGCAAACACCTTCAAATTTCAAGAACTGTGAGATTTATTCTTCCATTTATTTTTGGTTTGTATTATGAATGAGTATGTTTGTTTTCCTATGCATATTTCCTATGATAGTTTATCTTAATTGCTAGAGCGGACTCTAAGTTATTATTGTGAACAATCTATTGCTAAGTTTGATATCAAAACCGGAGTTGTGGTATATAAACTTGTGAAGCAACTAAGCTTGATAATTGTAGCGGAACTACGTTATTAAACTTAGGGAGAACAGTCGATCAAAGCAACACAAGCTGACAACTTGGTTGTTAAGATTAATGAATTTATCTAGATCTTAAGGCTGCCATTGGATTAAATCATCAGTGCAGACACTGTGATTATTTGTTGGTTAGGGCTAGTTATATGGCGGATCCGTTAATTAACCAATGTTAAGAAAAGATAAAAATTCAGAATATAAACTGGAGTTTCGTTTCAAGGATCGGTTCTGATTTCTATAGGTGGATGTGTGCTTGCGACCAAGGTTTGTTTTCTTGATATATTTCAGTTTCAATTGATTTTGTTTGTTAGTGTAATTTCTACCATAGTTTAGATCATTGCAAATCAAACCCCCCCAACTACATAACGTATAGCATAAAAATCTTAACTAAACCTTCCTCGTGGGATCGACCCCTTGCTTGCTCTATACTATCTTGTGTGTTTTAAGTTAGGGTAATTAATTTGTGCGACCGCTACATCGCAACAGCCAATAATATCAAAAATCTGCCAACAATATCAAGAACCAGCAGCCAACAATGTCAAAAACCAGCCACCAAATCAATGGTTGCCTACCAATCAATAGTTCTGAATCTTAGCCTATAAAAGGAGGCATTTGCCATGTATTTAGTCATATATTATTTTTCAGATCAAA
>Ga0325414_1009723_pt1 | contig 10102 bp, 10 predicted proteins | sample PopdelMetagenome_8_FD_206183 | JGI IMG/M metagenome (GOLD analysis project Ga0325414, IMG submission 206183) | Populus deltoides microbial communities from Bellville, Georgia, United States - Leaf-PdKOR-R3 | ecosystem: Host-associated > Plants > Phyllosphere > Phylloplane/Leaf | place: USA...
AATCATTTTCACCTTACATGCATATGGATGTAAGATAAAACTATAGCATCCGTACCAATCAGGTTGACGTCAGAAAAACATTAACAATGCCTAGATTTTACATTAAAAAGAAAAATCAATCCTACACACAGCATAGCTAGGTAAACGATATAATGCATACTAAGGACCATAAGCAAGACTAATATTCAACTTTTCTTTTTAAATCTGTTGTGCGACTCCAAACCAGATTAGGAACAAGTAATTGATAAACAGCTAACCTGTAACTTCACTTGATGAAAGAGTTCTGCCTTCTGCATTTCAAGATGCCTGGCTAGAGTAGTCAGTTTCACCACTTTTTCCTTCAAATCTCTTATTTCAGTATCCTTTTCTCTCCAGTCAACTTCTTTATCTTGCAACAAGCACCTAAAAAATAGGAGTAATCCGGATAAATCAATTACAAGCAACATGTAAAACCATAGCCCTGTTCACGTTACATTGAAAAGAAGCTAGCCAATCCAGATAATAAAGCTCTGATCAAATATTTTGACTTAAGAAAATCAGAAAAATAAAACTGAAGAAGGTCATCACCTGGTGGAAGATGCTATATTGAACAAATAACTCATCACGTTTTTTGCATCAGCAAGTGACCGAACTTGATTCCAACGTCCTCTTCCACTAAAGCCCCGTCCATGCTCTTCTGCTTCTGACAATTGTGATGCCATCGAAACCAAGGTGCTAGAAGAAGCAGCAAGCATGTTTTCAAGAGCAAAAATCCTTGAATTTCTAGCTCCAGGAGACATCGCTGGCGAGCAATCACTGCATTGTTAAAGCCAATTATCTAATTGTTAACTTCCTCAAACTTAATGTTAATATAAAGTCATAAGAGGCCATGAAGGGTAATCAAGATGGAGAAAACGAATCACCTTGAATTAGTTTGTTTAAGTATCTCTGCTTCTTCCTTCAACCTTGCAACTTCGTTGGCCATTCTAGCTCTCCTGAAATAACAAGAGGATTTACTTGAATTAGCTAGCGTGGAAGAGCACTGATAGGCAGCCTCAAAGATGTCCTTCATTTGGATAATATATAGCAAAATAATCAAGGTAACAAATTAAGCGCATCCTCTCATTGTATACTGATGAAGATACAAATATTCTCATAAAGAAATAAGTTTAAAAGGAAATGAATTAAAGATTTTTACAGAATATGCATGAAGTTAAGATGCAAAATCAGTGACTCACTCTTGCAGTTGACGCTCATACTCAGAACGTACTTCATGTATGCGTAATGTGACTTCAAGCTCATGCTCAATTGCCTGCATCAGAACCTTCACATTGAAAATAAATTGTGTTAGGAGCAAGTCACAGAAAAATAACAAACCAAAGCCTAATAACAATTATTTATTTATGCACATTCAAAATGCATAATTCTGTCTTAAGACTAAAAGTAGTACCTGAATCCCAGGGCCATTGCCATTTCCAACACCTGTAGTATAGGAAAGTAAATTTTCAACAAAATATTGTTTACAGAAAACAAAAGGGAGGGCAGGAAGTAGTAAATCCACCGACCAATCTTTCTTGATTCTAAAAGCTCTTTTAGCCTTTTTGTAGCCATAGAAGCTTCTTCTGTCTTTCTTTGTAGCACCTGTTTCGAAATACCAAAAGTCAGTAGAATACTTCTGTAAATTAGAAATAGCGTTCTAAATGCACATCAATTACCATTTTCTGCCTTTGATTCAAAGCTAACAACTTGTGCATCTCGTACTCATTTCTCCTGCCTTCTTTCTTAAGCTGGTAATGAATAAAAAATGTGATCCAAAGAGAATTAATTTCTGTGTCATTTAGAATCTACGGAGGCATGAAAGCAACATCGAGGATCTAGGATAAATACAATTTCCTTTAATAATAACATTTCTAAGGAAAATATTGTTTTATACTTGCTTTTTTACATCTGTGATAAATACAATCCTCTTTATAAGAAAAATATTTATCTTAAGCTTTGTAAATTATGATCGCACAAAATTTGATAAAATCATACAATAAATATTTAAGGACAGACAATTTTTTTCCTTTATGCACCTGAAGAACTTCTTTTTCCCTCGATGCCTTCCATAACCTGAATTGCTCAGATTCTTGCTTGATCTTATGTTGAAGTTGGACCTGGAAACAAATAGGCACGTTAATACTGTGATAAAAGGAATTGTAACTTAAAATAACTATAAACAAACCTTTTGTCTAACAAAATCGCACCTTTTGAGTCTTGATTCTCTGAATCTCCTCATGCAGTCGTCTTGCAGCCTCATCACTCTTTTGTTTTTGTCTCAATAATTGAGCTTGAGCATCTTGTTTCTTCTTCAACTCTGCAACCTGCAAAGCAGAATATGAATCCGAGAATAATTGCAACTGCCAGTATAAATCAATTGCAACTGACAGTATAAGTCTGTGCAGACTCACCTGTGCCTCGAGAACTGTCAACTTTTGAAGATACTCATCCTTTAATTTTTTAGCACCGTCATCAGATGTAGATGATATATTGACAAGATTGCATCTCAATTCCCCAATCTCTTTCTGTGCATTGACAACAAAGACGGATTAATATACAAACATGAACCTTAAAAGACTGGAAACATAACATGTCTAGTATTGCAAAAGCACTGACCTGCAAAACCTTCTTTTCTTGTTCTAAATCGTGAACTTTCTTCTCATAATGTTGCTTAAGAACTGAAGTATCCACACTTGTAAAACGCTTCATTTCAGCCTTCAAAAATTAAAGGAAAAGGGAATGAAGGGCAGTGCTCAAAATGCCAACAAATTGTAGAATAAAAATAAGGAACTGCAGGTCCTAGACAGTCAAAACATAAAGAATCACATACACCTACTATTCCTATATTTAATTTATGTCAGAACTAGTAAGTTTCTTTTGTGGCTTAATTAGAAACTTTTGTATGCGGTTGCTCATGAATGAGACTTTTGTGGTTCAAAATCTTCTTCCACCTCATGAACCGGCAGGTCGTTTATTGAGCAGAAAACAGCAGCAGCAGCAGCCAAAAAGTAGTTAGCGGTAGATATTACATCTAATTTTGACAGCACAGGAGTGGAAAGGAAAAATTATACAAAAAATAGTTGAGCTGCCTTTACCTCCTTTTGTTCAAGTTTTCTGTCCAATTCTTTCAGCTCCCAGTCCAATTTTTCTTGAAGAGAAGAATGTTCTAGCTCTTTTTCCTCATCTTCAACTTCATCTGTATTTGAATCAAAGGAAAATGATTTCAACAATTTTATACAGCTACATCTCATTGGTGAAAATAAAATGCAAAGTTGAATAGAAAAAACAGAAACAGCAAATAAAATGATGCTGAGCATCAATAGTTATCGAAGGCATAGCTTCTCTAACTAATGATTTTGTGTGACCTACCCATAAAGCTGCCAGATTTAAAAAAATATGCATGGTTTTGTCGCACATGAGACCAGCATTACCAACATTAAAGATTAAATATTCAACAACCAAACAACAAATTTACCAAGTAATTCAATTGGAGTGTTCATCATGAAATGAAATACAAAAATGGGGAAAAGACTTTTCAATAATATAAAATAAGAAAACTAACAATCGCACAACAAAATGAGTTAGAATTTCTTATATGTTACCTGAAATGTCTGCTGCTTTTGTGTCAGAATTGGATGAAAACTCATTTAGAGATTGTAACAAAGCATTTTTTGAGCCAAACCTCTCATCATCTGAGTTGATATAATCAACAAATTGAATACACTTCGAGTTGGACAAGTTTTTCAAATGCAGCAGCTCTCCTTCTAACTCTTGAATTTTTGATACATACTTTTTCACTAAATCATAATCCTGAAAGATGCTTTAAAACTTTGTGTCATAAAAAGAATTTGTATCTCGAAAGCTACAATAAGACTGCATCAATCAATTCACACTAACCTGACTTGTACTGGAGTCAATCTCATCCCATGATTTACCATTTCGAGCTGATTCAATTTGCATTATCAATTTGTCCTTTTCAACCTGAAATATTGACTCAGTTGTAATCAATACAAAATAAACATTACAAGAAAGATAATAATTAAAGTAACATAAACTTAATAACCTGAGCTTCGACAGCACGTTGATTCAAATGTTCGCAGGTGAGTTGTCTTTCATGAAGCTCTCGTTTTAGTTCAGCATTACTCCCTTCAAGCAATGATACTTTGTGTTTGAGTATCTAAAAGAACAAATATCATCAAGTAGTTGAATTTAGAAGACAATGAGCAGATGTGGGTATTATTTATCACAAATTGATGTACCTGAAGCTCGTCAAATGGGATGGTTGCATCACCACGATAAAATAACAGTTCAGCCTGCAATTGCTCAATTTGGCTTCTCATTCGCTGCATTTGAGCAGACATTGGATCACGATTGACCTAAGAACAAGGGGGGAAATGTCACGAACATGAAAAGAAAGGCATGACAAAACAAAACACAACAAACAAGTGAAGAAGGCAAAATTACCACTGCTTTGTTTTGAATATTGCGAGCACGATTTGCGTATTTCAAAGTATTCAAGGTCTCCTCCGCATTTGTGTCAGCAGGGCTAACACATGCTATAATAATACGACAATCAAACTGTTGAAGGGAGAAATCTAAAATGCAAAAGTAAACTTCAAGGATTGCGATGCATAAAGATAATAAATGGCATACCAATCATCACCGTTTTGCTGTTTCCTCCCAAAGAGTCCTAGAAATTCAAATTCCAATGACAGCAATAAGCAAGCTTCTATCATGAGAGAATTCATACTTTAAACCAAAAGCAATCACCACGTAGAGCTTACATTTTCACTGCAGTCAATGAAATCTCCCTGAACTATTTCGCAATATTGCAAATGATCCATCATATATAGCTTTTATTTATGTTTTCTTGCCTTTTTTTAATAAACAATTGGCCCATATATTTAAGAAATCATATGATCATGAACCACAAAAGTTACAAGATATTGTATAGATATTAGAGGCTTAGATTAACATTAACTAACTCCTTTACCTGTAACAAGCGTGTCAACTTGCTGTCGCGATAAGGAATATGGCCCCCTTCTTTCCTTTTCTTCTCGTCACCCAATGCACTTATCACATTTCCAAGGGCCAGCAAACCCTTATTGATATGGATGCCTAAAACATGAAAAATCATCAAAAATTTTAACAAGATAAACAAAATAAAACAAACATTGCAGGACACCATTGCACTTTAAGCATTCCTGTTGAATCATATCAGGAATTCTCATTCTCAGCATTATAACAAACAATGGGACTACCTTCCTTGAAACGCATGCCATCTGCTCCTGTTCTTTTTGCACGTTCTGATCCAGCAAGGTCAACCAAGTGTAGTTTTGCACATAACATGTCATCACCGAATTCATCATTATTTACTCCGCTTGGACAGGAAGAAATTTTCTTTTGCTCCATGGTAATTGTAAATATAGCATGCGAGCGACTGGAAACAATGCAACAAGTCTTTAAAATAGTAAATTTAGATGAGAAAATTAACAAAGAAAAGTGCAAAGAGATAACAACAATTGCATTACACATGTTAAGTTCTTTTGGTGGGATTAGACAACTTCAAGTAAAAACAGGTCAGAAAAGGCTTTTTCATCAACCGTTTGAAACCATGAGCTCTTTGAAACCAACCTTATGACAGAACAATGACAAAAACTAAGTTAGAGTAATGACATGGTGAAATCCACACCTCGATTGACTGTTCATGTTAGTGCTGCCAGTTGCACGACATAGAGACCCATGCGACAAGTAAGATGCCATCTCCTCTTTATTTCTAACTTCTGCTTCAGTGACACCAGCAAGCGTGATCCCTCCATTTACTGTTTCTCTTATCTGAATTGGTACTCTAGCAGGCACCGCAGGCTTTGCAGAATTCACCCCTTCGGCTTTAGAGAAAACTGCCGAATTGGGATCGAGCAAATCGAACACCTCTTCCTTAAATATCTGTTCATTTACCATCAGAAAATTAGCACATGGATTTACAACAAGTACACAGAGTTATTGCATTGAAGCACATTTTACCTCAATAAATGAAACCCGTATCAAAAACTCTGTCGATTCTTGAGCAGTCTCCACTCTCTTAAATATACTATCCATTACTTTCGGTATAATCCCACTATTACTTCCTTCTCCAGTGTAGCTAGTCCCCATAGTATACGTTTTCCCCGAACCAGTCTAATTTTTAACAAACAAGACACCCCGTGTTAAAATCATAAATATACACAGACTAGCAAACAAAAGAAATTCATCAAACAAATTAGACGTTAGACCTGGCCATATGCAAGGACGGTGGCATTGTAGCCATTTAAAAGTGCCTCTACCAGTGGAGCAACACAATCGTTGAAAATATCTGAAGAAGGTGACGCCGTGCTCTTATACACGTAATCGTAAGTGAACGAATGCGAGCCGATCTGAACCTGAATTTTTGTTTTAAGCAAACAGTCAATTTAACAAATAAAATCAGATATTTAACGGTATTAATTATTGAAACCTGGAAAATGTAAGACAATGAGATTTGAAAAGGAGAGAAGGGCGATAGGATACCTGCGGCTCTCCAGGAACAACGGTGATGATGTCTGTACAACCATTGAGAAGCTCTGGTGTGATCAACGGCCGAATATTAACTGCAACTCTCACGCACTCCGAGTTCTCCATCTCTGTTTTTTTCAAAATCGATTCGGGCACGAAAACCTAAACCATGTCCAGTATTGAAACCACAAGCCAGATTAAAATCAAATGCACAATGACGTTAGAGAAACAAGAGAAGGAGAGATTTAAATCCACGCTAACATTTCTGGTAACGCATGAATTGACGAAACAAAGATCTGTGAGCTACCTGAAGGAGATGGAGAAGTTAAGATTTTTTTTATTATTGTTGAGGGTTAGATTCTCAGAGAGAGAGACATGAATGAAGGAAAGGAGAGGGTGGGGTTGTGTTTTTTTGAAAGGGCGTGTGGGGGGATGGAATTGATTAAGATTATTGAAGTGGAATTAAGGGAAAGGCGCTTCAAGTCCGAATTCAAATGTTTAGTGAGGGTAAGTCACGTGGGGGGGATGTGGTGACTGGCAACGGCACAATGCGGTCTTTCGAGTTGTATTTTCAAACCATCCGATCCGGACAGCCTCGCCCCCTTCCTAGGATTGTTTTGGAAAAATACAACCAGTATCAATTCAAAATAACTAACTTGTATGGAGTGCAAAACCATTTTTTATTCATCAAGTCAAATTTATATATATATTATTTATAACTTTCAGAATTTTTTTTAGAAGTTATTTTATCATACTTTCTAAATTTATCCCTTCTAAAAAGGAAAGCAAATCTATAATCTTCGAATTTTATGTATTATTGATTTATTTCTTTTTCTTCTTTTTTTAGAATTGTGTTTTGTTGATTTTAAATTTATGATGTAGATTACTTTTTGTAAATTCCGCTAAAAATACCCTTTAACAAATAACATAAAGACAACATTTATGGTTATTTGAACAAACTAATAAAATTGTTGTGCCTTCTTGTAATTATTGTTAAAATTATGAGTTGACTAATAAAAATATATAATTTTACGAGTCAATATGTATTTAACATGTAAACTTAAATTAAAATTTTAAAAATTAATAAAATTGAACTTAACTCATACAAAATCAATAAATTAAATCAAAATTATAAAAATCAAGATTTTTCCCTCGAGTTTACAAGTTTATAGGAAATATAAATATTACTGACTCCTAAATTCTCCAACTCTATTCACAATTTCACCATTATTTTTCTCCAAAAACTCTATTTTTGCACTTTCATTGAACTTATTAGACTTTCATATCATTTTAATGCATTTCAGCATAAAAAATACTTTAAAAAATCACCGCAATCAAATTCTCAAATCCAAACAAGCAGGCTATCTCCATGAATTACACTGCAGAAAAACCTCCAATAAGGCAAACCCGAAAGTTGGAACAAATAATGGCACTTTGGAGGTATGGCATGAGATTTCATTATTGTTCTGAGGATACCAAGCAGGCTACCAGGTCTTGATTTGGGGTAGAAGGATAATAAATGAAAAGTTGACTCAAAGATTAACCGGAGCGAAGTAGTTGATCTTAGCACATAAATAACCATACAGATTTTTTTTTTCCTATTATGTGAATAGAATCATATGAACCAATAAAGTATTTAAAATAAATTGAGAATGGTTTTTGATATTATTCCATGAGATCCCTTGCAATACCAAGCACAAATAAATAGGATCGTATATTCTTTCAAAAAAAAACCTTAAACAGGAATATAATTTTGACACTCGGCCCGACTCGAGGCTGCAATCAGACTGAGTTGGAAAAAAAAAACTCAATATAACCTAGTTAATCTAGTGACATAGAATCTAAGCCGGGTCTGAAAACTAGAAACAATAGGGTTGTTTTTTTGTTCACACGAGATTGATGAAAACAAAACACGAGATTGATGAAAACAAAACACAATCTCTTTCTGTTCAGCATTCTTGAGTTTTCTAAAATCAATTAGCTAATTCACATAACTGGTTCGCTCTAAGATTCAAATTGAAATGAAATTTCTTTTCATTTTTTAGTTTAATTTTCTTAGGTCCACTCACATCATGAATTAAAATTCTTTCTAAACTTTCATCAGTATATAATTAATTAAAAAAATTATTTATAATTTTATAATTTTGCAATCTAAATTTATATTATATTTTTAATGTCATGTCAAACAAAATATTTTTGAATAACCTTGTATCTTATTCATATATATATATATATATATATATGATGTCAAGTTGTAGGGAGAGAAAGGATATATTCACATGGCAGCTGGGAGCTCCTGCTGACTCATGTCGTGGCTTGTTTGGATATGTTCGGGAATAAAGTTTGAAATTTCATCCTCCACACTTTTATCCTCAAACTTTTAAACTCTTTTTACTTTGATCCAATCCTTTTGGTATTATAATATAACTCTTAAATTTATTTATTTTTTATACACATTGAATTCAATAGTCCGTGGTTTTTTTCTAATGTTTTTAAATAAATTCTGACTTTTAATAATTTTCACAAGCTTTACAGAATACATGTGTGTCTTTGAACATGGTAAACCAATAGAATTCATATTGTAAGATTTTTACAGTTATTTTTTTACGAGAAATGACTCCCGCATGTCTCAGAATGACAAAGTTTAATGACACTACTTATCTCATTTTCCGAAATCCATCTTCGAAATATTTGATCAGAATAATATTTGAATAAGTAAAGGTCATCCCAATAAAGGTTCTTCACTTCGTTCAAAAACTTTCCTTTATCTTCAGTACTCCAATGAGTTGGCAAATCTCTTGTTGCAAGAAAATTGATAAAATTAGCAAATCAATATATTGGATTAAGAAAAAATAAAGATTTGTCAGGGAAGTAATTATCAATTAATGAGATATTAGATATCAAATCTATTGTCAACTTTCACAAATAATTAAAAACTAGCAAGTTGTTGTTAAAAATTTTCAAAACCAGAAAAAATGATTTTTAAAGACTTTTGACCTCTTTACCCTCCAAGCAATAGCAACCTTGGAATATTATTACCCCCAAAAATCTTTATTGGATAACATAATAATAATAATAATAATAATAATATAAAAAAAGCACATTCTGAAGGGCCTCTTCAGAAGAAGCGGCGGCTAGATTTTTCGAAATAAGATCTCAACTACTTCAACGGCTAACCATTTTTTATTTTTCACTTTACCAATTTACTTTCTTGTTTGTGCTCGCTTTTGGAATCATCACTGCAAAATTTGTATCGAAAGGTAAAAAGAGAAAGTAGATAGGCAGTTGTAACAGTCAAACAAAAAAAAAATATCAAGAAAGAAATTGATTTCTCGTAACGAATATGGTTCAAGTCTCTGAAAATCTCAACCTTTTGAGAAATCCCTATTTTGTTATTGGGCTCCAAAATATTTGATATTATCTATGATGTGTTCGATTGCAGGCCAGCTGACAGCCACTCAGATTCACCACCGCTTGACGATGTTTATAAATATTAATGGGATATTAATTCCGTACAAATACACAATAAAGCAGAATTTTCTTAATCAATGAT
>Ga0325414_1009725_pt1 | contig 10102 bp, 4 predicted proteins | sample PopdelMetagenome_8_FD_206183 | JGI IMG/M metagenome (GOLD analysis project Ga0325414, IMG submission 206183) | Populus deltoides microbial communities from Bellville, Georgia, United States - Leaf-PdKOR-R3 | ecosystem: Host-associated > Plants > Phyllosphere > Phylloplane/Leaf | place: USA...
GAAGGCATTTTTGGATGTTAAGTTCCTAGCAAAGGACTAGGTGGCACCTAAAATAACAACAGCAATAATAATAATTGTATAATAATTGTTTGTTGTTGGGGCAATAATAATAATAATAATAATAATATGTATTACAATCTTTCCTCTATCGAATCAATTTCATAACTAATTTGGGTTGCTTTTGTGGCAGTTTCAATGATTTACATAGCTATTGATAACTTTTACTTAACTGGTAATAGCTATGGTTAAACTATTAGGTAAAAGAATCCAATATATAATTTATATTATTTTGTAATATGTTTGATGCTCTGTTTCTATTGCATATGCTTATGTGGTTTTGGAAATGGGCCTGGCAATACCGCTTAAGATCTTGTATAAATGTTTTTGCGATGACTGAGACTTGATGTTGTATTATTTGTTCAAAGAGCAGAACAATGTCATGTTTTCCTATAAGAACCCCTTGTTGAATGGTTTTGCTAGAGAGTCTAAATACTCTATCCTCTAAACGTTCCTCTGTTACCATCTCATTTTAGAGAAAATAAACTTTCATATTTACAGTCTCTTTTACTCATCAAAAATTTTGTGCTCTTTGATTATTGTTTCTTTAACTTCCGTCTGCATTAAAAAGATTTGCAAGATCAAGCCCAAACCCAAAGACATAATGTTTTATAAATACAGAAGGACAACATAGAGAAAAAAGAAACAAAATACCAAGGCCAATTGCAAAACATGCTAACAGAAAAGGTTCAAATAAAAAAAATAACAATAATTAGTTGAATTTCTTGCTCAAATTTGAGCCAAGTTGTTTCGATTTTTTTCCATCCGTTCTGTTCCAGATTTTTTTTTTTATGAACTTATAATTGGTGCCGTTTTGAGTTAGGGATAAAAATCCATAATTCTCAAAACAGGTAGCCATGCACAGATCTTCACCTCTCTTTAATTTCCCGTTACCCATTTCCCCTCTTCCCATCTTTCCTTTATCAAATCCAATTCATAACTGGTAATGAGCTACAAAGTTGGGTCTGCTTTAGGGCTCCATGACTATGATGCTAATTTCAAGTTTGAAGTTCTTTCTTTCATCCAGATTAGCTGTCTCAATGCAGTTAGGGAATGGCAAGAGGAGTTTGTTGGCAATAGGAACTGTAGGCAATTTGTAGAGACCATTACCAGAGATCTGCTCGGTGGTTGTGTCTTTGTGTCTTCACCAAGAGGAGAGGTAAAATTATGTATTAATTTGCACTGATAAAATGTTTTCGGTAAGAAATTATGAATCCACATATTAGTTGTGTGATTGACTATTCTTATATGAAACTCAATGAGGTTGGTAATAAGAGAGAAAGTATCAAATGAGGAGCATGGATTTGTTAGGAAAATATTGAGGAATTGACAATGGAATCTACTTTTATTAGACTATGTGTGAAATATTCAGTTTTTCATAATGTTGCTTTGCAATAGAATCAGTTGTTTATAGAAATCCCACTAATATGTAGTCTGAGAGACTGTCTTGAGTTTCGAAGTAGAATTTCTTGAACTTTCATCATGGAATGGAGGCAATGCAGGTTCCTATTATGTCATCATGTGGCTTTATATGCGTTTCTTGAGTTTCTTCTCGAGAACTGTTCATTGTAGATGCACCTGTGATAACTGGATGATGGTGGCGGGGATTTATTAGTCAGTGTGTTAATTTATTGAAGTATCTAGATTTCTGTTGTTAATTTAAGAAAATCCCGTCCTGCTTTACTCTATAATTTTCTCTGTTATATATCAGAGGTTACCACTTTCCTTCTACTTTGAGTTGCCCCACCCACATGTCTGAGAGTTCGTATTAAGCTACAAGTTTTGCATAAATATTATCAGTGATTAGTTGTTAGTGTTAGATAGCTAGTCAAGAATGTTTTATAAATTGATTTAATGGTTAAATAACAACTCTGTCGATACTAGAACTAGTTGTAATAGATCACTAACATGTTATGATAACTGGCAATGACTCATGCCAATGAGAAACAATAGCTTATAAGTGATGTTTGCTTATAAATTATGAATTATTAAAACTTTTGTTTTCAGAGTTATTTTAAACGGTAGTTTTATTATTTTCATATATATAAATATATATGAAACAACACGGCGGTGTATCTTAGACTTCATGGAAGAACACCATGTTATGGTGTATCTTGGATCACCACATCAATAGATGGGATTGCTTTTGTCTTTTTCTTCGTCTGTCACTTGTCCCCGTTTTGTCTTTTAAAAATTCCAAGGCTCCACTGCTTTCGGTGGAGTTTAGATATTTTTGTAACGCAACCTTTAACTATGCTACAGTTGCTGTTGGGAACCAAGGATTCCTTACCAAGGAGATAACATTTTTAAAAGAAAAGGGCAAAAAAAAAAAATTAAGCTTTAATAAAATTAATGAAAATAGTAATATCTTTCAATTTTGACCTACCTGTCACACAAGGAAATAAAATCATGTTGTAGAGATGCTTGTTGTGGGGGGGGGTTCAGAATAGGTTGTGGAGATGCTTGTTGTGGGTGTTTCAAAATGGGTTTGGAGATGTTTTCTCTACGGGGAGTTCAAATTGGTTTGGGAAGGACTAGGGTCCTGTAGATTGGTGGGATTATAAGAATTTCCACTGTGGTTTGGCCTGCATAGAGTGTTTTCCCTTTATTGGAACTAGCTTGATCTTTGTCAAACTCTATCGCGCCCTTCTGCTTGTCTTCACCTTGAATACTGTCACTTTGATTATAAGAACTTGCATCAAGTAAATTGGTTAAGAAAAACTTATTGCATTGAAATAAAATGGGTGTTGATGTTATTGATTGGTTGAAACTTGGGTTTCTGATAGTAGATTTGTCCGGAGTGGAGCCAATTCTCTTGGGAGCAAGAACCACAGGAGCTCTAGATAAGGGTTATCCTTTCCTTTGAATTTCTTCTTAAATGTACGATGATTAAGTGTTGTTAAATTATATATAAATAACTAGTATCAAAGAATACTGAGTCCAAGAAATAAATTGATTTTGGAATTCCCTTAGATAAAATGCCTTAATTAGGGCGGGTTAAAGGAATTTCCAAGAAATAAATTGCCTGGGTTGTTGGAATTCCCTAAGATAAATTGTCTTTGAGGTGGATTAAAGGAATTTTCATCAAATAAATTGCCTTCAAGGAGGTTAAAGGAAGTCCTTGTAATAAATTGCCTTTGGGGCAGGATAATGAAATTTCTTGTATAATTGCTTTCGGGTAAGATAATGGAATAATATTGGAAATAATGAGTAGTAGCAGAGAAATCAACAAGGCATTTCTGTTTGTTCAAGCTTCTGGGTTTCCTTTGCATAAACAATTCATAATTAAAAGAAGCTTAGCTTTCGGCCTAGCTTCCAACCTGAGCTAGAACGGAGACTCGAATCTTTCGATATCTTCATCAACAAACTGATCATGGAAGACCACCATATCAAAAGATGAGACATTGCTTCTTTTTATTGTCTTTTAAAAAGTCTAATGCTCCACTAATTTCCTCACCCAAGGCATAAGATTTTAAAAAGAAAGGAAAAGAAAAACTGGCCCCCCTAAGCACCATCCCGTTTGCAATCCATTACAAAGAAGTGGAAAGTAAAAGGAAGGAAATGATTATGTTTGTGTCTCTTTTACTTTCGAAACATTGAATGCAAAAGCATTAGTAGGACAAGGTAAGTTTGTCATCTAAGGATAAAACTCAAGCAATTAAAAGTAATTTTCTATGATAATCATCTCAGTGTCACACACTCGGGTAATATGATTGACCTATTACAATATTTAAAAAAAAAAAAACTAAAAGAACTATGTTTTTTATGGCAACCAGAGTGCGGTTACTTTTTTCATCCCTCTTTTCTGGTTTTATTTTTTTTTCAGTCCTTCAAGTCTTTTTCTTTTGCTATTTCATCGAGTTTCTTTGCTCTTAAGTTGTTGTGCTTGCCCTCGAATATGCATTATGCTAGGAATTACAATTACATTACCAAAAAATTATGGGTTGATTGTTATGGGTAATGAGTTATTTAGTTGATTTTGAAAGATTTTAGGTAAAAATGATGATTTTGAGTTATGATTTATTTAAATGATGAATTTGAGTTAGAAATCTTGATATATCAGTAGGTTATCTGTGTAAATTCTGGATTTGAGTTCGAAGATTATGAAATTTCAACTTGGCTCCTCAATTTATGAAAATTACAGTTTTGTCCCTAAACTTTGGAAAAATTAGAGATTGGTCCCTGGAGCATAATCCGAGATTCTGGACAGAATTAAAGATGAATTATGGGCAGAATTCCAGTATAGTTATGAATTTATGACATTTTCACTTTGGTCCTTCAATTTGATGAAATTACAATTTGACCCTAGAAATTTGATAAAATTCCAGAGTGGTCCCTGGAGCATAATTTGAGATTCTAGGTAGAATTGAGGATTAATTATGTGCAGAATTCCAGTATAGTCATGAATTTATGACATTTTTAGTTTGGTCCTCTAATTTGATATAATTATAATTTGACCCCTAAAAATATGATAAAATTCCAGATTGTTCCCTAGCTTTAATATTAGCTTTCTCATATTGGTTTGATGAATAATTGATGGTTATTTAGTGAATTATTATCAAGTCTCATTATTTGTTTTATTGTGAATTAGATTTCTGGAAAACCGTTTACTTTTTTTATTTTTGAAAAAAATAACTAGTTTAATTAAAAAATATATAGGGTTATGAAATAGAACTTTAGTTAAGTATATTAAATAGATTGTTTTCTAGATATTAAGTCTTTTTCTCTCATTCACTCAGTTTCTTTGGGTGCTGACTAGTTGTTTTTGGTCAAGTAATGATCTCTTCTTTTGTTCCACTGAAATTCTTGACGTTTTGGTCGGGAATAAGTTTAGCTCCTTTTGCTTGTCTAGAAAATTAAGGGAAAGTAACAGAGACAATTTAGAACCCTTTAAGATTTTTGCCACTATGGTTTAGTCTTTCACTTTCCCGGAGTTATGAGGTTCGGTTAAATGGAGAAAGGGTTGTTTCTGGTTTTGAGATTGAGAGATGGGGTCTTGAAAAGTGGCATGGCGGGTGGTTGTGTAGGCTATCGTTATGTGGGCGGTCGCCAAAATTCAGCGGGGAGAGGAAATTGAAAGAGAGAGTATTTATACATAAATATATATTTTCTTTCTTTAAATAAACAGATGTCTCTTCTGTTTGTTCTGCACTATGTTACAATCGTTTTTTTTTTTCCTAAAAAGACGTTAAATAACTTGAGTTATAATTCTGAACAACTAAATAAATTGATTTTATTTAAATTATATAAAAAAATAAAGCTTGATTGTTTATTTAAAAACTTCTTTTAACCTATTTTTTATCCAAAATATTTATAAAATACTATATAAACCAATACAGTTAAAAAAATAAAGAGCCTCTCTCCCTGTTTTTGTCCTATATTTATGTGTTTTGATTTGGACAGCTACTCTATTATCATTTTTTTTCGTACTAATTTTCAAGCTAGTTTTTTAAAAATTAATTTAAAATAAAAATAAAATATAATTTAATTTAATTTTTTAAAAAACAATTTAAGAACAAACACATTATTTCTCTTCTTATTCGCTACAGTGATTTCAGGTCCTCATTTCCTGCATTATTTGTAAGAGCATGAAAGAAAGAAAAAATCAAACGAGGCTATCAAAAACTAAAACTTAAAATATAGAAAAAAAATGCTATTGTAGTCCACAGTCAATCTGTGTTCGAATGAACAATAATTTCACTAATATTTTAATTTTCTTTGTTATTATATTTTAATTTCTTGAGTTTGATTTTTTGTTGAGTTTCCTTCAGTAATTCTACTTCTTTGCAAGTCTTTTCTCTTGTTGATCTGTTTTTTTTTTTTTTAAAAAAAAAGAAAACTAAAAAGAACTTTGACCTATCACAACTTAGGTTAATTATATTTGTTGTTGGAAGCGAGCTGGTACCATCCATGGAGACGTCTAAGTGATTATCCGAACCTTTCTTTCTTTGCTAGGTGAGTACTTTTACACATTATTATTTTTTTTAATTTGTTTGTCAGTGTCTCTACATAAAATATTGATTTGATGAAATTTGACTTGGTTAAGTTTTGAGTGATACAGCGGATTTGATAAAAATTAGCCAAGTTAATATCAAGGAAAAAAAACAACACATTATTTGTCATACCCAATTTTTGACCCTTTTAATTTTATGATAAAAAGAAAAAAATGATGAAAAATATATATATATATATATATATATATATATATATATAATAATGATGAAAAAAATAAGAATGAAAATAAATGAAGAATGAATTAAAATTTGGGTTAAGGGAAACATGATTGGAAGCTTAAAGATTTAATTAAATTTTTGACTTGTTTAATTAATCAAATCGAGGGTTTAATTGGAGAATTGATAAATTTTGAGACTTAATTAAGCTTGAAATTAATTCATCCAATCAAGGGTTTAATTGGAGAATTGGTAAGTTTTGAGACTTAATTAAGCTTGAAATTAATTTAATTAATGAAATCAGGGGCTTAATTGAAGAAATATCAAAGTTTGAGGTTAATTGGGGGTGAAATTACAACAGATTAGAGTCCAGGGACCAGCTTGAAAATGGCGCGGAAATATAGGGGGCAATTACAGTTTAAACCAGGGGCTTAATTACAGAAGTTTCAAAACTTCACGGGTTAAAACACAAATGGCCACCTCATATCCCAAAACGATGTCGGTTGAAAGAACGCTGTCCATCTTCTTCTTCTTTAACCAGAGATCGTTTCCAGCAGTAATAAGCCGCTCACCTCAGTTATGGACGCTTTAATGTTTTCGTCCCTCTGCATGCTGTCCGTTACCACCGATCGGACTCTATAAAACAGAGGAACAACGAAGAAAATGGGGCGAAAAAAATCCAGGAGACAAAAAGGGGGAACGGAAGCTAAACCCAGACAAAAAACCAAAAAACAGAGGATAAAACAGAAAAAACGCAGAAAAGAGAAGGAAAAGTAAAGGAGCAACACAGAGAGGAGGATTGGCTTTGCAATTACTTTTGTCCCTGCAGACAGAGAAAGACCCAGAATCAAAACCAATTCAAAGCAGGTCGGCCTCTTCATCACCTTCTCAGCTTCAAAGTTGCTGGGCAAAAAAAAGGAACATGTAGGCAGGTGAGCGCAGAAGGAAGACAAAGGGAAGCAGCGAGCGAGGATCCATCAGCACTGTAAGCGTCTTCGGTCTCCAGCACCAGGTAAGCAAACTTTTGCTTCTTTGTTAATTTAATTAGCATTGGCTCTGTGCAAGTGAATTTTAATTCACTTGCACACTGAAGCAACAAGCGTGCGTTAGCGCACGCGTGTTGCTCAGCCCAGCCTGGTCACCGGCTTGGGCGAGTGACCGGCCGGGCTGGGCTGGGCCAGCCCAGCCCAAAAAAATAAAAAAATAAAAAAACAGAAAAGTAAAAAAAGTAGAAAAAATAAAAAATGTGTATGCATGAATAAAAATAATGTAAATTTATTGGTTTATTCACTGACGCTAGAGTTAGGAATAAAAATACCGGTTTAAATTTATATTATTTTTATTCGGTGTATTTTATTTTATTTAGCTAGAAAAATAAAAAAATATATGCATGCGTAAAAATCAATTTATTTTTATTTATTTATTCACTGGCGCTAGAGTAGGGAATAAAAAATATTGATCTAATTTTTCATAGCTACGAATTTTTACCAACGCTAGAGTTGGAATCATTCGAGCTCGAATATTCACTGGCGCCAGAGTCAGGAATATTATAAACAAATCATCATAGCATAAGCGAATAAATGTTTAGCAATTTAAGACAAAACCAGCAATGCAGTCTGCCTCAGGCAGAACGTTTAAGGGGTGATAATATCTTCCCTTTTACGTAACCAATCCCGAGCCATAGAATCTCTGATGACCAGTTAGGGTTCCTAGTGACCGTAATACTAGGTGGCGACTCCTTATACAAGACCTTTTTCCCTAAAAGAACAAGATGTCAGATATCTGTTCTTTTTCTTTAAATTAGAAAATTATTTTGTGGGCCGCCGCGATGTCGGGTGCGACATTATTATTTTAATAAAAATAATTAATTTAAATTGATCTACTTAATTACAAGTTGACCTCGGCCCTGGTGACCTATAAGTTATAATAGGAAGGAAACAATTTATTCAGCAATGTCCTTTTCCTTATTTTAAATAAAAAATGAATTCATTAAAAATTAATTATCGATTGCTAGCTAAGCCTGTAAAGGTTAGCCTGATAGTTAAGGATACACACCCTTGAATTGATTTTGTACATGCAGCCTCTTACTTGATGGAAACAATGCTATTGTTCACTTTTTGGCTCCAATGCTATCTAAAAATGGAAATGGATTAATAAATAGTGGGCTCCTATGGTCCATAGTTTCTAACGGCAAGGTCCTCTCCGGAGCCTCTTACTTGATGGAAACAATGCTATTGTTAACATTTTGGCTGTACCCATGAATTTCCTAGTAGTTTACAGTAACAGTACTATTTAATTATGCGGATTAGCTGAACTTTTGAGTCCATTCTTGCAAGAGTAGATGCGTTCATTTTTGGCCTTTTAATTTAAATAAGATTTGTCATGCTTAACATATTATTATTTGCTACCAATGGGGAATTCTTTAGCATTTTCAATCAAAAATTAAGAATTGAGAATTGAGATAGCTGAATTTGTATATATAATATAGTTTTAAAACCTGGTCTGGTCTCACAGGTCAACCCGGGACCCAAGAGATCTGGGGCTGGAACCAAGCCGGGTTTAAGAAAAAATAAGGAAAGTCAAAAAACCGAGTGACCTAGTGATCCAGTTGACCTGGAAAGAACTGGTAAAAAACCCGGTTGCATTGACTATTTTTTTTAATGAAAAACGATATTGTTTTGATTTATAAAAAAAATTAGAGTTAATTCAGGTGACCTGATTAAAATCCGTGACTCGAATTTCTTGGACCGGATCGACCACCAAACCAGATTTAAAATCCCTGACCATTGAAAATCATAAATTTGATACACAATAGGATAGTCTAGATTTATTATTTTATTTCAATTGTGTTTTTTTTCCGAATGCTGTGTTTTTCATTACGATATTTTAAAAAATACAAAATTTACCATGTTAATTTGAAAAAAAAAGAAGAAAGAAATGCAAGTGTTTTAAAACTTTTGAGGGTCCGCTAAGCGTCCTTTTTCTTTTCCTATTCTTGACTTCCTAGTGGGTGCAAACTACTACGATACAATTTTGTAAAGTGAGAAGCTTGGCTAAGGCAACTAGCTCTTCTTCATAGGTGTCTGCTTTAAGGAAAATTCTCGACCTTTTTTTTTAAAAAAAGAAAGTTATTCTCTAGCATTCTGTTCCTGTGTAATATGGACACATCAGTAGTAGAATCCTTGCGAAAACTGTTTATATTGCCTAACCGACTAGAATTATTACCTGAAGATCTTGGTAGATATATTTATAGTTATTTAAAGATTTATTATTTAAAAATCTAATTTTTAAAAAAAATTAAATTATCGCAAACTACTTCAACACTGTTCCACACAAACCATTAATAAAAAAATCTTCAAAAATAATCTCAACTTTCAGCCTTGCATCCAACATTAGCTAGAACGGAGACTCGAATCTTTCGATATCTTCATCAACAAACTGATCATGGAAGACCACCATATCAAAAGATGAGACATTGCTTCTTTTTGTTGTCTTTTAAAAAGTCTTATGCTCCACTAATTTCCTCACCCAAAGGACAAGAAAGACTGCCATTTTTTGATGTATAAATAGGTGAAAAAAATAGAAAAAATAGGATTCTTATGATTATGCTTATGTCTCTTTTACTTTTTGAAACAATGAAAGCAAAAGCATTAGTAGGACAAAGTAAGTTTGTCATCTAATTTCTCACCATAACCTTCACATTTCATCTTTCAGCCGTTTCTTTGCACTCAAACTATCTCCGGACCAGTGTTGATTTTGGATCATTTCCCAATTGAGGACGGAAGACTACGGGGATTGAAGCAGACTTCAAGAGGTAAGAACCTGCTCTTATATCATGCAAAGAAAAAGATAAAATCAGAATAGCAAGACAAGAA
>Ga0325414_1009733_pt1 | contig 10096 bp, 6 predicted proteins | sample PopdelMetagenome_8_FD_206183 | JGI IMG/M metagenome (GOLD analysis project Ga0325414, IMG submission 206183) | Populus deltoides microbial communities from Bellville, Georgia, United States - Leaf-PdKOR-R3 | ecosystem: Host-associated > Plants > Phyllosphere > Phylloplane/Leaf | place: USA...
AAGGATGTGATAGCCTGTTTTGAGAATCTTCTAGTTCTATAAGGATCTCTAATGGGCTGCAATATAGTTTTTAATTCTGGTAAGAATTCATTAATGTTTCAAAATCTTTTAATTACAAGGATTCCTTGTTCATCCTAACTACACAAAAAAAGAAGGGCTGGTGGTATTTAATGACATCTTGGTTTCTTGGATCATTGGGTAGATAAAGACTTTGGACTTATAGTTTTTATTTTTATTTTTGTTAGCCATAGCCCAAGGCTTGTTTGGGCTTAGTTAATATTTTGTTTTCAGCTAGGATCCAAGACTTGTTTGGATCAGGTTATGGGCTTTTTAGTTTAAGGTTTTTTGATCAGTTTTGTAAGTGAGCCAAATCAGTAAACTAGGGTAGATCTATTAGGGTTAATTTTTCAAGAACTATTTAAACTCATGCAACCTAAATTTCGACAACCATTGATGAACTATTTTAAGTGATTCTTGCATTCTTCAGTTCTTAAATGAATTGAATCTGACTTACCAAAGATTAACTAGCTTCGTTGCGTCATTCTACTTCATTCCAATAGTATTGGTGCCTTGGGGCAAGTTTTCATTATGTCATACTCTTATCATATCTATTTCAACTTTCCGGGACCAGATCTCAATCTTAATTGTGAGTTGCATGACCATGTCATCACAAGGTTTGCCTTAGTTGTTATCAGAGCTAGGCTCCAAAACAATGTCATATCCTTCTATTATTTTTGTTTTCTTAGTGTTCCTTCAAATTTTTTAGTGTTTGCGTCGTTCATCTTTTTGTTCTTTGTGACTGCGGCATCTAAGCAAAAAAAAAGAGAGGTTATATTTCATCTTGTTATTGTCCCAATTGTATTAATAGCATATAAAAAAAACAAAGAGATTGGATGAAATTTGAATGATGATTAAATTCTGCCGCAGAAACACAACTCTTAGTGAATCATAAGCAAACTACCTCAGAATCAGTTGAAACTTCGTATTCTGTTTACTAGGGATGAGATTGCACCATATATTAAATTTGGGTATATTTGGATATCGTTTACTTGAAGTTTTAATTCGAGGTTCAATTTTGCCGCAAACTGATCATACAAGGGGGTTTGGGTACCTAGACATGAGAGAACGATCTATAAATTGAGATTTTTTTTTAGGTATCTAAATACTAAATATTGAATTTGAGGTTATTTTGAGATATTTTGGTCTGGGTTTCAATTATGTTATGTAAAAATTGTGTAATAAATCAGATTTGAGTCAAGTTCCAAAATGTGATCCTTACTAATTTTTTGTCCAAATCTTTTTGTTTCTATTATAATTGGGTTATTTAGGAGTCAAGTAATTTTTTTCACTAATATTCATTTCTATTTTATCCTGTGTCTTCGTTTCGTCCACAATTCATATGAATTTGCATTACTACTCGTGAATCGTAATCATAGTTTTGTTTTGCCTTGTTTTTACTATATTTATTGATTTTTGAGTTTGAGAATTACAATTGGATTGCGTTGCGAAGGCTACTATCTTTGATTTTTTTATTTCAATTCCTAAGGAACCAAAAGAAAGCAAGTTGTGGGGTAAAAGACGTTGTGAGCTTATTAGAGTGAAAAACCATAATTTTTATGGGAAACATGAGAGGTATGGGGATATATTTTGTGCTACTAATCAAATTTTATTGATTGAAAAAATGTTTGAAAACAACGAATCAGTGACACAAAATGCTAATGTCTCTTTCCAGTTGAGAGCCATAGGCCAACAACTCAAGCTCTTGTCTAAGACATACAAGGATCTAAAAGATGAGGTGAATTTGAGAAAGCAACATAATAGTGGGGTTGATCGCTGAGGAAATACGGTCTGTAGGGCCATTCAAAATGTTAGATCTGAATTTGAGGAGTTTGTTGATGAAAACATAGATGCAAGTGAAATTGACTATGATTTTGCATCTTCTAGCCAAGGAATTAGATCTGGACCAAATAGGGTTAAGAGGAATGTGAATTTCTGTGGCATAGGGACATATAAAAATATGGATGGGGACTTGGACTCCATTAAACTTAAAATTCATTTCTTTCAAGGTAAACACGATCCCAATGCTTATTTGGAGTAGGAAGGAAAAAGGTGATGTGATCCAAGCACCAAAGGATTCATTGGAGGTTCCAGTTGGTCCAGTTACCAGACTTAGAGCTAAGAGGTTCAAAGAGGCTTTCAATGACTTCTTCAAGATACATGGGCTAAGGTGGACTTCAAGAGGATATTAAATAATGAGGAGTAAGCCATGATTAATCTTATTCATGTTCAAAAGGGGTTTGTTGATGAAACCAAGACCGTTACATAAGGATTAGGAGAAAAAGATTAGATTCAGACAGTTTGACCTTTCGCTATCTTTTTTTTTATCATAACTGGAGCTACATGTCGAATTTTAAGGTGATTCTAGTTGGGATGGAAACTAGACTTCCATACCTTTCCAATGGTATATGGTAATCCTTTTAATTTTTTAAGACGAGAGAGAATCATCCGTTTGAAGTTGGGTTTTGCTGCTACCAGACAGAATGCGGAAATAACTGAACTTGTCTTATTAAATTAGTTGGGCTATTAAGCTTTCTCTATTTTGTGAGGAAACACTTGTTTGGGTTTCATACTTGTTTATTTTATTTATTTTAATTAGTTTGGGTTAGTTGTTGCTTGGGTTGATTATTATTTAAATTGGGTTTATATGTGACCCATTAAGGAAACTAGGGTTTTTGGCTTAGGATAAAATGCTCTTGAGAATAATTTTCAGCACACTTTTTTGCCTAATAATATTCTAATTTTTGCTGACCTTTGGTTGTAAATCTAGGTTCTTGATTGAAATTTTAACTCTTCAAAGAATTGACTAATGTTTGTTGTGAATTTATACTTCTTTTGCTCGTCTCAAGGTGTAGGCGTTGTGATTGGGTTGGTTTATAGCCTTGTTGCTTTGGAGCAGGTCTTTCATTGTGATAAGCTCATCCTATTTTCATCAAATTTGGATTAGATAGATCTTGGGTTCGTGAATTCCATTAAATTCCGCTAGGGTTCGCATCAAAAGGTGAATTCAATTTTCAAATGTTGTAGATATTCGGAGATGAGGAAGGTGAAATTGTTAGTCATTGAATTTCTAGATTAGGCTTTGATTTGGTGGGATCAGAATGAGATTGGTAGGAGGAGGAATAGGAAAAGGCCAATAGCGTCGTGAGAGGAGATGAAAGTGTTGATGAGGAGGTGATCTGTGCCTAACTATTATTATTGGGATTTGTATCTGAAATTACAAATTCTGAATCAGGATTCTAAGTCAGTAGACAAGTATTACAAGGAAATAGAGATCATGATGATTCAGGGCAATGTAATTAAGGATAATGAGGCCATGATGGCTAGATTTCTTAATGGGTTGAATAGGGAGATTATGAATATGGTGGAATTACAACATTACAAAGAGTTGGAGGATATGGTCCATATGGCAACGAAGGTGGAAAGACAAATAAGGAGAAGGGGCAACACACGTTTTCAGATCAATTCAACTTTATCTTCATCATTATGGACGCTAAATCAGAGAAGAGATGGGGCTACCCAACCAAAGCCTTTTGTCCCTACAAAAGTCGAACCACCTAATCCTAAGGTTGATAAGTGTTGAAGATTATTGTATGACCTTTAAGCTTCGATGTAAAAAGGAGGAATAACGCTAAAAGGATGAAAAACAAAAAAGAGAAGCAATGGTTATCATTCAAAAATATACACACAAGTGGATGGCAAGGCGTGCTTATTTGAAATTATTATTAGCTACTACTTTCATACAATGTTGTTAGATGCAAGTGCGTGCAAGAAAAGAACTCCAAAGGCTTTAAAGAGAGGCAATAAATTATCCATTAAAACTGTTGGTGATTTGAGGAAGAAACATCTTGAAGAGAGAGGGAATGATATGATCCAAGCAAGGTCAAATATGGATTTCGGCTTAAAATTTTCTACCGTTTAATTTTACGCTACTGAGCATAACTCCAAATCCAATCATTAGATTGACTTGAAACTTTACTAGAGGAATTTGTCTATGTTGAGGTAAACTTTCAAGTGAAACGAAGTTTGGGAAAGACTTGTGATATGGGTCAGAACAGGCTATACAAATTTTGTTATTACTTCTTTTTGACTTAGGGACTTCTTATTTGGCAATGATTCTTTTTTCTATAAGGATGTGGCAGATTGTTTTGGGAATCTCCTAGTTTTACAAGGATCTTTAATAGGCTGCAACATAGTTTTCAAGTGTAGCAATGATTCATTAATGTTTCAAAATCCTTTAATTACAAGGATTCCTTGTCCATCCTAGCACAAAGAAAAATGGCTGATTGTATTTAATGACATCTTGGTTTCTTGGATCATTAGGCAGATAAAGACTTAGGACTTATATACTTTATCTTTATTTTTTTTTAGCTATAGTCAATGCTTATTTGGGTTTAATTAATACTTTATTTTCAGTTAGGATCCAAGACTTGTTTGGGTCAGTTTTGTGAGTGGGCCAAATCAGTCCACCAGGGTAGATCCATTAAGGTTAATTTTTTAAGAACTATTTAAACTCATGTAACCTAAATTTTGGCTGCCATTGATAAATATCACTTCTGAATTTTTAGTTTTAACATGTGAGAGTGATTCTTGTATTTTTCAGTTCTTGAACGAATTGAATCTAACTTATCAAAGATTAATTGGCTTCTTGGCGTCAATCTACTTCATTCCAATAGTGTTGATATCTTGGGGCAGGTTTCCATTGTATCACACTCCTATCATATCTATTTCGACTTTCCGGGACTAGATCTCAATCTTGATTGCGGATTGCATGACCACGAGGTTCGCATCAGTTGTGTGACACAATGGGAACCTGCCCTAAGGTACCAACACTATTGGAACAAAGTAGAATGATGGCACGAAGCTAGTTAATCTTCGATAAGTTAGATTCAGTTCATTCATGAATTGAAAAATACAAGAATCACTGTAACGCATTAAAACTAAAAATTCAGAAGTAATATTCATCAACAACTGCCAAAATTGAGGCTACATGAGTTTAAATAGTTCTTGAAAAATTAACCTTAATGAATCTACCATAGTGGACTGATTTGGCCCACTTACAAAACTGGTCCAAAAACCCTAAACCAAAAAGCCAATAACCTGATCCAAACAAGTTTTGGATCTTAGCTGAAAACAAAGTATTAATTAAGCCCAAACAAGCCTTGGGTTGTAGCTAACAAAAATAAAGATAAAGCCTATAAGTCCGAAGTCTTTATCTGTCCAATGATCCAAGAAACCAAAATGTCATTAAATACTACCAGCCCTTCTTTTTTATGTAGCTAAGATGAACAAGAAACCCTTGTAAGAAAAGGATTTTGAAACATTAATGAATCATTGTCACACTTGAAAACTATGTTGTAGCCCATTAAAGATCCTTGTACAACTATAAGATTCCCAAAACAAGCTGTCACATCCTTGTAGAAAAAGAATCATTACCAAATAAGAAGTTCATAAGAGTCAAAAGGAAAAAATAACAAAATTTATATAGCCTATTTTGACCCATATCATAAGTCATTCTCGAACTCCGATTCACATAAAAGTTTACCTCAACATAGACAAATACCTCTGGAATCTTCTGGTAATGTTTTAGCTCGATCCAACAGTTGGATTTGGAGTTATGGTCAATAGCGTAAAACTGAACGATAGAAAATTCTATGCCAAAATTTAAATCTGACCTTGCTTTGATAGTATCACAATTCATTTATAATGTATTTATTAGAATTCTCTTTTCAGTAATGGCATTTCATACTAAGAACCTGATTATATATACAAATCTGTGGCATGCAAAATTCTTAATGTTGAGTAAAAGGCCAAAAATACATCTACCGATAGGATACTTTTTATTTACAACATCTTTCTATTTTCTTCACTTTCTCAATAACCATACAGAGTATACAACATAGAAAAAATTAAATAAAAATATTTATACAATTTATAAGATGAATTTACATCAATTCCTCCTTTTCAGTAAATCCATATAAAACGAAGGGCTACATGAAGACGTAACAATCACAATACCACTGCAAAATCAATCACCTTAATTATGTACATGCAATATAAAATAATTCTGAAATTTATTATTCTTAATTATTTTTTGTTTTTTTGTTAAGATAATTGGTTGATTTTTTTTGTTGAATTGCATATTTTTGTAATTTAATTTTTAATTATATTATATACATGTATATTAAAATATCTACAATTTAATCAGTGAGAGTTGTTTGTTGAAACTAATAACTATAATTTTTATATTCATTTAAATTTCCAATAATAATTAGACTATACAAATAGAAATTGATTAAGTGGTTAACATTATTTGTATGTGTTAGATTATTATTTGTTCAATTTAGAATGGAGTGGCACTAAAAGTCATTTAAATTATACTAGATACTAATTTGTAATTGGTGTTAATAGCGCTTGATACGACTGCATTTAAGAGTATTATTGCTGATTTAAATCATGAAGACAAACTAAGTGAAAAGAATTATGATGTTTGGCATCATAAGATTGAGTATCTCTTGCAAAAGCAAGAAACACTGGAAACAATCACACAACTGATGGTTAAACCTGAGTAAGGAAACACTACTCAACACAAGCTTGATATGGAGTGGCAATAAAAGTTATTTAAATTGATTAAGTAGTTAACATTATTTGTATATGTTAGATTATTATTTGTTCAATTTAGAATGGAGTGGCAATAAAAGTCATTTAAATTATACTAGATATTAATTTGTAATTGGTGTTAATAACGCTTGATACGGCTGCATTTAAGAGTATTATTGCTGATTTAAATCATGAAGACAAACTAAGTGAAAAGAATTACGATGTTTGGCATCATAAGATTGAGTATCTCTTGCAAAAGTAAGAAACGCTGGAAACAATCACACAACTGATGGTTAAACCTGAGTAAGGAAACACTACTCAACACAAGCTTGATATGGAGTGGCAATAAAAGTCATTTAAATTGATTAAGTGGTTAACATTATTTGTATGTGTTAGATTATTATTTGTTCAATTTAGAATGGAGTGGCAATAAAAGTCATTTAAATTATACTAGATACTAATTTGTAATTTGTGTTAATAGCGCTTGATATGGCTGCATTTAAGAGTATTATTGCTGATTTAAATCATTAAGACAAACTAAGTGAAAAGAATTACGATGTTTGACATCATAAGATTGAGTATCTCTTGCAAAAGCAAGAAACGCTGGAAACGATCACACAACTGATGGTTAAACCTAAGTAAGTAAACACTACTTAACATAAGCTTGATATGGAAGCATATCAAATCTATAAGTGTGAGGATTGTGTAGCTCATATTTTGATGTTGAGCAGCATGAGAAATGATATTATGTTGTGTTTTAAAAAACATCATTCAACCCAAGTAGTTTGGTATTGTGAAGATTTAGTATGGGAGAACCTCCACTACTAAACTGTCAATTAACCCTCAAAATTGATGGTTACAGAAGTGGCAAAATTAAATGATGAGGCAACATCTTACAATCATATCTAACATGATTAGTGAATTAAAGGGTGTTGGGCATAAAATGACTTATGAACAACAAGTTCAAGTTGTGATCCGTTCTTTACCAAGCAATTAAGCACACATGCGTGTTAACCTTACCCATAATAACAACATCAAGACATTTGATGATGTTGTTCGTCATGTTGAGATTGAAAAAGATCAACTTCTCGCTGAGAAGCCTGTAAGCGAGGCTTTCATATCTTACACTAAATGCAAGGAGCATATGGCTCTAAACATAAAAAAATAATAAAAAAAGGGTAAGGGTCATAAATATGGCAATAAAGGAATTAAAGCAAGTAGTAGTGGACATAAACGCAAGCATGAGAAACGTGGTGGTAAGAAAAGCAGGGATATAAATTGTTTTAATTATGGTAAACCTGGTCACTTTACTCATAATTGCACTGAGCCAAAGGTAATGTTTAACCATAATCATCCCTTTAACCTATACATTAGCAATTGTTTAATATTTGTTGAATCTGTTCTGTTTTGGACTGTAGACTGAGGAGTAACCGACTACATAACAATGGATCAAACAACCTTTATGGAATTTCATCGAATTCCAAAGGGAAGTAGATACATATAAATGAGGAATAATGATTTCGCTGTTGTGCTTGGGATTGGTACCTACAAACTGGATTTACGAAGCGGTCGTACACTTTATCTTCATAATGTACTCTACGCTCTAAAAGTTCAACGGAATCTTATGTATGTTCTTGCTTTACTACAACTAGGCTTTTATATTACGTTTATTGGTTGTTATGTGAAAATATATATGGATAATATTTTTATGGTTTTGGTTTTGTATTAAATGGTTTTATAGTGTTAGACATCATTAATGTATCTATTAATGATATTAATGATGATGCTTTTTATCGCACCCGACATCGCGGCGACCCTAAAAAAATCATCTCTTGATTTATGGAAAAAGAACAGATATCTGGCATCTTGTTCTTTTAGGAAAAAGGTCTTGTTTAAGGAGTCGCCACCTAGTATTATGGTCACTAGGAACCCTAACTGGTCAACAGAGATTCTATGGTACGGGACTGGTTACGTAAAAGGGAAGATATTATCACCCCTTAAACGTTCTGCCTAAGGCAGACTGCATTGCTGGTTTTGTCTTAAATTGCTAAACATTTATTTCGCTTATGCTATGATGATTTGTTTATAATATTCCTGACTCTGGCGCCAGTGAATATTCGATCGCGAATAATTCCAACTCTGGCGTTGGTAAAAATTCCACCCCGAATAATTCCAACTCTGGCGTTGGTAAAAATTCTACTACAAATAATTCCAACTCTGGCGTTGGTAAAAATTCGTAGTCACCAAAAAATTAGTATATTTTCTTTTTTCTTTTTTCTTTTTTATTCATGATCCTGATAAAAGTGAATAAATTGAGAAAAAAAAATATATAATTTTCTAAAACATGCAAAATTTTTATATCTACACTTTCTATTTTTTATTTTTTATTTTTTTTATTTTTTTTGGGGCTGGGCCCAGCGCAGCCCACAAGCCCAGCCAGCCCGGCCCGGCCACTGGCCCAAGCCAGTGGCCCGGCTGGGCTCAGCAGCACGCGTGCGCTAACGCACGCGTGTTGCTACACTGTGCAAGTGAATTAAAATTCACTTGCACAGTGTAAATGCTACTCAATCAAAACAATACGAGAAGGAGAAACTCTTACCTGGTCTGCTGGAGGCGATGGAGACCTTGCCTCCTCTTCTCTGCCCCTTCTTCTTCTTTGTTCTTGTGATTCTGCGAACGGTTCTTCTCTTTTCGTTCGGTCTGTGTTTGCTTGTCCCTCCGGTTTCTTCTTTGTTTTTTTTTGTTTTGCTTCCCTGTTTTCTGTGTTGGTTTGCCCTGTTTTTCTCTTGGTCTCGCCCCCCCTCTCTGTTTTCTTCTTCCTTCGTCTGTGTTTGTTCTTTGTGCCTCCTGGATTTCCTGCTTGCGTTTGTATTTCTTTATGCTCTGTGTACTGGGTTTTTTCTGTGTTTTTCTGGATTTCTTTTGCTGGGTTTCTTCCCTCTGTCTTGCTCCGTTTTTCTCTTGTCTTGCTCTGTTTTCTCCCTGTCTTCTCCTTTTTTCCTCCCTCGTTTCAGTCCAATTCCTCTCTCGTTTCAGTCCAATTCGTCCCCCTTGTGCATGGACTATCTCTGGCTTTTATAGCCAGAGAACAAAACCGTTTCTTCAAGCCATCAATTGTGATAATTGCAGGTGTAATGGTGATGCATCGTTGGACATCCGTTTTTCTGGTTTGGTGAACAGAAGAAGATGATGGGTTCTCTTTGAAACGACGCCGTTTGATTGTTAATGGCCATTTGTGTTTTGGTCCTTGAAGTTTTGTGCTTTTGCAATCAGACCCCTGGTTAAAATGTAATTGGATCCTTGCATTTCCGCGCCATTTTCAAGCTGGTCCTTGGATTTAATTTTTTCAATTTGGACCCCAATTAAACCCCAAACTTTGATATTTTTTCAATTAAGTCCATGATTTCATTAATTAAATTAATTCCAAGCCAATTAAGTC
>Ga0325414_1009737_pt1 | contig 10094 bp, 7 predicted proteins | sample PopdelMetagenome_8_FD_206183 | JGI IMG/M metagenome (GOLD analysis project Ga0325414, IMG submission 206183) | Populus deltoides microbial communities from Bellville, Georgia, United States - Leaf-PdKOR-R3 | ecosystem: Host-associated > Plants > Phyllosphere > Phylloplane/Leaf | place: USA...
TACTGACATGAACTAAAGCCTGAACGTTTCTGGTTTGACTCTCTCTATGCACAGAAAAACTAAAAAAAAGAAGAAATTAGTGTACATAACAGCCTTGTATATACCATGATTTAAAGGTTTTAAGTAAAAGGGGATATACGCATAGATATTTCATCCTGGATTTATTAAATAATTTAGTTGTTGACAAATACAAGAGAAAGCTTTGTCAGCCAGATTGGACAAACACTCTTGTTCATTTACATTGTTAATGGAAATGTTTCCATGCCATGAGGCAAGTTTTTGATTGGCTAGATAGGAATGAATGGATGGATGGAACGTGATTCAAAATTGGCTTTATGTAATCTGTGATGGTTAAGTGGTGATGTTTAGGCGCTGTTAAAATGAAAAAAATAATTGTTTAAAAATATTTTTTTTTATATTTTCAAATTATTTTAATATATTAATATTAAAAATAATTTTTTTAAAATAAAAAAACATAATTTTAATATATTTTCGAGTGAAAAACACTTTAAATCACAATTTTTACCATATTTTCAGAAACCCTTAATGAAAATATTATCTTACTTTGACTGTGAATATTTAAATTTTAAATGCTTGGGCTGGTTTTATGATTAAAAGGGTTTTTTTTAATTCAGTATTTAAATAAATTTATTATTTTAAAATACATCAGATCAATGTAAATGTAAGTTTTTAAAATCATTTATAAAAATAATAATTTATTATAGTAAAATAGCGAACCAAAAATAGTTGTATTGTTATATATATATAAAAGAAGATGCCGCCTAAGAGCAAAAGGGGTTAGGGACAAGCACTTCATTCCTTTGGCAAATCCAAGGCCTAGGCGGCGCCACCGACGACAACCTTGCCCGTGTCTCCTTTTTTGTCCTCTTTCCCCCCATCCTTCCTCCTCTCCATCCACCCCATTTTCTTGTTTTTTTTTTAATTTATTCTTTGGTTTTTGCCCGCCATTGTATATACTTAATCACATACTTCGCTCTTGTAAAATCAATGGGACTTTGATTTTGTAAATTAGCAAAAGTACCCCACCAATCCTAACCACGATCCGCTCTAGCTTATTAGTATTGATTTTTCTTGCAAGAAGAAGAGTCGCTCCTTGATTTCGTTATTTATAATTTCAGTGAAATGGGATTTTTTATAATCGAATGATTTGTGCTCTAACCCATTAAGATTGCATTAAGAGAGTTAATTAAAATTGCCATGTTAGAATATTTCGTCTAGTAAGACCAACTATATTCAATAGAAGCCTTAATGTCACACTACTCATATAGTAAAAAGGATAAGGTTTTGTCTTGCAAAATGACAAAATAATATTTTTTTTTAATTACTATTTCTTGTAAATGTGTTGAAGTTATGGTGTCTAATGTCTAAGCTTCCCTCGCTAATCTATAGTATAAAGAGATAAATATAGGTGGTTTAATGATAAAAGTTTGAAATTAAAAAATTTACTTTTCTTATAGTCTCATGTTCGAGTCATGTGGTTGTTAATATGATAATTACTGGAGGTTTATATGATCATTATCTTCAAAACCGTGAAATTAATTAAAGTACATGAAAGCTGATGCAAACACTCATGTTAATTAAAAAAAACAAATATAATTCTTTTTGTCATAATGTATATGGTAAAGTCCTTTTCAGAATATTGCATATTGCATTGTGGAGGTCCTTGTCCAAATTGCCATTTTCAGTGGGCCCATATCCCTCCTTTTCTTTTCTAAAAAACAAAAATTAAAAAAAAGGGAAAATCGGGCCTCTCTTTCGTTATATTTTATCACAAATCTCCAATCAAGTATTGACTACTCATTGTACTTTCCAATTTAAGCTGTTACAGAATGAGAAAGGGTCCACTTATTCCAAACTCTCTTGTTGAGCTGGGCCGGCCCAAGAAAGTGGGGCCCCGCCATGAAAATGTCATTTAGTGCAAGCACAAGCATTCCGCAGGGAGATGACAAATCAAGTCCCTAGAGAAAACTGCTAAGCTTTGGTTGATTACTGAGAAAGCTTTGTTAGGGGTGATAAAAATGGTGTCTTGAATCACTAACCTCCAACCACACGGCGTTGGATTAGCGTTTTGTCTCTGCCTCTCTTTCCCTTTCCGATGCATACTGGACAAAGAGACAAATGCCAAATTCTGTCCAAATAAAAATAGAAAAAACAGCACCCCTAGCGTTTCCCCTATAGCAACTCAAAGGGCTAGCTCTAGCTTCATGTGAGAGAGCAGCATTGGAGAAACACCAAAAACCTCACTATCGTTTTTTGTTTGAGCGAGGAATTGAGTAAAGTGTAGAGAGAAAAGATGATTAATGCTCTCTGTGGAAGCATGGGGTCTCTCAAGAGCGAGAACTCATGCAACAAGTTGCAACCAACTTCTCCTAATGAGTCATCATCAGTCACTGAATCTAAAAAAACTACCCAGTCTTTTGAATTTGAACAAAATAGCCTAACCCCAACAAGCCTAAACTTACCTGCAGTCAAATTTGAGTTGGATGGAGATGTTGAAGTCCAGTCACCTGATAGTTCCATGTGGGAGAGCTTTTTCACTGATAATTTTGACTCTGACTTCATGATCTCATCTCCAGTGAGGAACTTGCCATCGCCACAAACTTCAAGCTACAATCACAATTATGCTCATGCAATGCAAGGGCAGACTCTTTCAGGCTGCTCTCCTCCTAGATATTTATCTCAGCTTGGAGCTGCTTTTAGTACTATCCACAAAGGGAAGGGACAGAGTCCACTCCATAGAATGTGTAACTCTCCAAATAATCAATTCATGCAAGTTGAGAGCCTTTCTTTACCAGGTATTGAGGACTTCTTGGATGATTTTCAAAGAGATGGGTACGGAGAAGGATACCAACAACCACCTAAGATGTCAGGCAGCAATGGACAATTGTTTGATATGTCAACCACAGTTCCTGCAATGTTGGATTGCTTGACGATACAGAATCCCTCCAGGTTTTGTACTGGGTCGGTGAGTGAAACATCATCAGGTTCACCAATGACGCAGGAGAGCGATATTTATCAGATGGGTTCTGTTGGAATTGCACCATCATCACAGCAACTATTACAGGAAAACCAGCAGCAGCCGCAACCGCTGCCACTACCACCAACACAACCACAACCTCCACCAACAACCCAATCCCTGCAACAGCAACCACAGAGTCTTAACCATACCTTGATGGTATCTCTTCCTATTGGCTCTGAGCAGGTAATCTCACCCCCCCCCCCCCCCAACCCCTCATCATCCAATAATAATAGTAGAAAAGGATATCATTGCTTAACATGACAAGACAACAAATTGGATCTTCATGAATCTATTTCACTTTGAAGTGAAAGGTGACAAAGGTAAAAACTAAGGGTGAATATGCACGACAAAACTAAAGACGTTCTGTCTTGAACTACTTGCAGAACTATTCTAATTGGTTAGGGAATTATTGTACTATCTACTAATATTCAATGACTAGGAATTATATAAGCACATTTTCCTTCATTACACAATACAAATCTTAAGGTCATATATTTATTTTGCAGGAACAAGATAGTGGCCTCCAACTACTAAACCTCCTCCTTGCTTGTGCTGAGGCGGTATCCAATGAAGACTACATGCTAGCTAGAAGATATCTCCACCACCTCAATAGAGTCGTCAGCCACCTTGGCGACTCCATGCAAAGAGTTGCGTCCTGTTTCACTGAGGCTCTAAGTGCTAGGCTGGCTGCAACCCTTACAACTAGACCTAGTACCTCCTCTTCAAAAGCCTTCTCTCCTTTCCCTCCAAACTCCATGGAGATTCTCAAAATTTACCAAATACTTTACCAAGCTTGCCCTTACGTAAAGTTTGCTCATTTCACTGCTAATCAAGCAATTTTTGAGGCCTTTGAAACTGAAGAACGTGTTCATGTTATTGACCTAGACATTCTTCAAGGCTATCAATGGCCAGCTTTCATGCAAGCCCTGGCTGCTAGACCTGGTGGCGCTCCATTCCTCCGAATAACTGGAGTTGGATCCTCTATGGAGAATGTTAGAGAGACCGGTCGGTGCTTGACAGAACTAGCTCATTCTCTTCATGTTCCATTTGAGTACCACCCAGTTGCTGAAGAACTTGTAGACCTTAAACCACACATGTTCAATAGAAGGGTTGGTGAGGCTCTTGCTGTTAACTCTGTTAACCGGCTCCACCGTGTCCCCGGGAATTGCCTGGGGAACCTATTAGCAATGATCCGTGACCAAGCGCCAAACATAGTAACAGTAGTTGAGCAAGAAGCAAGCCATAACGGACCATACTTCTTAGGTAGGTTCCTAGAGGCATTGCACTATTATTCAGCAATTTTTGACTCTTTGGATGCAACTTTTCCGCCAGATTCTTCACAAAGGGCAAAAGTGGAGCAGTACATATTTGCTCCAGAGATAAGGAACATAGTGGCATGTGAGGGAGCAGAGAGGTTTGAGAGACATGAGAGGCTTGAGAAATGGAGGAAGCTAATGGAAGGGAAAGGGTTTAAGGGGGTGCCATTGAGTGCAAATGCAGTGACTCAGTCCAAGATCTTATTGGGCTTGTATTCCTGTGATGGGTACAGATTGACAGAGGACAAAGGCTGCTTGCTCTTGGGGTGGCAAGATAGAGCCATACTTGCTGCTTCTGCATGGAGATGCTGATCTTAATCAATCTTCTTTCCTTTTCACGTACGTGTATTTGCAAGCTCCTGTTATCCACAGACTTTATATATGTATTGTTTGTCTAAAGTAAATCCATGCAAGAAAAACAAGGTAGATGCCAAAGAATCAACTAGGGTCAAAAAAAGGGATAAGAGGAATGATCAATGATGTGTGTACTCTGTTTGTTTTATAGGGAAAAAGATCTTCTTTTTTTTTTCTTTTTTTTTATTCGCTAGGATTAGGTCAAATTAACACCATTTAATTCATTTATCTACTATTTCCTGTTTGAATAATGAGAAGATAATTGTTTTATTGGATACAGGATCTGGACTCCAGAATATCATTGATCCCGCCCTAGATGTCGTGCCCATTGGACTATGCACACCTTCTCGAGATTGATGGTGAGATGAGGACGAATCCACTCCTTTCTTTAACAGATTTAAGTATGTGGAAGGGAACGCTGACATGCATCCATCAGGCACCGCTGCTTAATTAAGATTGTGATGCCAGCAACTTTGTATTTTAATCTCATTAATGCCATGATTATAAGAAAAGTTATGGGGCACACAATCATTTTTCCCGTACATAATGACAATCAGCATAACCCTTCTCTCTACCCCCACATGAGCTCTTCCTACAAGGTTGATTGATTTCCATTCCTTGTAAATGTGATTTGGTAATTTTTTGAAGTATTTTTTTATTAAAATAATATTTTTTAATTTTTTTAAAATTATTTTTAATATCATGAAAACACAAAAAAAAAAATTGAAATAATATATATATATATATATATATTTCAATTTTTTCAGATACAATTTAAAAAAAAAAACAAACATATCTTCAACAAATAAGAAAACACAAGCTCTACCCACCTTGATATTGCCTGGTCAGAAAATGCGCGTCTGATTCCTTACATGTGTTCAAGCTGCAAGAGCAGAATTGAATGGTCTCACAAATAACAGCACATCGAAATTCAACCAGTGGCCAATTTAAGTCGTTCTACTTAATTATAAGATTTCAGAGAAGATCAAACCCGTATGCCTTGTATAAAATAAATATAAAATGAGAGTGCAGGCTTGCAGCTATAAAAATACATAAACACCCATTTATAGTGTAAATACATCACCAGCACACTGTTACACGGGGATGCCCTCAAACAAACATGTAGAGTGAGATGAGGTATGGCATCATTTTACAAGTTATTGTCTTCCCAGTAACTGATTTCCATCGCCATGAGATCCTAGGAACTTCAAGGCGACCTCACAAGCTTAAACCTTCAAGGAGCCCGACTCCCTTATAATATGGAGCATGAACAGAAATTTTTTCTTGGGGCATCGTCTACCTTCTTCTCTGTTCAGACAAACAAACAAAATAAGTTTGAACTTGTATAAAGCACATTGGAGGAGAGAGGAGGAGAAAAAAAAACTCTAATTACAGCTGTATCCTATTACAGATCGGAGTTTTCATCTGAATGAAAATCAAGATTCGATAACATCTTTTCATGACAATTTTAGCTGAATACTGTCTCAGAAGATGTTCTCAGAGGTGTTGTTCCTCAGAAGACATGAATATGTGTCTTCAAACATAACAATATGGAAGCACATAAGAGTAGCAATTCAGAACAAGATTTTTACCGTGCATAAAGGCAACATATATTCATGTGTTAAATACTAAAACTACCTGCTTTTGCTTTGGCTAAAGATGGCTGGACAACAACATGCATGGTAATGACCCCTTTTGGGAGGTCCCCAAAAGAAACCCTACACTGGCCAACGGTCTTGTTGTTTTCCAGGATTTTCCCAGCATTTATCAGTTTGACATCATTTGCTGCCTTCGGTGCAATTTTTTTATCTAAGACAAGTCAAAAATTTTAGATCTGTAGTTAGAAAACAGAGATTAAGAACAATGTATCTCTTACTTGACAAAGTAGAATAAGTTAAATGCCAAAGAAAAAATGAATACTACTTGGTTCAAAGAAACCATATCATCCTAGTAAAAGGAAACGGTTAACATTTTATTTAAAGGGGATATCCAATTTCTACAGAGCCTAAAAAATGAAGGGGGGGGGGGGGGGGGTGGTTGGGGGTTATAATTGTAACCACCATGAACTTGATCTTTAAGCATGTTTATCATCCACGCTTACAATTGAAAAGTCTACTCACCAATCAAATGGCAACAAGAAAGATGCTTAGTGTATGGGTTTTCTGTCCAAAAGCACCCAACTAAAGGCAAGTATTACACTCAATGCAAAGCAAAGACAGAACGAAGTCAGACCTAGAATTGTGCTAACTATAGCATAGAATGAAATGCTTCAGAGCACACAAGATTCCAATAATATATTCTATCTACTTTTGAAATTATATTTTTTTTGTAGAACACAGACTCTAATAAGGACACTGTCACACTGGAGGGCACAAGACACATCAAGGGAGAACATGAACTTGGTGCCAACTCAAGGTCATCATATTACAATTGTAAATCAAAAGATGCACATGATGCACTCTATAGAACTTAAAGGCAGTTGACTGTAGCTGAAAGTCAAATTACGTTTATCCACAAGTATGGCACATGCACCCAATTTTGGTGTGTATAGAATTTCCCTGGGCATATCAAAATTTGGCAAACCAGCTCTAAGAGTAATTTATTCCATGCATGATATTTGCATTGGAGGATGATAATGAATTGTCCTCATCAATAATCAAGTCTGAAGTGCCACAGCTTCCTTTTTCTAATATGGTTTGATTTGAAGAGATTAGAAAAATATTTGCAATTGGGTAACAAGCTTACTTCAAGAAAATATCAAAGAGGCTTAAACCCTGTCCTCACTAAGCGGTACCCTCAATATTAACAGTCGACATAAATCGATATAAAGAGTAGGGGAAGTTACGCGTGCAGAGAAGAACAGAAAAGAAAGAACCAATGCCTCTATACTTAAATGGGATCCAATTATAATGGTCTTGTCAGAAAAGCACGGTGCATGAAGAGGATTGGTAACAGCATAGTAAAACTTTGACGAAAGAGATGATCCAATATCATTGACATGATATCTCTAAGAGCATGATTATTGAATACTCACTCAATGCTTGAGAAAAAGAGTCCTTTGCTTGGTGAGAAGAAGCGAGAAAATCTATTTCATAACTTGCATCAAAGTGAAGGTAGAAATAGCAAGGGATGCCAAACAAGAGTGGGACCTAAGGACATACAACCTTGTTTGTATACATGGTATGTATCCGATGTCCATCCACTAAATAACCACATAAGATTTTGCTCCATAGCTTTTAACAATGACCATGTGTCACATATCAAGACAGCCTATATGTAACTGTTCCCCTCCCCCAATCAACCAAGATAAAATCAAGTAAACACAGCACCTATATATTGCCCAGAGAATGACTGGCGAACAATATTGTCTTGGTTTCCCGTGCAAAAGAACAAAAAATCATATAGCACAATAACAATAAACAGTAGAAAATTAAGACAACATGTGTTGTCTAAAAGGATATTATCAGGGAAAAACTAACAAAATAAAAAGGTGCAAGTTCAAAATTAATTTCACAAAAGAAAATGCTACTCATTTGGGTCTCTACATCCAAAACAACCTCGATCAACAGATGCTACATTTCAAACTAACAAGAATATACCAATGGGACCAGGCATATCTCATCAATATCTTAGTTGCCAGTGATAATTTCAGAAAAAACATAGCTAACTACCCATCCAACCACAAAATAAATAAATCACCATTCCAAAATACAACACCCTCATCAAAAACATCCTCGATCAACAGAAGCTACATTTTAAACTAACAAGAAAATACCAATGGAACCAGGCATATCTCATCGATATCTTAGTTGCCAGTGATAATTTCAGAAAAACATAGCTAACTACCCATCCAACCACAAAATAAATAAATCACCATTCCAAAAATACAATGCCCTCATCAAAGTGGAACCAGTTTGGTTCACTTGCTAGATAAGCTATCCAATTTGCGAAATTAAACAACCATATAGCATAGCAAGGAATTGTTTCAACCCTTACTAACCGAGGACTAAGCATATTACTGCAAAATGAATTAATTATTTCATCATTAGCAACGGAAATCACTGTAGCCTAAATTCTTCACACCAACCAACTGTTCAAGCCATAATAACCAACCAAGCATATAAATATACATAAAGAAAGAAAGAAAGAAATTGAGCAGAGTAAACAGACCTTTAGGCCAGTCGGCGACGATTCTTTCTTTGAGCATAGCAACAGTGGATGCAGGTGAATACCTAAAAGGACCGATATCGGATCCATCATACAATCTAAACTTGAGCTCAACTAACTCCTCTTCCTCTGGCATTTCCACCACTTACCAGAACTCACCCTTCCCAATTTTCAATCACCAATCCTCTCCTTCTCTTCTCTCTCCCTGCCTTCCTACACTACAATAATCCATCAACTAGATATTAACCAAAATCAACAATTATTTAAAATTAACAAATTAAAATACTCACCTGGAGGAGGACAAACAAGCAAATTCTTACTAGGGTTTATGAGCGCAAGCTGCGGGCGAAATTGATTGATATATAGAGATTATTAGGCCACAAATCTGAGTAGTCAAAATTGATTAATTAAGGAGTAGCTGCTCTCTTTTTTTTAATTTTTTTTTCCTTCTTTCGTAAGGCCGATCGAGACTGCAGAGGGAGATTCTGAGTTGAGTTCGAAATTTTATGTCAGTGAAATTTTATTTATTTATTTATTTATTATTATTATTATTATTTTTTTTTTTTGGGGGGGGGGGGGTGCCTTGTAATGTTTATGTTACTTATTTTACGTGGAGATTGTTTATTGGTAGTGTGAAAGAGTGAGAGTAGGCCTGGGTGTGTGTTATAATAGCACCTGAGGAATAACATGTTACCCTATTATTATTTTTCTTTTTTAAAATAATTTTGAAGTAAGTTATTTGCAATATAATTTTTTTATATTATAATAACGAATATAAATGTAAATTGATATATATTGAAAATTAACCAAAACAAATAGTGATTCAAAAACACTGTTTTTATATATTTATAGGTATTGTTCAGTATAAAAATATGAAGATAATTTTACTCTTTTCATTATAAATTATTGAATTGATTATTAAAAGTATTGATATCTTTTCATAAGACTTATTAGCTATTATTAAATTAATTAAGAACAAATGAGATATTTTGTATTTTTAAGCTCAATAAAATAATCAGAATATTTTTTTGAACAATATAAACTAGCGTACACGAGCTTTTTAGTATTTTTTTTTTCACTTTGATTTTTTCATCATTAGGTTAGCTAAAGGATAATTGATATTTTAATAAATATAAATATTATTAAAATACAAAAAGTAGTTGACAAGTGTCATACTTGTGCCAGAATGTTGAAGGCGTGCGCACTTTTAGTGTGGC
>Ga0325414_1009738_pt1 | contig 10094 bp, 11 predicted proteins | sample PopdelMetagenome_8_FD_206183 | JGI IMG/M metagenome (GOLD analysis project Ga0325414, IMG submission 206183) | Populus deltoides microbial communities from Bellville, Georgia, United States - Leaf-PdKOR-R3 | ecosystem: Host-associated > Plants > Phyllosphere > Phylloplane/Leaf | place: USA...
TAAATGCAGGCCTATCACATAAATGAAAGGATTGATTGATGAGTCTAAGTGCTGAAATTGAAAGGACAAAAAGAGGGTCAAACTTAGAAAAAAGATGTTGGTTCAGTCCAAACTGGAACACTATTCGGTCATTGGGTCATATCTTGAGCTCTAGATCTTGGATTTAGGTCTACTCTATATGGATGGAAAGCTAAGAAATAGGCCTAAAACTTTCATGAGAGTTCAAGATTTAAAAAGGTTATTTTTAAGTCCAAATTGTAGCAACAACAGAGACACCCGAATCTGTCCTACAGCCCAGACACTGTTCAGTGTTCAACCCATATCTTGAGTTCTAGAAGTCCAAATGACGTCAATTGTTTTTGTGGGAAAGCTGAGACAATTTTCTAGAACTTTCATGATTCAAGTTTGTTCGAATTCTAACGTTAGCAATGACGTTTTGTTCAGACAAGAAGATAAGGATTGTCATCAAGTGAAGAGTTGGCCACCCACTCAACAATTAGTCATGAAATCAATAGTTCCAAATTTTAGCCTATAAAAGGAGGCATTTGCCATGCATTTAAGAGTTTCGTTGTTCAATGGTGTAAGAATAAGTATAATTTAAACTCAATATGGACTTCAATGCTTATATCCTAAACAACTTGCTATTAACATGTCTTATCATTTTTATCTTATTAATTCTTAATACCTTGCTTGTTAAATGGTTAATCTAGATTTGTGTTGTATAACACTTGGTACAACAAATGCTTGACACTTTCATAGCCTAACCGTATGGTATAACCTACGCATATGCTATGAAAGGAATTTGATTTGTTGTTAACATAAGTTAGCATCATGAATTCCTGACAATATTTTAAAGTTTGGTGTTACTTAAATAAGATAAAATAATTAATATGGCATGCCTTGGTCTGAGTTGAGAGGCTGAAGGGAAGATCTCTGATGCTACTACCAATATCGGTACCAGATCATGTTAACAATTTATAATGAGCTACTAATGACAAATCATCCGATTGGAACCTTCTTTGTGTGTAGTTTCCAGTTGAGTAATAAAAAGAGTTTATACTATACTTGTTTCAAATACCATTAGTGGATCCTCGAACCTTGATATTTTTTTTTTTATCAATGTTTAATCCTCACAATAATCTTACATCTCAAAATCCTCTTTAACTTATTATTATTGTTGTTGTTGTTATTGTTGTTATTATTATTAACTATAATTTATATAGTTAACCTCCTTGTGGTTCGACCCTGGTCTTACCATGTTATTTATTACTTCGACACTCCTACACTTGGGAGAAGACATCAATCTTTTGGTCGTGTCAAGTTTTTGGCGCCGTTTTCGGAGAGGTAAATTCTTGTATAAATTATAATATTTATTTTATTTTCACTTTTCGTGTATCTAACTTTGTTTCTTTTGTTTTGTTTCTTTTGCTTTTGCTTTTGCTTTCTTCTTCCTTTTATTCTCTTCCTACACGTGTATAAGAGTTTGGTCACGTACATTAAGTGGTAGACTTTGTAGGGTATCCTCATCATTTTCAGAAAATATGGTCGAAAAAGATAACCAATCACTTCATAATGAGAATAATCATGTTAGAACACTTAGAGACCACATGAATCCCACAAGAACAAGTGTATCCTCATGCATAGTTTTTCCTTCTGATGCATCTCATTTTAATTTTAAGCTAGGCATTATTCAACTTTTACCTTCTTTTCATGGCTTAGATCTAGAAAATTCATACTTGCATTTGAGAGAATTTGAAGAAGTTTGTAACACCTATAATGACTTAAATTGTAGCATGAATACCATTAGATTAAAGCTTTTTCCTTTTTCATTAAAAGATAAAGCTAAAACATGACTAAAAAATCTTAGGTTAGGATCTATTCATGCTTGGGATGAAATGCAACAATAATTTTTGAAGAAATTTTTTCCATCTCACAAAACAAACTCTTTCAAAAGACAAATCACCACTTTCACTCAAAAACCAGGTGAAACATTTTACCAATGTTGGGATAGGTATCGAGACTTGCTTAATACTTGCCCTCAACATGATTTTGAAACATGGAGATTGGTTTCACAATTTTCTGAAGGGTTAAACCTAAAGATAGACAAATGGTGGAATTGATGTGCAATGAAACTTTTGAAAATAAAGACCCTAATGAAACAATGGAGTACCTAGATTTGCTAGCTGAAAATGCTCAAAATTAGGACACTACGGGCACTTATGAAGCACTAGGTAAAACTCAACCTCATACATCTAGTGGAGGTATGTACAACCTTAGGGAAGATCATGACCTCCAAGCCAAATTTGCATCTTTAGCTAGAAAAGTCAAGGCACTTGAATGTAAAAATAGTGGTCAATTAAAATCTATTCAAGACATTGTGTGTCAAATCTGTGAAACAAATGAACATGCAACCAATGACTGTCCAACTTTGACTTCTTTCAAGGAATGCCTCCATGAACAAGCCCATGCTTTAAATAGTTTTCAAAGGCCCAATCATAACTCATACTCGCAAACATACAACCCTGGTTGGAGAAATCACCCAAATTTCAGTGTAAACAATAATGCACAAACTTCACAGCTACCGTTTCAAGCACACCATAATTTTCAAAATTCTTATAGATATGCACCTCCTTATGCTCCACCTCCTAGAAGAAATCTTGAGGAAACATTGCATGCATTCATTGAAAAGCAGGAGACAATCAACACTGAAAATGCTCAAACCATGGTAGATCTTAAAGATACTCTTGCAAAGTTCACATCTGCTCTCAATCTTCAAGAGAAAGGTAAGTTTCCATCTCAACCACAACAAAATCCCAGGGGCAATACAATGCAAATACAAGTAGTTCTAGAAGCCAACACATGGATCAAGTCAAATCAGTCACTACTCTTCGTAGCGGTAAGGTTATTGAAAAACCCACTCTTAAACCTTATGAGAAAGATGATGAGTCAATCTCTTAGGGTAAGGAAGGGGTTGAATCTGAACATTGCAAAGAAAAGACTGATTCCCTGCCAGCACTTCCATTTCCTCATGCCATGACCAAACAAAGAAAAGTCAATCACAACTTTAAAATCTTTGAAACTTTCAAATAGGTAAGGATCAATATACCTTTACTGGATGTTATTAAATAGGTACCTTTCTATGCTAAATTTTTGAAAGATCTGTGCACTGTGAAGAGAAAATTAAATGTGAAAAAGAAAGCATTTTTAGCCGAACAAGTAAGTGCTATTTTTCAGAACAATAATGCTTTAAAATATAAAGACCCTGGTTGTCCTACAATTTCTTACATTATTAGAGAACATAAAATTGAAAGAGCTTTACTTGATCTTAGAGCTAGTGTGAATTTACTTCCATATTCAGTTTTTTAAAGTCTCAATCTAGGTGAGTTAAAACCAACTTCTGTAACTTTTTTACTTACTGATAGATCTATAAAAGTGCCTAGAGGAATAGTTGAGGATGTGTTAGTACAAGTTGATAAATCCATTTACCCTGTTGATTTTGTTGTCTTTGATACACAACCTATTGAAGCATGTAATTCAATTCATGTCATTTTAAGACATTCATTTCTTGCAACTTCTAATACATTGATTAATTGTAGGACTGGACTGATGAAGCTGTCATTTGGAAACATGACATTGGAGATGAATATTTTCAACATTTGCAAGTAACCTGGCAATGATAATGATTTACAAGAAGTGGACTTTATTGAAAAATTAGTTCATGATCAATTTCAAACTACTTCCAGTGAAACTGAGATTGATTAATCTGATGATTTGCAAATGGTCTATTTTCGGGAAGAATCAAAGGCATGTAATTGGAGACCGCAAATTGAAGAATTTCCATCACGATCAATTGAGTTCATACCTTCAAGTGTTTAACCACCAAAACTTGATTTGAAGTCGTTACCATTCAATCTCAAATACTCATTTTTGGGAGAAAATGAAACTTTTCCGGTAATAATCTCTTCAAAACTTAATGCACATCAAAAAGGTAAGTTATTACAAACTCTGAAAATACACAAAAATGCATTAGGATGGACCTTAGCTGACATTAAAGGAATTAGTCGTTTGATTTGCAAACACAAGATTTATTTGGAGGAAGATGCTAAACCTTCTAGAGAAATGCAATGAATGTTTAATCCTAATATGAAAGAAGTAGTGAAAAAGCTTCTAGATAACGAAATCATTTATCTTATTTCTGACAGCAAATGGGTAAGTCCTACCCAAGTTGTAACCAAGAAGTCTGGAGTCACTGTGATAACAAATGAGAAAAATAAGGTAATTCCAACTAGGACTATTATTGGTTGGCGCACATGCATTGACTATAGGAAACTTAATTCAATGACTAGAAAAAATCATTTCCATTTACCTTTCATGGATAAAATCCTAGAAAGAGTTGCAGGTCATGAATTTTATTATTTCCTAGATGGCTATTCAGGTTACAACCAAATTGAAATTGCATTGGAAGATCAAGAGAAAACTACTTTCACATGTCCATTTGGTACTTTTGCATATCAAAGAATGCCTTTTGGTTTATGTAATGCACCAGCCACATTTCAAAGATGCATGCTTAGCATATTCAGTGATATGGTTGAATGTTTTCTTGAGATTTTTATGGATGATTTTTCTGTTTTTGGTGATTTATTTGATGATTGTTTAACTAACTTGGAAAAGGTTTTGAACAGGTGTGAAGAGAAGAATCTTGTACTGAATTTGAAAAAATGTCACTTTATGGTAACAAACGACATTGTACTTGGTCACATTGGTTCATCGAAAGGAATTGAGGTTGACAAATCTAAAATCGAGTTAATTGCTAACTTGCCAATACCAAAATCTATTAAAGATGTTAGATCAGTCTTAGAACATGCTAGTTTTTACAGAAGGTTCATCAAAGATTTTAGTGTAATATCTAAACCATTGTGTAACCTTCTAATAAAGGAAATTTTTTTGAATGGACTAAACAATATGAAAAAGCCTTTGTTAAACTTAAAAGCTTGCTTACTTCTACTCCTGTCATTCAACCTCCTGATTGGTCATTACCTTTTGAAATAATGTGTGACGCTAGTGATTATATCGTGGGTGTTGTCTTGGGACAAAGAAAAGATATGAAACCTTATGTAATTTACTATGCAAGTAAAACTTTAAATAATGCTCAAATGAATTACACCACCACTGAAAAAGAATTACTTGCAGTAGTATTTGCATGTGAAAAATTCAGGTCTTATCTTGTTGGCTCGCCTATTTTTGTTTTTAGTGATCATGCAGCATTGAAATATCTTCTTTCTAAGAAAGATTCTAAAGCTAGATTAGTGCGTTGGATTTTGTTACTTCAAGAATTTGATATCACAATCAAAGACAAGAAAGGCACCGAAAATGTTGTCGCATATCATTTGTCAAGATTGACAACATATTCAAGATCTGACATCACACCAATCGATGACTAATTTCCTGATGAATCTTTATTTTTTGTCTCTACAATGCCTTGGTTTGCAAATATTGTTAATTTCTTGATTCAGGACAATTGCCAACTCATTGGAGTACCCAAGACAAAAGAAAGTTTTTGAACGAAGTGAAGAATTTTTATTAAGATGACCCTTATTTATTCAAATATTGTCTTGATCAAATATTTTGAAGATGCATTCCTGACAATGAGGTAAGTAGTGTCATTAAATTTTGTCATTCTGAGGCATGTGGGGATCATTTCTCATCAAGAAAGACAACTGCAAAAATCTTACAAAGTGGATTTTACTGGCCCACCATGTTCAAGGACTCACATGAATTCTGCAAGACTTGTGAAAATTGTCAAAAGTTAGGATCTATTTCAAAACATCACATGATGCCTTTAAATCCTATTCTTGTCATTGAAATCTTTGACTGTTTAGGTATTGATTTCATAGGTCAATTTCCTCCATCATTTGGTTTCTTGTATATATTAGTCGCAGTAGATTATGTTTCAAAATGGATAGAGGCAATTCCAAGTTGAAACAATGATCACAAAACAGTGATAAAGTTTTTGAAAGAAAATATTTTGAGTTGATTTGGAATCCCTCGAGCCATGATAAGTAATGGTGGAACACATTTCTGCAACAAGTCATTTGAGTCTTTAATGAAGAAATATGAAATCACACATAAAGTTGCCACCCCTTATCACCCTTAGACAAGTGGATAGGTAGAACTTGCTAATAGGGAGATCAAACAGATCTTGGAGAAAACAGTGAACCCTAATCGGAAAGATTGGTCTTTAAGACATAATGATGCACTTTGGGTTTATCGAACTGCTTATAAAACATCATTAGGTATGTCACCTTATAGACTAGTCTATGAAAAATCTTGTCACTTGCTTGTAGAACTTGAACATAAAGCTTATTGGGTTATTAAAGCTTTCAATTCAAACCTTGATGATGCTAGTCAGCTACGAAAATTACAAATAAATGAGATTAAGGAAATAAGAAATGATGCATATAAAAATTCAAGAATTCATAAAGCAAGAATCAAAGAGTTTCATGACAAGAAAATACTGAGAAAAACATTCAGTGTTGGTCAAAAAGTGTTGCTTTATAATTCTCGACTCCATTTATTTCCTGGAAAACTAAGATCAAGATGGAGCGGTCCTTTTATTGTGAAACATGTGTATCTATATAGAGCCTGAGATATCAAGAATCCAAAGAATAGCAATGTTTTCAAGGTAAATGGACATCGTTTGAAAGTTTACTTTGATAATTTTTCAATTGAAAATCACTTTATTGAATTTGGTGATCCTGATATAAAGATTGATTCTTTTTCTCACATTGTTTTTTTGTTTCTTTTTGGTGTAAATTTTGTTTTGCTTGTCTCTCTTATCCCGGTCAAATGGCGGATAACGGTACTCCGTGACTCTTAAGTTGGTTCTTTCAGTTTCACATGATAACTGATATCAGTGTATATATTTGTGCAATTATTTGCTCTTTCTCCCTTCTTTGAATCTCTTCTCCAATTCTTATTTGAAAATGGACACCATTCTTGAAAAATTAAAAAAGTATTTTCCCACTCTGCCTCAGAATGCGATTACAAAAATTTACCATGTTATATGTGCAAGATTGAGGTTGTTAATGAATCATGGAATTCCTGAAGATATTCGCTGGCTAATTGAAGCAAAGGTCCAATTTATCAGGTGAGTCCTCTAATTCTTTCATTTCATACATGCCTAGGATAGGTAAAAGCACTTTTGCAAAGAAACCTCATGCAAAACGACTAAAAGTCTGTCACAGATGTGCCAGATGGACTTGTAATGCAACATGTCGTTCTTTAGGAATGGTATCTGTAAACCGTGAAGATAAAATACAATTCATTAAGGATGGCCTGAGTAAGGGGTCTTTAGATAATCTTGTATTGACTCTTGAGATGCATCCTAGTGGAGATGTGCATTGTGCAATTCATGATTTATGACCACAATTCCATAAAGAACATGCTCGACATAGTCTTGGGAATCTGACTAAAAAAGATCTTGTTTGCCAGTTTTTAAGAAAACTGGATGAGAAGCCTATCCCCGACCCATAGAGGGCGTTTAAGCTGTTCTTGAATGTAAAATCAAGAGAAGATGTGAGCCACAATCACAACTGCATGTACATACACATGCTTTTTCAAAATAAATACATAGAGAGAGAGAGAGACTCCAGCTGGCCTACATATAGGTGGTATGATTGCATTTTCAATTTCTCATATATAAAATCTTCTCTTCCTTCCCTTCATTTTTACTCAACCCATACATTCAACAAATATAGAAGTGTGTAGAAATGACAGTTTCCTCAAGTCATCACAAAAGAAATATTTATGTTTTTGGTGGATCCAGTCCTGGGAAAGAAAAAGAGTTTTTAGAATCAGCAAATCATCTTGGTCAGGTACTAGCTGACAAAAAGATTCATTTAGTGTATGGAGGAGACAACCTTGGGTTAATGGGGGGTGTGTCAATAGCTGTATTTTTAAGAGGTAGTCAAGTTTTGGGAGTCGTCCCTAAAGCTTTAGTAAAAAGGGACATCATTGGCAAAACAATTGGAGAGGAACTACAGGTCCTCACAATGTCTGATCGACTAGATGCAATGTTTAACCATGTTGATGCCTTCATTGCTTTACTAGGTGGTCTGGGCACATTGGAAGAGATCTTTCATATTTCCTCTTGGGCCCAACTGCACATTCACCATAAACCCATAGGTCTGTTAAATGTTAATGGTTTTTATGATAATTTGTTGTCTTTTCTTGATCAAGCTGTGGAACAAGAATTTCTAACATCTTCGGCACGACAAATCATAATCTCTGTTGCTACTGTTGAACAATTGATTGACCAACTACAGTCTTTCATCCCTGTAATTGATCCCTCCATGAGTCGCACAAATTGGTCAACTAAGGAAAGCCGTAAAATGCTTAGATTGGATTTGAGCCTTCATTCGTAAAAACTTTATGTCTTTTGGTTTTATTATTGTGTTTTGTTGTTTCTTATATTTGTTTAAGTGTGTTTCAGGTTTTCAGTGTTCGTTGTTTCAGGTGATGTCTTCTATACTCTATCTTTCTACCTTAGGACATTGAGGACAATGTCTCGTTTTGGTTGGGGGAAAGGGTAGTAGTTGATATTTTTTAAAAAAACAATTAACTATGTTTTCTATTTGATAAACCATTTGCAAAAATGTTGTTACTAGGATGACAGAGTAAAGGAGTTCTTTTGTTAAAGTGACTCTTGAGACGCATCTTAGTAAACATTCTTAACAAGGTCTATCAGAATACTTTTTAAAATATTCAGGTTTACAAACTCTCGTATTGTTATCACTTAATTCCGCTCATATACTCATTTAACAAGTATTCTTAAACCTTCATTCACACACACACTTTAACATATGATTATGGGTTACACATTGGATTATTATATTATTTATGTTATTTTGTAAAAGATAACGACTAAGGGAAATGGATAGTAAATAAAAAAATAAAAAAATGATGATAATAAAAACGTAGAGAAGTTTGGTTTTATAGCCCCCCTAACCTAAGCAATTAAGCCTGAAGGGGTGTTTTAACACCTAATACCCTAAAGTCAACTGACTTGGGAGCTATTGGCCCAATACTTGTTACATGGGTTGAGGAGAAAAGCTTAAAGGAATCAAACATTGCACTATCTACGTATCAGTAACTGCAACCCGAGTTACTAAGTTCGTAGGGGTGTCTCAACACCTAATGCCCTAAGACCAACTGGTCTAGGAGTCATTAGCCGAAAGCTCATTACATGGGTTAAAGATGCATTGTGTTTTAAGTTATATATATATATATATATATATATATATATATATATTAAAAAAAAAGAAAAAGATAATAATCCCAACCTAAGGAAGTTAACATTAAAAAAAATTGTTTTCTTCCAAGTAAAGCTCCATAACTATGTGTTGATATATTGAGCATAAAAGGAAGGTTTATTAGTATCTTGTTTAAGAGTTATTGAGCAGATATGTAAATTTAATGAGTTTGTTTATCTGGATAGATTAATGGAAGTTGAATGATAAATGCCTTACTTTGGGGAACTTGTAAATTATTTTTCTATTTTAACGCTTTGATTACTAGGGACTAGTAATAAGCTGGTTGGGAGGTGTCATTAGTACTTAAAATTGCATTTTTATCAAGGTTTTATATCATTATTTTGCACTTGAAGTATCAATAACTCTTTAACTAAAACATGTTTTATAATAACAAGTCTGATACTATAAGATACCTTTAATTTATGGTAAATGTTCATCTTAAATGCAAGTCTATCACATAAATGAAAGGACTGATTGATGAGTCTAAGTGTTGAAATTGAAAGGACAAAAAGAAGGTCAAACTTAGAAAAGAGATGTTGATTCAGTCCAAACTGGAACACTGTTCAGTCATTGGGTCATATCTTGAGCTCTAGATCTTGGATTTAGGCTTGCTCTATATGGATGGAAAGCTAAGAAATAGGCCTAAAACTTTCATGGGAGTCCAAGATTTAAAAAGGCCATTTTCAAGTCCAAATTGTAGCAACAACAGAGACATCTGAATCTGTCCTGCAGCCCAGACATTGTTCAGTGTTCAGCCCATATCTTGAGTTTTAGAAGTCCAAA
>Ga0325414_1009741_pt1 | contig 10093 bp, 10 predicted proteins | sample PopdelMetagenome_8_FD_206183 | JGI IMG/M metagenome (GOLD analysis project Ga0325414, IMG submission 206183) | Populus deltoides microbial communities from Bellville, Georgia, United States - Leaf-PdKOR-R3 | ecosystem: Host-associated > Plants > Phyllosphere > Phylloplane/Leaf | place: USA...
CTTATTCTTCGTATAACGTGGAGCGGCAAAAAGTCCATGTATCCGTTACATTCCTTTATTCAAAATTTCAAAATTCAAACGGCTCTCTTATTTAAAATCACATCCTCCTCCTACCATCCCAAACCACAGACATAAACCCTCTAACCTCTTCCATCTCCCTCTCTTCTCCAAAAATGGGTGCTTCAGGGAATTGGCTCAAATCACTAATCACTCTAAAAAATCCCCTAACAACGACAGACCAGGTAATCTTCTTTTGAAGAAAGAACGTTATGCTGCCTTTTGTTTTGTTTTGTTTTTTTTTTTATGCGTCTCTCTTTTTTTTTATGGGAAAAACAGAGGGATAACAAGGGAAACAAGAAGAAATGGAGGCTATGGAGGAGCCCGTCAGAAGGGTATATACAAACGTCAATCAAGGGCTCGAAAAGGGTCCATGTGGCTTCGTCAGAATCGTCTGATTCTTCCCTTGTAGCCGATGATGCCTTCACTGCTGCCATGGCTACTGTTGCCAGAGCTCCACCTAGAGATTTCATGATGGTTAAGCAAGAATGGGCCGCTATTCGGATCCAAACTGCTTTTCGAGGCTTATTGGTAAAATGGGTTCCTTCAACTTCTCTGTTTTTTGTTACAAATTGTGAGATTTTAGGGTTTTTGTCAAATAGGTTTTGTGTTTTCTTGAGTTTTGTAGATTTAGCACCTGTTTTCAATTTCATGTCTCTGAATAAATATTTAAAAGTTCAGCAAGAAGAACAAATAAAGAGGCAAACGGAGAAGTTAATTTCTTATTCTTGAACAGGATCTGATCGGTGATCACCATTTGAAGAGTTTCTGGTTTTTTTGAGATACTTCAATGGAGAGATTACAAAGGATGAAATTTGATTCTTGAACAACTGAACCAAAGTGTTCCAGTGTTCAATCTGGTGTCTTAAAGAATTTTTCTTGAGCAAACTCATCTCAAATAAGCGTGATGTACCTCAGTTGTAAAGCCATTTTGTTGTTGTTTTTGTTGTTTGTAATTGCAATGCGTAAAGTTGCTGCTCAGTTGTAAAGCTATCACATTCTTTATTGCCTCAAGAATCACATGATTATTGTTGAGGAAGCATTTCATAACCATACAGATTTTCTGCTTACATTGTAATTCTTTAATTCGATGTTTTCTTTTTCTTTGATTATGTGGTTGCTTTTGGGTGAAAAGTATGGTGCGATTGCTTGGGAAAATTCTGTTTAGGTTACGGAGGCTTGTTTGGATAATTGCAGGCAAGAAGGGCTACGAGGGCTTTGAAAGCAGTGGTGAGGCTTCAAGCTATATTTCGTGGTCGGAAAGTCCGAAAGCAAGCTGCTGTGACCCTGAGGTGTATGCAAGCTCTTGTTCGGGTTCAGGCTCGAGTAAGGGCACAAACTGTGAGCATGGCTGAAGCTCAAGCAACACAGAACGTGTTGAATGAGTGCATGTGCCAAGCTGATCCCATCAAGCAGGCGGAGGTATCACATTAACTTTTACCTTTTCTTCTGTCTTCTTTCATTAGAATATGTTGTATACGATTTGATACAAGCTAAATTTAATCTGAATCTAGCTATTCTTGAAATTTATTCTGTCAGAAACGATGGTGTGATAGTCCAGGAACAGTGGATAAGGTCAAGAAAAAGTTACAAATGAGAACAGAAGGAGCCATTAAGAGGGAGAGAGCAATTGCATACTCCCTCTCTCAACAGGTAATGAAGCTGGGAAGGCTAAATATAGCCTGTACATTTCTTTATGTGTATGAACTAGACAAGAATATTAAAGAAAAACTGTTGTCATCACAATTTGCTTATCAAGTATTTTTTTTTCGCTTTCAGAAATCAAGATCTAATTGTGCAAGCCCATGTAGAAGAACAAGCAAGTCAGCATTGTCTCTCAAGAATCAGTCATTGAATAACAGCAGCCCTGGATGGAGCTGGCTGGAACGTTGGATGGCAACCAAGCCATGGGAAGATAGACTGGTGGAGGAATTTCATACCAAATCGTCAGAGATTCCGTTTTCCAGGAAAAGCGAAGATAATATTGCCAGCTTCTATTTCTCTAAACACGACTCAGAAAAAGTGAGAAGAAACAATGTTGCAACCGGAATTCTTGCTAAACCTCCTATTGTCAATCATGTTACTCGCTCCTCTTCAACACCAAGCTCTGAATCCCTATACAACGAGAGCTCGTTATCAACTTCATCTACATCTGCCTCACCAATACCAATTTTGAACGACATGTTAGTGGAAGAAGGGAGTTATAACCAAAAACCTGCTTACATGAATCTAACCGAGTCAACTAAGCTTAAGCAAAAAAACAGCAGGCATTCTTCTCAAAACATCCAGAGGCAGATGATGGCCGATAAGTTTCTTATGAAGTCAATGGAACTTTTGGATGAAGACTCTAAGAGCAGTGCTGATTCCAACCCTTCATTTCATTTGTCAAGGGATCTTTACCCACCATTGCCTTTGGGTAGACATGATGAGATAAGAAATCGACGATTCTAAGGGAGATCAAACATGGCTGCTTGTTGATCAAGTACTTGTGTGTTTTAGTAAAGTTCAGGAGTTTAATTTTGAGCTCAACTGCTTGTTGTCCTTAACGATTCTGAAGCCATTCATGTGACATAGAGATTCACATCAAAGGATTTCTACCAGTACCGGTTGTGGTATATGTAGCTGAGGTGTAGATGTTTGGAATGATTATTGGCATATGATAGAAAGAAACTACTTTCTTAGCAAACTGGCTTCCGAAGTAACCACAGCCCCTTGGTCCTGCATGGTTTGGTGCTGTATAAACCTGAATCATCATGCCAGGGTTCAAGCTTTGGTAGCAGCAGAGGCACCTCCAAAGCAAACTATACTCCAAGAAGCCAGAGGTTTCTGAGAAAGCTGTAAAAATATGGATTATGCAGTATGTAAAGTCACATTGTCACTGATTAGAATTGAATTCTTAACTAATATGCTTGTAATTATGCTTGTCATTGCATGATTTTATTAGTTCTTGAATACTTTTGTTGGCTCTGCAAACCTTAACCATGCGAGGGAGGGGAAGGATAATTCTAGTCAGCTGGTTATGACGCGCGGTCAATAGCGACATGGAAGTACTTCAATAGAAAAATTTGATTATAGACGATGAAGCAGAAAAACCGCAACATTTCAAGCCGCCCTTATTCTGCTTCATTTTCTTGCTTTGTGTACTATTGTGTTTATTCTTAATTTGCATCCAAGCTCTTTATTTGTACGGGTTAGCCAATAATCTATAAATCAATGCACAAAAGTAATTCATGGGTGTACAGTGGGATTGCTTTTACGACTGGCTTGCCTAGATGATGCATGAACAGCCAGCATTATTGATAATTGAGAAAAAAATGGTAGTCAAAGTAATTCATGGTTCGAAATGGACTATATATGATGAAATGGTTGATGGGTCTATTTCAAATTAACAACATCTTTTGAGAAGTTTTGGACAGTATATCTAATTCTTTTAAGGTTGACTTCTCTCTAGGGCATGCCTAACGTGGTCATCGATGGCACAAGATGATGATGATCATCATTTCACAAGCTTCCCATGTGGGAATTTTCTTGGACGGGAACTTCAAGCTCGAAGGAAAGTAAAGAATCTTGAACGTTCTTTCATGGGGGTTGCCATGAAGAGAAGGAAGGGCAATGTGGGGTCTTGGTTTTGGATTGGCTATTTTCTTTTTAATGAAAGGATTGGCTGTTTTCCTTAATGTTCATCTTCTAATTTGAGAATATTGTGGTTTGTTTCATTAAGTTTTCACCTCCTTTCCTTTTTACATAAACACCAGGTTCAATATTAATGAATTCACATTATATTGCAATATTACTCCTAGTTTCACCTCCCAATTTTACCTTGATTGAGTAAAAAGCTGCAAAATACCACCATTAAAGAGACAAGTTAAAGAGCACTTAACCACTCATATCATTTTTGTCTCAAGGAAAATCTAATCCTTAAGCAGAACGTATTTAAAACCTTACTCTTACCATTGCTTTAAAAGGAGAGATATCGGACAACAAGTTAAGGCAGTATGGGGCTTTATAAGAAATGATTAAGATGCAGTGTAATCTTCATTACCAAGTAAATTCTTAAGTTTATAGTGTTTCGCAAATCTAAATCCCGATTGAAATCTGATTGAAAGTCTTGAGACAGACTAATATTCTTTCATCTAATTTAGAATTCAGTTTATTCTTAAAATTAAAATGCATGAAGAAATTAATCAATACCTGATGTATTTATGCATGGACAGTATGTAAAAAAAAAAAAAGCATGATAAAATTAAATTACACAAACCAACAAAAATAAGCAAGCAAACAATTACAAAAGATCCACGAAGCTCAATCCAATCAGACTAATCCCTAGTGGAGTCGCTATCCTGTCAGGACGTGCACAAAATCGAATGACGAGTCTGCCTCCTAGATTGAAGGGTTTTGAGATTAATCATAAAATTATGATTTTGAAGGAGTCGACACCTAGTATCATGGTTATTAGAAAATCTAATGGCCTGCAAGAGTCTAGATAATGAGACTAGTTGTACAAGGAAAAGACGCATGACCCTAATGTTCCCTACCTATGGTTAGCTGCCTTTTCTATTGACTATTTTTCTAGGTCATATTTTTATTCGTTGGTTTAGCTAAGATTTATGACAGATCCCCATTCCTGAAGAAGTCTTAACCTTAACGGGTTAATTAGGATCTAAATTTTAGCAATGCATTTATTTCCTACTTTGTACCTTTAATACCTATTGTTATACTTTACATCGTAATTTTATATCCTCAAATAATAAAGTCTACATCTAATTCCTTATATTTATTGTTACTAACTCATTTAATTTAATATTGAGAGTATGTATTACATTGTTAAATCCATACCCTGAATAATAATTAAATAAGTTAATTTTTGTGATATTTTTAAAATTTTAGTCAAATCCTATTGGATAATCATAAACTGGTTACGATATCCATTTTGTATTTTTAAAACATGATAAAAATTCAATTTATTGTTTTTTTTAGAAAATATATGTAAAAACAATTTAGAATTTGACCATATGCACTTAAACAAAACATATTTTTATAATTTTGAAATGACGGATTTTTGAACTTTTTTAAAAATCATTTAGAGAAAAACTGAGTATTTTTAATATTGGGTCATTATCTTATAATGTAAGTCTACAACCCAATATCAAGTGAAATTCTTGAAATAAGAAGTTATATATTTTTTATCTTTTTAAATAAGGAGATGTTTTCTGATTTTTTGAAATTTTAGAGAAAAACATGGTATTTTAATTATCGAGTCAATATCTTACAATGTAAGTCTGCAACCCTATATTAGGTAAAATTATTGGAAAAGTCATGAGGGACCCACAAATAATTTTGAAATGGTTTTAAATTTTTTTCAAAATTTTTTGAACTAATTTATGGCTTGTATAGATAAACACTAAAATAAGAAAAAGACAATAAAACATGTTAGCCAAACACGTCTTTAGCCTAAAATTAGAGGCATGAAAAATATCTTAAGGCTGTGTTTGTCAAACACGCCTTACGCCTTAAGGACCAAAAAGAAACATTTTTTCTTAAGCAAAAATAGGACGTGTCGCCTTTAGGTCTAGGTTGGGCTTAGCCAAGCCACATGGGTTGGGCTTCTTGTGCCCGAGGCCTAATCCAACGATACGGGTTGGGCTTAGGCCCAATCCAATTTGATTTGTTGGGCTAGTAGACAGCCTAACAAGCTTCTTCTCTTTTTTTTTTTTTTTATATATATGAGTTGGATCAGCCTAACCTAGTCATACAAGCTGTCAGGCCAATTCACCTTTACCATAGGCCTAACCCAATTACATTGCCTTTATTGGAAAATGTCAGCAGCAGAACGTGAGTTAATGTTCTATATGCACAAAACAAACGTTGTATGTTTCAAAAGGATAAAAAAAAAAAAAACTTCTTGGTGGTGATGCTCTTGCCGTTGGTGGTTCATGATGGTTTCGACAAGAGGGAAAAGGAAAAAAGGGAAACGATGGGGGATGGTACTGGTGTGTGTTGGTGGTTACTGGAATAATGGTTGGGGTAACACAGGTTCAGTGGCTTCTCTCTCTCTGTTTTTTTTTATGTCAATTATGTTACGAGTAGAGGATGGTTCCTTTGCTTTTTCGTGTAGAAGGGTGGATAGTTCTTCTTTTTTCCTCTCTGTTTTTTTTTGGTTTTCTTCCTTTATTCTCTCCCTCTTTTCTCCTCTATTTTTTCACAAATTTCACTCTTATTTACAGGGGATGAAATAGGGACATGGGGTCCCTTCCATCCATGAATCTTGGCTCTTGATTTGCCTGGAAAGGATCCCCAGTCATTGTTAGAAAACACCAACCTGGTACTGCCAATACAAGGTTGTCAAAGCTGATCAGGTCAGCCTATTTAGGTTGACTTTTCAGCAGTTCTTTAGGTGATAAATCGGCGGGAATAAGGTTGAAGGTGTAGTACAAGTTCAAGGCTACTAGAGAATGTGTTTGTCGTCTCATTTAGGACATGAGTGGTGCATTAAATGACTCTAAAAATGGATCTCCTGGTCAACTTTTTCGAGACCAAAAGAAGAAGATAATGAATAGTGTTAGATGACATGTTGTCTGACTTATTTTGTTTACTGGGCATTGACTAAAACGATGTCATTTTGAACTAAAACATGTCGTTGTGGTCAAAATATGACCAAAACACATCATTTCATTTAAATGAAACATTGTTGTTTGAGTCACTTTTGATCTAAATTAGGTCATAAATCCCTCTTTCAATTTCATCCCTCAATATTTTAATTTTTTTTAATTGAGTCCTCATTTCAATTCTGATTTTAAGAATTAATTTAAATTTGCCTTTGTAAGATTTAAAATGACCTTATGAGCTTAGCATATTTTTCAACTTGGTATTTCATATTAAATATTTTAATTTCATCCTTAATTAACCTTCAAACTTCTAGTTTCTTCAATTTAATCCCTATTTTCAACTGAATTTGGTCCCTGAATTCATGCTCCTTTTGCAAAAAGATCCTTGGTCTTGAATTTATTCAAGTCAACCTTTAATTGATCCTAAACTTTGATTTTCTTGCAATTTTACCCATAATTTCATCCAATTGAATTTGTGAAAATTGAATTTGATCCTCTAAAATTTCAATCTTCTTAATTAATTCTAAATTAGGCTTTCAAATTTTATTTTTCACCAATTAAGTATCCAATAAAATTAATTTGACTTATTAAAAGTCTAATTAAATCCTTGTACTTAATCGATTCATTTAATTTGACTCAAATTAATTCTTAAGCTTAATTAAGCCCTTAATTAGGTCTGTAATTAAATAAAATCAGCCTATTAAGAATTTATTTAAGTCTTCAAATTTAATTTTTATGCAAATTTGTCTGATAATCATTTAATTTAACCTTAAATTTATATTTTCTTTCAATCTTGGGTACAATTGAGTTTCTAATTTTGTCAAAAATCTCAGTTTGGTTTCTTTATGTGTTTAAAATCCTTTTTAGCTTATTCTTTCCAAGTTGCTAGTCTTTTTTCATCATCATTTTTTTTGTTTATTTATTTAAAAGGAAAAAATTGATTTTGGGGGAAACTTAAAATTGGGTATGAAAATAGGAACAAGAATCAAAGAAAGGAGACAGAAAACAAAGATGAGATTCAAGAAAAGAAAAAAATTTGTCAGAGCCATATTGGAGGTCCGACTTCAACACGTGTTGTTGCCCAATAAAAAAGCCCTCTCTAAGATGATCTCAACAGTATCAAAGAAGGCAACCTTGGTGCTTGAAGAAAACCACATGCACCACTATAGTACAACGGCCTCCCTCACGCATGATACGAGTCAAGTCAAGTCTGAGTTTGACCTTAAAATATATGCTAATAAGTTTTATGAGATTAGACATATCTCTTAAACCATACATCAAAATGAGCTAAAATTTTACAATGGGATACTAGACACATAGAACTATATTTTGATAAATTTTATTTGTTTGAGCTCAAATGAAGTATATGAACATATTATTTTAGAGGGTTGAATTTACTAGATAAATCTTGTTTGTTTGTGGCAATTTCAGTAACAAGTTGGATAATAAATATGAGTTTTTCTTTTGTTTGTTTGTGGAAAAATAACCTGTCTTTGCAGAGACAAAGATCATACACTGACTTATCAAAGATTAACTGGCTTCGTGATGTAATTCACATACTTAGGGTTCTTAAATACAAGGTTATCTTTGGTTTCAAGTCTTTTTCTAATACCTTAGATTCTTAAGTACAGGGTTACTTTTGCTTCAAGATTCTTTCAAACCTGATTTTTGGATTTTCAAGTTGTTATCTACTTCATTAAGGGTTACTTTACCACATGATTAAAAGGTCCGCATTAGTTGGTAGTAGAGCTAAGCTCTAAAAATCAAGTTATGTCCTTTATTTTCTAGTTAGTTTTGGCTTCCTCAGTTTTAGTTGTCTTTGATTTGGTATTCAATTATTTCATGTTTAGAGCTTAGTAGTTTGTGTCTAAGGTTCCTTAAAAGAAAAAAGAGGTGTTATTTTTGTTTGTTGTTGTTGCAAGATATATCAGTAGCATAAAGAGTAAAAAAAAAAAAAAACATTCACTATTATCAAATCTCCCATAGTACATAAACAAGGGAGAATATGGACCAAACCAATTCATAGAATTCTAAAATTTTATATACTTGTTCTAATCGCACCCCATATAAAATTTGAGCTCATTTGAAGATTGTTTGCTATAGTAACCAAAGTCGGGATTAAAACTTGTCGTAAAAGGGTCAGATTCATATCAAAAGAGAATTTTAGGTTAAATAAATTCATAAAATTCTCAAATTTTATATATTAGTTTTTAAGGTTCTAATCGCATCTCATATAAAATTTTAGGTCATTTGGAGTTCGTTTTCTATAGGAACTAAATTTGGAATTGAAACTTGTCATAACGAGTCTAATTCGCTTAAGTAATTCAAATTTGTTTTGCTGTTGTTATTTTTCAGTTATGACAGTATAATAACATCATAATTGATATATTTAGATTTCATTTAAATTTATTTATATAACATTTGCATCTTTCTTTCTTTCACGTCTTCAAAACTTTCATTTTTCATACAAATTAACTTATTACTTGTGAAATTGTAATCATAGTTTCATCTTTGCGTGTTTTCATTTTTTTTTTCTTATTGAGTCATATACACATATTTGGATACACTGCTAAAACTGTTACATTTGGTGTTGATTTCAGTTCTGTAAGAGTCGAAGAAAGGTGAGAAGAGAGAAAAAGGCGTAGCGAGTAAATTTGAGTGAAATGTCTATATTTTAGTCAAATGTGTCATAACCCAATTAGTGAACAAATAATAAAATTAAATATAGTTGACATTGTGGTTAAGACAACACAAAATTTAAAGTTCGGAGATGTAATTATGAAATTTGAGAGTCAATTGATCAATAATTAAAGAATTAAAAGTTGAAGAGTTAATTAAAGACCAAATTGAACAATTTAGGAATTAAGGACTGTTTTGTAAACGGTGCTATACTTTAGGGATTTAAGTGAAATAATTTCAATGGCAAAATTATTTGGGATCCAATTGTTAAATTTCCAAAGGCAGGGGTTAAAGTGAAAATTCCCATTTCTACCGAAACGACACCATTGCTTGGGAACAGTCGTGCGTCTTCTCCATCCCGATTCAACAAGGGAGCTAAAAATCTGCAACAAATCCGATCCAATCGTGGACCACATCTCTTGCGCACGGTCTCGTTTGTGGAAAATAACAGTCCTGCAAAGGTAGGACTGGTTGGAGGCAAGTTGTTGGATCTCTATAAAAGGGGAAGAAAAACCCAGAACAAAGGAGGAAAAATCAGAGCAAAAACAGAGAGCAGAAATATAGAGCAAAAAAACAAAACACAGAAAAGAGAAGGAAAAGTAAAGGAGCAGGACATATAGGAGTATTGGCTTTTCCATTGCTTTTGTCTTTGCAGACAAAGGAAAGACCCGAAATGAGTAAAAGAAAACTCAAAGCAGGCCGGCATCATCTTCGTAGTTTTAAAAGCTACTAAGAAAACAAAAGGAAAATAC
>Ga0325414_1009742_pt1 | contig 10093 bp, 3 predicted proteins | sample PopdelMetagenome_8_FD_206183 | JGI IMG/M metagenome (GOLD analysis project Ga0325414, IMG submission 206183) | Populus deltoides microbial communities from Bellville, Georgia, United States - Leaf-PdKOR-R3 | ecosystem: Host-associated > Plants > Phyllosphere > Phylloplane/Leaf | place: USA...
ATCTAAAGAAGATGTATGGCAAGCTGAAATCTGAGTTTCAAGTTCTTTTCAGGTACATATATTCTTTATGCTGCGATCAATGTAATTACCATAGCGTTTGTGTCATTGCTGGTGCAGAAACAAAAGGAGAACCCTGGAACAAATTCAAGCAGCCATGCAATAATGCTTAGAGCTGAAAACAAAACATGCTATCTCAATGAATATATTAACTGATGATCGTTTTCTTTGTTTTTCAAGGTCGGAGCGTATTGATTTGGTGAGTTTAGTTCTTGTTTGAAAAGCTTATGTTCCAATGAATGGAGAAATTTCGTGCTGCCCATTGCGGCTCAATACATGGCAGAGTAATACTAATTATTTTTTAAAATATATATATATTATAAGAGAAAATCTCAAAATATATACGAAATATTAGATCATCATCTAGATAGGATGCACTTGTAGTTCTTTCTGAACCAATGATCTTAAAGTTTTTTTTTTTAATTAATGTGAGTGTCTGGACCAGCTTTCGTGTACCTCGACTAATCTCATGAACCCTGAAGTTAACGACTATATAAGTCTCCAATAACTCTGAGGTTTGTAAAATTCAAACGAGTGATATTTAGAAAACAAATTTAAAATCTAACCAGTTGAGAAATTACTGGTAGTCAAAGTAATAGAGAAATTACTTCCGCACCGTGAACTACAAGAAATTTGTATTCATGCATTTATGTATTAGGGAACATCCCTTATGAAAGCAAAAACAAAAGAAAATATGAAGAAAAACTTAGATGATAAATGGTCTTGCAATCATAGTTTGCATTTGACTGAATCTACACACCCTTCTTTACTATAAGAATCAGACTGGGTGTTCTCGTGGTCTGATCTTTCTCATGAAGATGATTGCTGTGTGGATATCAAGGGATGGGATATGGATTTTATTTTATTCCTGAGATGCTATCGGGCTCTACTAGGCCCGGGAACTTGCTAGGCAAGTCTTGTACTAGGTTAAGTCCAATCAAACCCTAGTTGGGATGGCTTGACAAGCATGCATTTCGCAAATAAATGTTCATTTAATTTAATCAATGATGGTGTCGCTTCCGAATCCAAACCTAAATTTATAATATTATCTCCCTTTCCTCTTGTTTCTACTTCTTCTTTTTCTCAAATATAGAATATCATGAACATCTAAAAAGAATTTGAAATATATATTTAGAAATTAAAAATTTAAGCTTTTTTCAAATTAATTATTTGCAAAAATAGCCTTACCAATATCACTCACTTACAATGGAGATTGCATTAATCTAGCTCAAGTTCCTCATCACGTAGAAGAAAATATATCTCAGCATCCAAAAATAGTAATAAATTGTTGTTTTCTTATTTTTAAAATTTCTAAAAATAATAAATTAAGAACCGTGTATTGATAATAATTTATATTACTCACTTTGTCGACAGCAACGATGGTCGGATGATTCTTTATCCCGGGCTTGCTTCTTGGATCGATAATAAAAATAAAATAAAATCATGGAAGAAACATATATGATATTTAAAAAATTAATAAATTTGAGTAGGTACGTAAAAAGTCAAATCACGTGCCCAAAACAACTTTTGTCATCTCCACATCAACAGCGACATCCTTGAAAAACGGTTCATTTATTGATTGGCTTATGGACATCAATAATAATAATTCATCGCCAAGATAAATTCACATCACAATTTACTTCAACAACGGCAGGAATCGATGAAGGTTGGTGCGATGAAAGCGGGTAGTGGTAGCGCATTATGACACGTGATGGTGTGTATGGCTATGAATATATATATATGTCTTTATTGTTTCTGCAAAAAACAAAAATCAGAAAAATATGATTTTTAAGGTTGGAATTTCAAGTTAATTTGTGCTTATTCTGATTTTGTGATTTAATTATATTTTATGAATTTTTTTATGCTTATGAATTATTTTAATAAATTAATATTAAAATTAAATTTTAAATAATAAAAAAATATTAATTTAATATATTTACAAGTAAAAAACAAATTAAAAACCGTAATTCTAAAATGACCATTAGAAGATTTGGTCCAGAATTTGATTTCTTCTTGGGTTGGTTTTTTTCAGAGAAATAAAACATTGCATTTTTTTTTTTTTTTTGGATAAAAGGAGATCTGTTTCCATGGTGGTTCTAGGGTTGAAAATGGGCTGATTTACAAGACAAAGATAGAGGAGTGGTCGTCGATCTAGTGGTTGTGGGTGGTTTTCTTGATCGACAAAAAAAATTAATTGAAATTAAATTGACACAGACACTTATATTAATAAAATAAACACATAATTTATACAATCATCGTATGATCTGGTAATTAACTTTTATATTATTTTCCCAATCAAATCAAAAGCTCACAGCGTCTTTGACTGGTAATCAAAAGACTAGTAGGAAATGTCTGTAGCAAGATCACACACGATGACACGTTCCAGTTACCCACAGGCCTGGACGACGGCATACAAGTAGGACATACGTGAAAATTAAGAATCACTGTTTTTTTGTATACAACTACAATTCTTGGAACAGACATATGGTCAGATCCCTGGATATGTCTTTGATAAACCTCTCTCTATTAGTTATTACTAATTAATTAGGAGCACAAAGTGGTCTCGGTCCTTTTTGTTTTTTTTTATTAATATAAATGTCCGGGTCAATTTGTATGCACCACGACTAATTTCACGGCTCACTAAATATCCTATAAGTTCAATAAACAAGTAAAACATTACAAAGATAATAGGTATGTACATAAAAAATTAAACTCGAACGGGAGCAAAACGAGTCTTGCCTGTGAATACTAAACCCTACCCTCAGGTGCCCTTTTTGTTTACTTTTAGGGTGCTCCAAATTGTTTATTGCGTAGATCTATAGAGTAGACAATTTAATTGGCCAGTTGCCTTCAAATGACAGACAAAATCTGCTCAGGCCCTTCATTATCAGATTATTCTTGGCATTGTTCAAGTGAACACGGTACTAGCAAAGTTAATTTTACTCAAAAATAGTGGAATAAAGGTGTGGGCACTCCAGCACATAAATAGAACTGCATAACGTGACTCCTTGTTAAGTATGCAACTAGCAGTCAACATAATCACCTACTTGTCATAGCAGGTAAGTTTATAATTAAAAAATCTTAATCTTGTACGACACAGTCAATAAAAAAAATATCAATTCAATTATAAATTAGTTAAAATATCTAATATAGCTAAATATCTAACAAGGTAACCTATATCTCGCACTTGTACTGTATACGCAACTAACTATTGCGCATGTCCTATATGTGCAACCATTGTTTCTATGCTGGAGCGAGAATTATTTTTCTAACTATGCGAGTTTGGGAAATAAATTTACCCACTGTTGTGATGCGGAGAAAAACTAAAAAAAAAAAATTATTAATTTCATTACTCGCCTGGATTATCATTGAACAAAATGAATAAGGCTGGATTTTTCATTATAGCACTAGATATAAATTATCATGGATTGCTATAATAGAGCTATTTTTTGGCCATTCAGTGTAAAAAAAAAAAGAAGGAAATCTTAATGTTAAGGATAGTTTAATTTTTTTCAATGGTTCTTTGGTCATTAAAATATTGTTAGGCGGTATATTATTCTTTTCAAAAAATATTAAATAGTAAAATTATTTATTTGCCTCCTAGATAAAAAAAAAAATTATAATTGTTGCCAAGTGTATGTTTGTCTTTTCACTTAAAAAATAAGGCATGTGTATAAAGGGTGTTTTTGTCCTATCACATAGCTTCTTTTTTTTCTGTAATTTTCAAAGATACGAGTGGTGTTTTGTTATTTTTATGTTAAACAATTAATTTTTTATTAAAAAAAATTATTGGCATGTGCTCATGAAATATTAGCGAGTTGGTAGTGTTCGCACCATTTAGACGACGTATGAGACACTACTTAATGGCTAAACATGCTTTTTCATCGTGTCTTTGTGAGCACCATCATATCTTCTTTCTTCTAGTGTGATGGATGATGGTTGATGATAAATGTCTTCTTTCTTTATGTGTATAAGTTTTTCTATTTATACTTTGAATTTTTGATATAAAAAACACATCAAAATATCTTGTTTTATTTTAATAATAATTTTTTTTATATAATTAGCGCGTGAGCCACATTATTCCTCTAGTGTCAGTGTCGAAAACAATATTCAATCCCGTTCTGTGCTCTAAAATAGTAAATAGAACATGGTTGCTTCAGAATACTGGCTGGATTCCCATCTTTAGTCTGCAGGTTGCAACTCCAGCCAATTGGTAGTCGTCATTTTCTTTTGCTCTTGTATTTTAGTGGACCCATGTTTGTTTGTAGCTTTTGCTGGCTTTGTATTTTTCCACTATGATTATTAAATTGCAATAATTCGCGTAATCTTATCCGCAGATCTGCTTCAAAAACAAAACCATTTTTTAGATTAGTGTATACAACTCAATTGGTTACACGATCGCTACACTGCGTGCTCACCAAAAACTTTTGTAACATAAAAAAAAAAAAGCTCAGGTGATGGTAATGTTTTAAAAAGAAACAAGAAAAAAATTCAAAACCAAGTCATTAAGTTAACTAAATTTAATATATTTGGTTAATTTAATAATATAATAAAAAAATGACAACAATAGTAAATAAATCAAACAAAAAAACATTAGTTCGAGTTAATCTAGATAAACCTACTAAACTCGTGACCCAACGCATGAGATCAAGGTAAACCAATAGAAAAAAGAAAATAATGAAGTCTAATCCTCAATAAACTCAATTGCAAATCTCATAAGAAAAATTAAGTTAAATCTGTACATATAGTTATTAAAAAAAATTGACCTTGTACCCACCCGAAAAAAACATGAGGGAACCGGTCAATGTACAACTTAAAAAACACTAGGATAAAAAAAATACAACATTCAAACATGACCTACCCTCACTTAAGAAGGAGTATAAATACATTTGGGAGAAAGAAAAGCTAACTTTTCTTCTCCCTCATGGCCGACTAAAACAACCATAGCAGCCTCTTCTCTTACAAGTTCAACAAAAAAAATTACTTGCATGTCACCCATACAAGATACTTGAGTGAGAGAAGAATAGAGGTGATGTGAAAAACCAAAAACATTGAAGTAGTATCAGAGAGAGGAGACCGACTGGAACAACAGTGAAGAAGGAAGGAAAAACAAAAAAAAAAAATCACCAAAACACTCTTTCAAATTCTGTTTAATTTCGTGTCATAAGGATAACCTTTACTTTTGCATTTGTTGTTTTGAATTTATTAGAACATATAGGAGGAAAACCCCAAATGAGATAACTAAGAGCTCTTATACCTCATGATTGTAAAGACTAAATGAAGAGATTAGAAAGTTGAGATAAGAAAATGACATTTTCAGATTCTATAAGAAATTTTTTTTTGTATATGTTATAGAGAAAACGCTAGCTAAAGCCGGCCTTAATGAAGAAGTGAGGAGAGAATAGAATCGAATGATACAATCTGTTAATTAGTGACCTTGATTAGTATTTTAAATGAAGTACCTAAGCTGAAACAAAATTTTAAAAGTGTTCATTATATGATGAATTGTAGAATTTATTTAACAGTAAGATTAAAGTATTGATATATGATTATTTCATGTTAACATAGACATATTTGGAGTGAAAGTGATGATTTACATGGATAAACTTGAAAAAATAGAGACACTATGTTCGGCCAAGAGAAGAAAATGGAAGAAAACATCCCTTGTATGATGAACATCTTTAGAGAAACATGCAAGATAGTAGAAATTGAGTTTATACATAATATGATGATAATTATTAGCTTGTGTTTAATGATTTGAAATAGAAATGATTGTGAATGATGGAATGAACACTTGGAAAGAATGGCCCATGTTTCGGCCACCATGAAAGATTTAGGAAAGAAAATCCTTAATATAAATACTTGAATTGATTGAATACTACTTAGTAATATTGTGATAAATTTAAATGAAATTATGGAAGTAAAGATCATCCTTGAATGTGTCTAGTAGAATTACATAAATTAAAATACGTAGAACATATTATACCATGTTATAATAGATGAGAATTTGATAATATTATATTGAAAAACAAAAAAGTATGCTTTGTAGAGAAAGGACATAGGTTCGACCATCTTAGAAGAAAATAGAAAAGAAAGGTTTTTTATGAATATAATGATAATTAATGGATCCTCCTTAACAATATTCAATGATTGGGTGAAATTATAATAGATTGGAGACATTACATATTAATTTTACTTCATATGCTCTTGGAGATGAATTGTCATGTGGTCAATATCTATAAAATAGGTTAGGATATGATCTTTTAAGTAAAGAACTTGGTATTGGCTTTTATGCATGAACTTGGAAAAGGAATTACCTTAATAACTTAATTTTCACTAATAATTTCAGTGTCGCAATGACTCAGTTTTCGTTGATGATTTTCAATATAGTTGGAATGAATTATTTATTATAAAATTGTTACCATGCAAAATATGAATAATACACACACATAAAAATATATTTATATATGTACGAGTGCACATATATAGGTGTGTGAAAATAATCTTTGATGTTGCCTAAAGATAATTGTAATATCCCAATTACCTGGACAACACGTCAATCATAATATAGGAAAGACATTGTAATTATTTTTTTAAAACCAGATTCATGCAAGGTTCACACACATATATGCGTGCACTCGCACATATATTCATGCAAGGTTCACCGAAATTTCTACTGAGATTTCGGCATAGTTTCCTTTATAATTGGACATACCAAATTATTAATAATTGCCTACATTTCAAAGTCTTTATAACCATATAGGTCATTCACCTTAATACCCATTTCGTGTCATCTTGACCTCAAGAACATTCTCAACACCATACATACATTTTATCTTTCAGTATTGGTATCATATACATTCACAAGAATATAACTCAAAACATGCGCTAGAAAAAAAAGAACCTATTAAATCACTCATTCATGTTAATCCTAAGACGTGTGTGTGTATGTGTGTGTAGAGAGAGAGAGAGAGAGTTGATTAGTCTAAACACGCATAGAAATTAGTTATGAAAAATACTTAGTTATCATCTTACATAAGATATTTGTCTAAGGACTTCATTACATAAGACATACATAGATAGAATAACTTCATTACGAAGGAAAAAAGGTTTTTTAAGTTACATAATCTATTACATGCATAACAAAAGTTGATATAGGAATCAAATAAGAGCTTTCATTAATTTTTTTCTTTTGTTTTATTTCGAGTCTTTGTATCATCCTTATTTCATACGAATTCACTTTGCTACTTATGAAATCATAATTATAGTTTTTTTTGCTTGTTTTTATTACATTATTAAGTCACTTTATATATATTTGAATTGCATTACAATAGCCATTGACTTTGGTTCGTTGATTTCTAATTCCAAAATAACCGCAAGAAGATGAGTCGAGAAGTAAAGGTGTAGTGAAAACAATTGAGTGAAAAGCCTTGGATTGTGTTAAAAACAACAGTTGTGAGGATATATTTTTCTTGTTAGTAATAATTTTTTACAAATTCAAATTTATCTAAAAATCACAAGTTCGCGACACTAAAAGCGGATAACATCTTTCGAATGCAAGCTTTCATCCAACAACCTGAGCTTCTAACTAAGGTAATAAAGACATAGCTTCAATAAGACAACAAAACAGTGGGATGGATGGATTGAGAATAGGGGTTGATTTTGTTTACAAGGAAGTTTATTTTAATAGTAATGAACTTGACCTTTTTTTATTTCTAGTGTTTGTGTTTCTTTGTTGCAGGAGTTTGATGATGTGTTTCCTGATGAGATTCCTAGTGGATTGCCATCGATAAAATGGATCAAACATCAAATTGATCTTGTATCTGACACATCGATTCCTAACTGACTAGCCTATTAAAGTAATCTCGAGGAGACAAAGGAACTTTAGAAATAGTTAAAAGAATTGATGACAAAAGGTTATATTCAAGAAAGTATGAGTCCTTGTGTTGTTCCTATATTACTTGTACCTAAAAATGATGAAACTTAGAGAATGCGTGTGTTAGTTGTAGAGCAATTAATAACATAATTGTGAAATATAGACATTATATACCTAAGTTTGATGATACATTAGATGAATTACATGAGTCGCATATATTTTCAAAACTTGATTGAAAGAGTGGATGTCATTAAATTATTATTGCTACTGAATTTATTCGGCTTGTGTGAGATAGATTCTCGTAGTTTTTGGTTTTCTAACTAACTAAATTGATTTATTAAATATTAACTAGTTTCATTTTTTTTTTATACTTGAATTGATATTTTTTATGAAAGTTTTTATTTCAATAACATTGATATCATGGCTGGATTTGTACAAGTAGGGATGAGCAAAAAAATCGAAAAACCGATTAAACAGGAAAAAAATAACCTAAAAAACCGAACCGAAAAAAAACTGATTAAAATTTTAAAAAAACCGGCCGGTCCGGTTCGAATTCAGTTTTATAAGCAAAAAACCGAACCGAATGGAAAAAAACCGAGCCAAACAAAAGAAATCGAGCCAAACCGAAAAAAACCAAGCCAAAACCGAGCAAAACCGGTTTGACCGGTTTTTGTCCAAAAAACCGAACCGAACCGAAACCGGTCGGTTTGACCTGGTTTCGGATTTTTTTGAATTCAATTTGATTATTTTTTTTGATAAAAAATAAACCGAACCGAAAATGATCACCTTCTGTATACAAGTAATTTAGTTAAGAATAGTATTGATTTGACATCATGCATGACCTTAAATATCATGCATGCTTTTATAAGACTACCCAAATAAATTATCACGTGATTTAATTATATAACATGTACGGAAAAATACAAGTAAACTCTTTTAAACAGTTAAAAAGAACAAGTAGCAGTGAATTCATCTTTTATCACTTTTTTCATAACTGCACAACAATACATTTAAGTACTTTTATTATTATTATTATTATTGGAAAGAACTTTATAGAATGTTATGTAATTTATTACTAATAAAATATTTTTTAGTTTTTTAATAACCCAACATTTTTAATACAATGAATCATCTTTTTAGACCATAAATAATAAACCAAAAGAAGAAAAGGCCATCTAGAACTTAATATTGACTAGGTCAGGTGGGATTTTTTTTTCAATAAAAAATGACAAAGTCAATCTAAGAAAAATATAGGTTCAATAATAGCTTTTAGTTTTAATGTGAAAGTGAATTTGAATTTATAACCGCTCATCCTTTCTATTTCCAACAATAATTTAAATGTATAAATCTTTTCCTCAAAATTATATACTACATTAATTCAATAAATAAAACCTCCTTATAACAACTAGGTGGCCCTATATAAACATAGCGTGAGTTGCCTTGAGCTTTTTATAAGATTTTAATTAGTATTGTGGTTTAATTATATTTTTTATGTTTTTAAATTGTTTTGATGTTCTAATGTTAAAAATAAATTTTTAAAAATAAAAAAATATTATTTTAATATATTTTCAAATAAAATATCCTTTAAAAAATTACTATTAATTAATTTGCATTTTCAGTTTTGCAGCCGAGTGAAAAAAATGGAAAAGCCAGACATTAATTTCGCATCTTACAATTTCGCAGCCGAGTAAAAAAAAATGGAAAAGATGGTGGGCTACTCAGCTCCTCAATGAAAGAGGAAGAACGAATCAAGAGAATATCGCAGTCAAATTGGATCTGCCAACCACGCATTTAATTTTTTTTCCAAATAATTTAATGATATAAATGCCAAGTAGTCATGTGTGGCTAGCTGTCTGGCCTAAAAAGGAAGAAGAAACGTGGAGCAGGCTGCAGAACTCATTGGCTGGCTGTAGCAATAAAGACAGGGATTGATGATTTACCTTGAAAGAACTCCTTGGAATTTTGTACCCACTAGAGGCTGGCTAGACCCACAATTAATGAGACGTCAAGGCACCAAATGGACCCTGAAAATACCTCAAGTAGTACATTTTAACTTAATTTTGTGGAGATGAGCAGGTTCCGAATCTAGGCGATGGTAGCTGACGGCTGAAATTCTCCTGTGGTAGATTTAATGTCAATGAGAAATGATTAAAAAGAAAT
>Ga0325414_1009744_pt1 | contig 10092 bp, 5 predicted proteins | sample PopdelMetagenome_8_FD_206183 | JGI IMG/M metagenome (GOLD analysis project Ga0325414, IMG submission 206183) | Populus deltoides microbial communities from Bellville, Georgia, United States - Leaf-PdKOR-R3 | ecosystem: Host-associated > Plants > Phyllosphere > Phylloplane/Leaf | place: USA...
TTTTTTTTGAAGAAATAAAAATAAGTAGAAGAGAAAATTTTTAGATTAAGTTATTCTTATTATTTTTTATGAGTGGTAGATTTTATTTTTTCTCCACCACTGGTATTTAATTATTTCTCCAAAGTAAATTTAACACAGTAATTAATATAATATCAACACTTACCCATGTTTACCGTAAAGTGTTTGTTTCGGTATGCAGTCCAATTTATTTTTTTATGAAAATTTGTTTTTTTTATTATTTTAATGTGTATTGATGTTAAAAATAAATTTTAAAAATAAAAATAAAAATATCTTAATTCATTTCTAAATAAAAAATAATTTGAAAAGCAACCACTGCTACATTCTTAAATACTTAAAAATTTTATATTTTTTTATGGATGCAAAAAGTCTTAGATGATCATAAATTAACAAAGAGTTTGATTATCAAACTCTATCGATAAAACATGTCATATCCTTATTAATGCTAATGCTAGGTAAATCCAGTCTAAATCTTCTAAATATTAAGATATAATTGCCCGGGTGGATTTTTTTTTTTTATTTTTTTTTATAAAATGCAAAGCAAGAGAGAGATGTTGAGTAGACAACTGAAGTAAATGTTCTCAAACCATTTATGAATTCGTCACCTTCAAAAATTGGCTGGAATTATTTCTTTTCAAGGGCGCATATGTTTGATGGAGGGAAAATGAAAACCATAGTCCATACAAAATGACCATCCTGCACATGCCTTAATGTTTTATTGGACGGCGAAACCATGCTCGATGTTATGTTAATTAACGTAAAACCCCCCAAAACTCAAAAGGACCCGATAATAAAATGGCCGAGTGTCCCGATCCTTCTCTCTTAAAACCCCCTGGCTTTCTCTTTTCTCTATCTAAACCCAATCCCGGCACAACAACCTCCGACTCGCCTAGTCCTTGCCTGGTCAGGCCCGCGCTGTCACGCGACTCCGTAGCATCCTATAATCCTGTCTCGTTTACTGCATTAGTAAGTTCTTTTTTCCTTCTCTCCCTCACCACTCTCATTTTTTTTGGCAGATTATTCGTACATATTTTAATTTATTTTCTTGAATGTCAGGTTTTGATCAAAGGTTTTTTTAAAAATCTTTCGTAGATCCAGCTCGCGGTTCTTTGATCATCGAATTACTTTAATAGCTGAATAAGATCAATGGAGGTTATTTACTTGTGAGTTTTATTGAGGAAAGTGAATTTTCTAGGGATCTCTTTTTGATAGAGGATGAGAGAAGGGTTGAGATCTAGTGTCAATTTATTGGCGAAAATGGAGAAAAATGAGGTTTCTCCGAGCAAGGAAACGGTTACTGAGAAAGTTGGTGGTTTGAAACAAGGAGATTATGAATTCACTGACGAGGAGAACCCGAAATTGAATCAAGAAGAGGCGTTAAAAGAAGAAATGGAAGTGGATCAGAGAGATAGGCTTAAAATCGAAGAATGTGAAGGAGGGAATGGTTTGAGGGAGTGTAATGCTGTTGAGGGTAGTACAAATAGAAGGAAAAGAAGTATGGTTGATGGTGAGGGAGAGATTGAGGATGGTGGTGTTGAAAAGAAGAAGCTAAAGGAGGGTGCGGATGGTGAAAATGTGGTTGTCGTCAGGGTTCTGCGGTCAAGGTCTGTGACAAAAACTAAGAGTAGGAAGGAGGTTGATAGAGGGCAGCAGACCGGAGGGAGTGATGGCTCTGAGAGGAAAAGGGTTGAGGTAAAAATAGAAGAGAGGGATCATTCTGATGGTGAAGACAGTGGGAAATTAGATAATGAGGCCAGGGATAAATCAAAGCAAAATCATGGTAGCTCACCCAAGGACCAGAAGAGTGACAGGACTGAGAAGAGATTGGCTGAGGTGAAAAAGAAAGATAGTGATCATTCTGATGGTGAAGATCCTGACCAGTCAGATAACGATGCAGGGAGAATGTTAAAGCACAAGCGTGGGAGGCCCCCCAAGGCTCAGAAGAGTGATGGGCCTGAGAAGAAAAGGATTGAGGTGGTAAATGAAGAAAGTCATCAATCTGCTGGTACAGAGATTGAACAGGCAGATAATGAGGCAAGGGAAAAGTTAAAGCCCAAGTGCGGGACACCCCCCAAGGTTCAGAAGAATGATGTGTCTGAGAAGAAAAGGGTTGAGGTGAAAAGGGAAGAGAGTGATCAATCTGCTGGCGAAGAGAGTGATCGAGCACATAGTGGGGCAAGGAAAAGATCAAAGCATAAACATGGAATGTGCCACAAGGGGCAGAAGAGTGATGGATCCGAGAAGAAAAGAGTCAAGGTGGGTAAAGAAGGCAGCCATCAATCTGCTGGTGAAGAGAGTGAACTGTCAGGTAATGAGATGAGTGAAAAATTAAAGCCTAAGCGTGGGAGACCCCCCAAGGCTAAGGAGAGTGATGAGTCTGGGAAGAAAAGTATTGAGGTGGTTGATGGTGACTCTGCAGAATCTTCTGGTCAAGAGAGTGATGAATCTTATGGTAAAGTGGGGAAGAAGCGGAAGCCTAAGCGTGGGAGACCCAGCAAGTTGAACAAGGGTGTAAAGGTGGGTGGGCTGAGGAAAAGACAGGGGGGGGAAATGACAAGACATAATAAGAACCACAATGTGGGAGCTAGAAGTGCAGTATCTGGAAAGAAACTTGGGAAAAAATCTAATGCAACAAAGTTGGCCACAGCTAGGAAGAACAAATGCAGCAATGATGAAAAGGAAGAGGGGAGAAGTAAACAGAAGGCAGTAGTGAGAGAAAAAATTATAGAACTTCTTTTGGGTGCAGGCTGGACAATTGAGCGTAGGCCTAGGAATGGTAGAGAGTACTGTGATGCTGTGTATGTTAATCCTGAAGGAAGGACTCATTGGTCTGTTACCTTGGCTTACCGGGTGCTTAAGCAGCATTATGAAGGTGGTGGTGGTGATTCAAATACTTGTAGGACTGGTTTCAAGTTTACTCCTCTACCAGATGAAGAACTCAGCATACTAGCAAAAGTAATAGGCAAGGAAAGGAGTGATAAAAATAAAAAGAAAAAGAAATGGAAGCAAGTGAAGGATGGGAAAACAGGTGAAGGAGTTGCAAAAGAGAAAAATAAGAAAGGAAAACTGCACAAGAGAAAACAGGATGCTGTGGCAATTCCTGGACGTAAGAAGTTGAAGGACAGTACAAAACGGAAATCTTCTCTCTGCGAACAGGATGACTGTGCGGGTATGTCAGATGACGGAACAACAGTCAGGGATTATAAGCAACTCAAAACACATAATAGAAAGCGGTGTGCTCTAATGATTCGCAACTCCAAGGAGGGTGCAGGTTCAGATGGTGGTGGCTATGTGCTTTATAATGGGAAGCGAACTGTACTCGCCTGGATGATTGACATGGGCACTGTTCCATTGGCTGGAAAGGTGCAGTACTTGAAACGCAGGAAGACACGAACAGTCCTGAAGGGTAAAATCACAACAGATGGCATTCAGTGTGATTGTTGTGGTGAAACTTTTGCAATCTCGGACTTCGAGGTTCATGCAGGCAGCAAATCCTGCCAGCCACTCAAAAACATATTCTTAGAGAATGGACCTTCACTCTTGCACTGCCAGCTAGAGTCATGGCATAGACAAGATGAATCTGATCGTAAAGGGTTCCATTTTGTTGATATTGATGGTCAAGATCCAAACGATGATACATGTGGGATCTGTGGAGATGGTGGAAACCTTATTTGCTGTGATAGTTGCCCATCAACATTTCATCAAAGCTGCCTAGAGATAAAGGTACGCATTTACTTTTGCATTCCTATTATTGTCGCTATATTTAGAAGATCACATTCTGCCCATGCACGTGTCATTATGCTATTCTTGGGTCAGTCCTGAAATCTTGCCTTCAAGGTTCTCCAGATTACTTGTAGTAAAAAATTTTCTCCGGGTTATGGAATACCTTAAGGAAATAAAATCTAAAAATAGAGTTTTGTTATTAGATATTAAGAAATGAATGGTGGAAAAATTTCTGGTGAAGCTGCCTTTCCATATTAACTTATTTGTGTAAAGCTTAAGATCATCCTTTCTGCTGCTGCTTGTAGAATTGAGCTTCATTCACTGTAAATGCTATCGTATTATAGATTGTTTTCTTGCAGCAGAATTTCCCTCTGGAATCTGGTATTGCACATATTGCCCATAGCATTTTTTTTTATGAAATAAGATCAGCTTTTTTGCTGTTACTCATAGAATTAAGTTTGGTTTTCTTTAAATGCCATCATGTCATTAATATATTGTTGTTGTTTTTTCTTGTGGCAGAAGCTCCCTTCAGGGGTCTGGAATTGCACATATTGTTCATGCAAATTTTGTGGGATGGCTGGTGGGGATGCATGTCAGATGGATGAGAATGATGCTGCTGCCCGACCTGCATTGCTGACATGTTGTTTGTGTGAGGAGAAATGTATTGACTCAATCTTCTCAGTGATTTAATGTATTTTTGTTCTTTCCTTTTCCACCATGCTAAATTGTCTACTATTTATTGTTATTTAATTGATGTACATTTAATAGATCTTCTGCTGCAGATCACCACTCCTGTATTCCTGCTGAGGACACTATAAATGATTATCACAGCAGTCTATCCTTCTGCGGGAAGAAATGCCAAGAGGTATTATTTTAGTTACCATTGTATTGTTATAAACTATAATCTTGGATGTTCTGTTGGACTTGCAAATCAAAATTTTGTCGTTATTGGCATTTCTTTGCTTTATATCTTACTCCATATTTTCAAGTGACAAGAAACCTTGGCAGCTTGTAGCGTATTGCTTGATTTTATAAAACACATTCACTGATACTCAAAAACCTTTTGTGTGAACTTCATGGAAATTTGATTGCCAATGTGTGTTCTATGTCACAACTGAGTTTGAAGTTGAAGAGTTGCCTACTTTTGGAAGTTATTAAGCTATTCTACAATCTCATCTCATTTAGATCTGAACGTGGTTGTAATTTGGTCCTAATAAGACATGAAACCATTTTTGTTTTTGCAGCAAATTTTCAGGTGTTCTGTTGGCTTGTAAACCCTGGGTTTTATAAACCCACTTTTGATTGACGATGCAAAACTAATTTCTACCTGCAAATTCAATGTGTGAGTGGTTAGACTTTAGAGAAACACGGACATCACTCTGGGGTAATGTTAAGACCTTGATTCATGGATCACTGCTATTTTGTGTCATCCATTCTACACAATTCTATCAGTCCCTAAAATCTGCTATGGGCCACGTCATATGTGAAGTGGGATTTGGCAACAGGAGTCTGGAATATAAATAATTGATTTTTTGACTTCGTTGTGACCCTTAATATTTTCTTTACTTGGAGATTATTCATGTACTTGATAAATACTCTGATATCAGTAGCAGTGGTTTGTTTCTCCTGAGTCCTCAATAAAGTGGAGTGCTTCTATTTAATTGGTTTAATTTAAACAGGTTCTAAGACAACTTGAAAATGAACTCTATTATGTGCATCAGAATTCACTTAAATGGTTTTGTTTCTGCCAGTTACATGATAAACTACAGGCGCTTCTTGGGGTTAAACATGAAATGGAAGAGGGCTTTGCATGGACTGTTGTTCGCCGATTTGATGTTGGCTCTGATATTACACTCAGTGGAATGTATCGGAAAGTTGAATGCAATTCCAAGGTAGCTGTTGCGTTGCACATAATGGATGAGTGCTTTTTGCCCATGCCTGACCATAGAAGTGGGGTTAACCTGATTCGTAATATTGTATATAATTTTGGGTAAGCACAAGTATATTCACAAGTTTGAAATTGTCATCATTAAGCTGAAAAAACCAACATTGCTGATCTTTCTTTTATTTTTCAATATCTTTTTGGTGTGTGCGCGTGCTGGGGGGGGGGTGTTGTTAGTTCTTTGTGGATACATCACATTTGTTGGTGTGTTCCAACTTTGGGAGAAGCATTTTATTTTGATGTTCATATTTTTAGTGGTGGAATCACAACTCACAAGCCTAGGCAAGAGGTGCCCTTTCTGTTTTTCCCGATTGATTACCACCTTTAAAGTATATTATGGAACTGGTTGAGGAAGAACAGATCATAAAATGATGGGAATTGTCGCCGCATACAACTTTATTTAATTTCCCTACCATTCTACCAAGTAGTATGCAATTATTCTAATGGTGGAGAGCCCAAAAAGTAGTATCCTGTTGTGTTGTACTATGCTATTGTGGATGTATGTGGTATTTTCTTTCATATCTTTGGCCTGTCAATACTTAGTTTACAGTTTAACTTGATAGTATTTTATTTGAAAGTGTGCTTTTGAATATGAAAAGGCTGTGTTACTCTCTTTTACTTATTGTCCTCACCTTTCCTGTTATATGCTGATAAGGATTATCTACTTCACTGTGATTGCTTTTATGTCGTTGTCAAAAAATTGTAAGCAATTTGTTTTCTTAACGAGTTGCAATATTCCTTTTCAGGTCAAACTTCAATCGACTGAACTACTGTGGTTTTCTGACTGCAATTCTAGAGCGAGGGGATGAAGTAATCTCTGCTGCATCCATCAGGTATATCTCAGCCCAAATTTGCCCTGTGATTGCCACTGCTTTGTGATTTTTTTATCAATGGTTAGTTCTGCCAGTACGTATAACAAAATTATTGGAAATTATAGTTGGAAAAGAATGCATATGGACACAGAATCATTTCTGTTATGAATGTTTTCTGGGATTATGTACTGACGGTTTTCTACCTGACTATTCCTTTTTCTAAGCACTGCCTATACACATGATTGGATGTGTTGTAATTTAAGACATTAGTAACCATCTGCATGAATCATTTTTTACCTTTTCCTATCATTTTGTGAGTGATCAACATCTTTGTTTTGCCAGTAACATCCACTTTGGAGTCTTTTATATTGTTTCTGAGAACAGAAAAATAAAATAAAATTGGATACTATAGAAAACACAGCAAAACTAAATACATGTGAACTTGCCTCTTTTCTTATTTTCTACTTCTGAAGTTCCACCAGCTGCAACCATTTTTTTTTGTCACTTCAATACTTACCACCATATAGCAAGTGGATCTGGTGCCAATACAGCGGAATAGAGTTTGCGACTCATTTTTGAACTATTGGAGTACAAATGTAGTCAGATTGTTGCTCTTAATGACTTCAGCACTTGTGCTCGTGTTCCTTTTTTGCATTTTCCAGAGTACTTGCATTAGTATCTTTCTTGAAATGTATGTATTCCTGTTGCATCTACTTTCCCATTTGTTCTCTTCCTCTTTAAATTGGAATAATGCCAGTTGTGCTGAATGTTGATGCTAAATTTCTGTCTTCCTTCTACTTTCTTCTAATCGACATGTCCATGCATGTGCAAGAAGCAGTTTATGACAATGTAAAAAGTCACAATCACATTAATCAATAATTGGTGAAATAGGATCCATGGGAACCAGTTAGCAGAGATGCCATTCATTGGGACCCGCCACATGTACAGGCGGCAAGGAATGTGCCGCCGGCTTCTAAGTGCAATTGAAACTGTATGTTTGGTATCAGTTACCTTTCCTACTTTTCTGAATTCATGTCTTAATGTCTGACATTTATTGTCACTAGCTTTTTGGAATTTCATTTATATAACACAATCTGTAGTCTCCCTTTTTACTGATTTTACTTTCTGTTTATTTTTGTTTGTCTTTTCTGAAACTGTCATTAGGCTCTCTGCTCTCTAAATGTCGAGAAATTAGTCATACCTGCAATCTCTGAGCTAAGGGAAACCTGGACTTCTGTTTTTGGTTTTAAACAACTTGAAGGATTGAGCAAGCAAAAAATGAGGTACATGAAAATGGTGGCATTCCCTGGCGTTGATATGTTACAAAAACCTTTGTTGAAGGATCATGAGTTTGCTGAAGCATATACGGTTCCCACTGAAGGTATCTGCCATTTTAAATCTTTAATTGATATTAACATATGCAACTTTTTGGGTTTCTCATCTCGCTGATAATTTTTTTTAAACCACATATACATGCAGGTTTGACATCCTTGGAACTCAAGGAACAATATACCATAGATGAGATATCATGTAATTCTGATGAGAAATGTTCGTCAGTGAGATTTGATTTAAAAGGTTCTAGTGAAATTAGTATACCTCATACTGGCAACATAAATGATCAAGCTGCTGCAGTTGAATCTGGTTCCCTTCCTGATTGCCTGAATGATATTTCCGATGTTACAAGTGAAAATACTAATCTACCTGCTTGTCCCAAGGACAAAGCTGTTGATCAATTGCGTGCGGTTTCTATTTCTTTGTGTGATGCCAATGAACAAACTAGAGAGGTGGCTGAACATCAGAGTGCTGTTTCTGGTTCCATTGCTACCTCTGATTGTGAGAGGAAGCTGAAAGGGGATACACATAAGGACCAGAATGATGTTTCCAAGGTCGAAAGCAAGCTGTTTGACGTATCTTTTATTGGGTCTGAAGCGGCTGACTCTCAAGGGAAGTGTCAGTGCGCTTCCAGGGAGGTTACTGAGACTGTTCCTTGTGAAGTGAAAGGTGAAGATAGCAGCGATAGACAGAACCTCCATTCGCTTGATGATGATTGTATGCCCACTTCAAAAATCATAGCAAGTCAACTCCAGTACTTTGCTTTTGGGCACGAACTTAAAGTTTCAGATATCAATGCTGTTCACTACGAGTCCACTACCTGCAATATTTCCAGTGATATAGTTCAATCAACAACCACAACAGTTCCCCAGAAAGTGCAAGATGCTGTTTATGGTCATTGTGGGGCATTGCCTGTCGACCAAAATATTAGCACTTCTTGTCAGGGCAAGGGGCCTAATGCGAAGGAAATGGTTGTCCTGGCTGCTGCTGATTCCAATTCTGTAGATTCTGATGTCACTGCAAAAGCAGATCTGCAATCTTGCAGAAGTAATGGATCTTGTATTGCCACAGAGCTCATAGCGAGCCCCTGTGGAGTTGATGCGGATGGCATCCATGACCTTGAAGAAGTGTCGGACACAGTTCAAAGTGATGCGCTTTCTCCTGATGGAGGTTTAATTTCTGATGGGCCTCGGATTAATACCAAATCTTCAGAGCACCCCAGTTCTGTTTCTGAGGTCGAGCCTGCTAATTTGACACAGTGCGCCTCTGAACCTTTATGCAATTCAAGCTCTGCTCCTGGTGTTGGCCTGCACTGTGCCTCAGGTGATGGTAATTCATGCGGTGCACCTGAGGTGATAATTTTGTCAAATCAGGCTAGTTGATTCCGATTGGCATACACTTTTTGGCGATAGAAAGATGGCATTTTGTGGATGGCGGCCATGGATAAATGTGATGGGAGTTTTCTTGCAGAACTTGGATGTTCTCTTCACAGACCATGTTTGCAATTTTGTCATTGATTAGGATGCCGATATAGCATTCGGATGCCTCATTTGATGGTGATGATTGATGACAGCTTTGGCAGGTGTTCACAGACAAAGGTTGTCGTCTTAATCATATGCCCATCTAACATTAGAGAGGACATCTTTTTGTACAGTTAGAGCAGTCCAAGTCTTCAGTACTTTCCAAGTCACATGTTAGATTTTAGATGCAATTGAGGGTTGTGCATCTTGACCTCTCCTATGCCCTAACGTAAATGAAAAAAAATCCATTGCTGAAGTTTATGAAAGAGCCTTGCTTGCTGTGATTCATGCTTAACATCCCCCCCTTTGCGCTCTGTTGTTTTCAGGTGCTGATAAAATGGCCATGCTTGATACGCCGTCACCTGCTTGTCTTTTTCCCTGTCGAGAATGGAATTGGTTTTTCGTGGTTAAAAATAAGAGAGAGAAGAAATTTCCCCAGATATGTAAAATTATTGAATTCTATGATACTACGTGAAAAATGTCATCAGAGAAGGCATTTTTCTTCTTTAACCAAGGCAAGTTGCGTCTACACGTCAACATTATTTTATAAATTTATTTTTATTCCCAATGTATTTTTCTTAGATAAATCACAACTAAACTTTTGAGAAATTTGATTGGTAAGTTATTGTTCTCGTCAAACTTTTGAAATAATATAAATAAACTAAATATGTTTTTATTATTTCAAAAATTTACTTGTTATTATGAAAATAATAATTACCAAAACTCTACGAGTTGTGATGAAATC
>Ga0325414_1009746_pt1 | contig 10092 bp, 5 predicted proteins | sample PopdelMetagenome_8_FD_206183 | JGI IMG/M metagenome (GOLD analysis project Ga0325414, IMG submission 206183) | Populus deltoides microbial communities from Bellville, Georgia, United States - Leaf-PdKOR-R3 | ecosystem: Host-associated > Plants > Phyllosphere > Phylloplane/Leaf | place: USA...
AAATGAGATATCAAAGTTGGAGCATAATATGATAGCATCGTGATAGAAGAGACAATAACAAAACCTGTTTAAACAATGTCTTTGAAGTTAACAGAGCATTCAAGGATATCGTCTCGTAAGCCTCTTATCCCTTGAGATCTTGCATAATATTTGTAGATCCGATCGGGCTCAGATCTGTTAAGTTCCGACAATTTTTTATTTATTTATTTTTACTTTTTATGCAAGTTTATCATGTGTGGACTTGTATATTAACATGATGTTTTATTACAATTTCTTGTTCTGAGTTATATTATATCGGTATACCACCCAATTTCTTGTTCTGAGTTTAGAAGTACAGTCACTTTCTTGAAAGAGACGAGAGATGCTCTCACCATTATTTAAGTTCATGATTGTTGAGAGTAGTAAGTGAAGAAGCTAATCGTGATTTCCATGGAAAGTGATGTCCCGTTTAAGGCAGGATTAGGTTTCTGTTCAATCTTCTCCTTTTTCTTTTTCCTGCTTACTTTCCCTTCAACGGCTTAATCATCAAGTCCAACAGGAATGTACAAGCAAATGGTACGATGTCAGTTGGTTGTTTTTTTCAGTTAAGAAACTCAAAGTTTATGCATGCCTGGTTGAACCTGCTGATTCCAGTACATTGCTATCCACAACCAAATTATTCTGAAGAACTAGAACAATACCCGACGGAAACAGGGAAAAAAGAGCAACAATAATATCAGATAGCATAGAATATCATGCTGCATTTGAGCATTTCAGTTCCATAGATTTAAGCCCCAAGGGTGCCAGAGAATTTCGTTGTGAACTGTAAACCTTTTGACTTGCTGTCAATGCTCGCTTGCATGCAACCTGTAGGTCCTACAGAATGTCATGGAACTTGTAATCTCTCAGTAAAGCAAAAGACAGAATCTCTTTTAACATCCCGTTGGGCTGGCTCTCCCGTGGACTATTATACCACCTTCATAATCCATCCTAGAAGAAACAGAACCCGGAAAAGTTTTTGCACCGAGGCCCCAACTTTATTCTTCATACAAAAAGGATATCACACTTCTCCAACTCCTCTAAACAAGAGGGGATAAAATGGAGAATCTAACCCAAAGCAAACGAGAGAAAAGGGAAAAGAAGAGGGGGAACGCGGGGGGCTGCTAAATAGAAAGAAAAGGATCCACGGGTGTTGAGTCCGTCCACTACATACAAACATACACATCGGCAGTAACAGCTTGACTCTACTCAGAAAATTGAAAACCGTCAAGCTTTGAGGCAGCTGGCTTGTCCAAAAACCACACCAGCTTCCCTTTTGTTGGCTGTACCAACCGTGCAGGCAATGACAGGTAGTCCGGTCCTACATCATCAATTGCCAAGTGCACAGCCTCTGCTTTGCTCTCACCTGTCACAACCACGGCCACATTGGATGCTGAGTTGATGACAGGCAAAGTGAATGTGATCCTCTCTGGTGGGGGTTTGGGGGAGTCGGTAATAAAAGTTACCCACTCCGATTTCTGGTCAAGCATAGGGTGGTTAGGGAATAGCGAAGCAACATGACCATCAGGACCCATTCCAAGAAGGATGAGGTCAAACTTGGGGCAGTCACTATTATCAGACACATTAATTGTCCGTGTTTTCACTAACTGTCGAATATGAAACTCATAGTCATCAGCAGCCTCCTCTGCTGACACTGAATCGTTGATAGAATTCACATGACTGGGCACCACGGGCACCTGCTAGCATAACATACATACAATGATAAGAACGTAGTGACTGTCAAAGCATAACCACACAATATAGAGACAAACATCAACTTTCTGATCTCATTTTTATTTAATGCTCATATTCATGCAACTCTTATTTCAGATTAGTCCTAGTAGGGTAATTTTCACAACCACCCTTCGCAACAAGGAATGTGAAGCCCGAAAAAGCCTGCAGTGTTCACAAAGAGAACACCTTTAATAAGGCCTTTGTTCTAAAATTTTCAATATTTCTGCCATGTCAACTACATTGAACAGAATCTGTTGAAATACAAGATGAAAGAAGCTGCTTAAGATGGTGGATTGAAATAGACAGAAAGAAGAGTGGCTGGGGTGGAAATGGAAGATGATTGTCAAAGATCTACTCTGGAATGTTGGTCTACATGGTACAAAAGGAAAAAAAATGATCGATTTTAAAAAGCCAGTCCAAAGTAGGTGGCAGTTTCAGCTATATTGAGCTGTGCAGAGCAGAAGTGTATAAAAATAGTCCATTTATAACAAAAGAGAAGATCATGAATGAATGAGCAGATGAACAACAAATACACAGAAACTGCCTTTGACAGAGGTTAGTGCTATGTAGAAACTCAAAATTATCCCATTATTTAAGGTGTTTGTAGTGGAAATGGACAAAAGCATCAGCAATATAGAAGCCCAATTCCTAAGACATCTTTTTTAGCTGCAAAATTCATTGAACTGCAAAAATGTTGATATTGGATGATAGCAGTGGTTTGCCAGAGGTTTTGAAAAGAAGACAGACATTGTAGAAGAATTAAAATAGACTCGAAAATGAAAATGCATGCAACAACACAAAATGGAAACATGAAGCTCATAGTACTCTTTATTCAATGCAATATCACAACACCAGAAGTCTACAGTCAGCTAATCACTAGATGAGGTGGTTTCATGAGAGACTTGGCATCAATTATAAATGCAAATTATCCGCCCAAAACAGGAAAACCTAAGCATTGCATGGAATCAAGACAAGATTTGGGAGGTGGATTTATACTAACAATGGCATCACGTTAAAACCAATGCATTTGCCGATTTAACACGAAAACAGAAGAATTGGTACTTGATTATTTGGTGAACAAAGCAAAGAAATTAAGGTGCAGCAAATGCTTGACCAAGGCAGCCACTTTAAAATACTTCAGTTCAATTTCCTTCCGTCTTTTTGGAAACTGATAAGTGATAACAGCATGCTTGTAGAAAAAGGAAAGTTATATATGTATATATAAGAAACTAACAACGGCACAAACCTTGGACAAAAGACCATCCTTCGCAAGCTTATAATTGCTATCAGCATGAGTTTTCCCCACCACACGTTCATCCGCCCAAAATATATACCATTTAGCCCAGTCTACAGTCTTGTGATAAGGAGCTTCACAAAGTTTCCTGTTATCCACCAGAAATTTAAACAAACACACAAACATCATAAAACCAAAAAATGAGGAAACATGAAATGAAATTGCACAAATACCCCATCAAGCCAATGAGAGAACCACCAGATATGGCAATGGCAAAGACACCCCTCTCCTTCACCGATGCCTCTGATAATTCAGCAATATATTCTGCCAAATCAGTGCCAAGCTCATCCAAATTCTCATGAATCCTCAACTCTCCTCTATCTTTATGAACCCTAGAATGAGCCATCCTACACAACAAGTTTAACAACTCAATCATTAACATATTTAACAAATGAACACCGGGAAACAAATTTATGGTCAAAGGAGCAACAAAACATAAACAACGTAGTGGCAACAATTAAAGAAAAAACAGAGAGAGAACCATAACGTCAAATATCCACCAAGTGTCGCAGTTTATTGGCAACTCATCCAATACAAAATTCATGAAACAGCAAAATTCTCTCATATAAACAGCAAGCAAGAAAAATCACTTGATACATTCAGTCCAAATTGACAAATATAAAATGGAAATCCAACTATAAATGGCACGATCATTATAATTCAAATATCAGTGCCAGAAAAATAAAAGGAAGATACATTAAACAGAGAGATTTCTCAAAAATTAACCAAACCCAGATCAGAAAAACCATTAAAAAAATTATATCATGCCCCATTACACCAATAAACCAAAGCAACACAAACACGCATACGGATTTCTCAAAATAAATGAAAAGGAAAGGAAAAAGAAAAAGACTTTCGCAATAATACATGGAAACAAGTGCTTACAAGGAAGAAGGAGAAAGAGAGAAAGAAAAGAAAATGGAAGATGGTGATGATGAAGGGTATTTATCGACACAAACACGAGATTATTAATATGCATGTCAGCCTCTATTTTCTCTCTGTGTATGCATATATATAATAATAAAAAGAAGAGCTGTAGACGCACAAGAAGAAGTTGTAGCGGAAGTAGAAAAGAACATGAAGAGAACAAATGTTACCTTGTGGGTTTCCACGTGTATCCAATGATCGTGACAAAACACACGCACACAACGTAAACGGATAAATTTAGACAGAAAAAACAAAAGAAATTCTGTCTGCTACAACCTCTTCTTCCTCCTCTTCTGCGTCTACTATTCTTCTTTATATATTTTATGTAAATGAGAGAATCTCTCAAATGCTTGATCCTCTCCTGTCTCTCCTCTGTACTTCCATTCCATTACATCTAATCTACCCCCAAAATGTTTTTTTTTTAAATAACAAGATTATTAATTACCAATGATACATGTAATATAAAAACCACTGAGTTTTGTTGTCGACACGTACTGATTGGTATTGATTGGTCTATCTTGTTTTTTCTGGAAATAATATAAACAAATGGATAAATCAAGAGGAGCTCACAGAGTTTGTGACAGAAAGAGAGTCTCATCGCACCAAAAACCTGTCCTGATCATTTCATGACAAATGTACCAATAGAGACTTTCGTCTTCTTTCACTGATAGCTAAAACTTACCCCTTTCTTTTTTTCTTCTTTCACCAAGGGATTTTCTTCCTTTCTCTTTTTCTCCTTACTTCTTTCTTCAGTCTCTTTGATCTTTATCATGTACAAGCAATCACTTTTCCTTCCCAGTTCTATGTTAGTTTCCTTTTCTCTTTAGAAAATCCTCTCTTTCCTTTTTATTTTTTTTCGGTTTCTTTTCGCGTCTCCCCAAAAAACCAGCTAATTTTTTAAGTTTTCAAATGTATTTGTGCGTCTGTCTCACACTTGACCTCTCTCAAATTCTTGAACCTTGATCCCCATGTATTCCTCCACCAGCTAGGAGCGTGTAATGTATAATCTTGCACATTGAATCATGATGCACGTACAGTGCTTTTATGCTAGCTATCGATTTACAATGGGCGGCCAGAATGATTTCCAGAATTTAAAATTTTGCACACATTTACAAGCTATGTATATATATACATATAATATAGTGTTAGTGGGTAGCGTGATTATATTATATATTTTATATTACTATAGTAATTTGCAGTCTCCAAAGCAATGTATTTATAATTTTTTTCTTATCGTAGTTGGAAGTGTTTTAACTATGCCATCATAATCTTTTGTAGCAATTATTTATTTGGCATAAACAAACTTTATGTCATCTTTCATGGTGTTTGTATTAAAGATATATCATGTCAGCCATCATTTTCTTTAGTTTCTCCAACTTCCTCCACCACCATAGAATAAAAGAGAGGGAAGAAATTAATGATGAACATATCAAGAGAAGTTTGGAATCTCATGCTATCAATATCAAGCAATAGTTGCAGAACGGAGAGAAAGGGAAGGGGTCTTGGAAGTAAAAGTTCTTTTCATAAAAAAAGCACCAACAAATCAAAACCCCGCATGATGACAAATCAAGAATTGGTTAATATGAGGAGCCCAGTTTCAGGAATCTATAGCATTATTAAAAGGGACTACATCCTGATGGAGTCATTACATTGTTTACCCCTTTTAGGCAGTAGCAGAGGAACCATGAAATGATGTCTTGTTGCCAGATATCTTACCCTTTCGATTACAACCTTGACCAATAAAATAAACACCTCCGACCATGCCCTGTCAACTGGCTACCTTCTTCGAGGAGAACTTCTCATCTTTAGCACTTGTTTTTTCACAGGAGAAAGAAAATGGCAAGAAGGAAAATACAAATTTTTTTTTTATACAATTCAAAGATAATGATGATAATAAAAAATGAAAAAAAAAAACTATGCTAGCTGTGGTGATTTGGGGGGGGGGGGGGTGATTATCCTCATATTATAATGCGAACACTAGTTCACATTTTTATTTTTGAATCTTCTTCTCACCTGGTCTTGGCTAGAATCTAAATTTGTTTCCCTCTTAATAACAAGCACTTCAAATTTTATTACATTTTGAATTCACTCAAGGGAAAAGTTAGGAGGTTCCATGTTATTGTTCATCATGGTTGCGAAGAGAGGAAGCCAGGGGCTGATTGGTTGGAAAATTTGAGTTTAGAGATTAGAATTCATTGAGGTGTCATGACCCCATTAACAAGCAAAGGAACCATTGTTTTTATATTCTTTTAAAACCAATCTAGAATTTGCTTCTGAAGACAAATCTAGTCAAGTTTGGAGCGAGATTTCGTGCCTCCCAACTTCCCAACATGTATATGATATGCGCCTGGTAACTGCTAAAATCCTATTCCCTTTATTCCAAAAAATAGTTTTTTTTCTTAATTAGATACCTTAAAATATATATGTTTTATCAAAAGATTTGAGTATAAATTTTTACTACCATATCTTTTTTTTAAAATAATTAAGTTCCTATATTTTTCTGCTCAAAGAACAATGTGTGGGAGTTGATATAATATCCAATATAAGATTTCTGGGATCTTTTTCCCCGACTTGGGCCGTTTGTCATCCCTGATCAACCATTCTCATTATCCAAAGCACCTTACATTAAGAGAATTTTATTTTTTTAATTTTTAATTTTTAATCAATCTATCTATTCTACTGGGATAGAGAGATATCTCAATTTAATCTGATTATTATTACATTTTACCTTAACGTAATTATTTGCATAGAAATGCATAATAATATATATAAAAATGGTAACAGATGCTTTTCATCAAGAAGTAACGGCAGGCTTAGCTGATGTAGAGAAGAAGACCATACTGTCTTTCCAAGCATGAGAGGAATGGAGATTTTGGGCAAGTAATGGAAAGAATAAAAACTTCAGCAGTGAAAGTAACCTCTGATCCACTCTATATCCTGGAGGACCATCGGTAACTGTCAATCATTAATTCCATGGTGGTTTGGTGGCATGTTTAGTGGCCTCATACAATTATGACTGTGATTAAAAAGCAGGAAATTATCATCTTGCTCAACAGAATAAACACTGTGTAATTGTTTCTGGCGATAATTCTCTGTTCCATTTCCCAGCAGCTCCTTCTCGAGTTATTATTGATAATATTTACGAGGGTAGTTCTATAAGTGTCCTGGGAAATAATGTTCATATAAAACAAAAACAAAACCATACTTTGAAATGCTATTTTCTTAAAAGATATCCAGCACCAGCAGTAACAATTCAAACCGGTTTCACAGTTATCCGCTCATCATTTTCAACAAAAAGTTTGAATTCAAAGCGTCGTTGCTGTTTCTAGAACTAAATGATTTTATCGTCAAAAGCATTGATTGAAAAACTTGTTCTCTTATTAATGGAAGCCAACAAGGATTGGTCAAGGGATAATTTACGGCTGAAAACAACATTAAACGTAAGAATGAGTATCAGTACTCACCATTGATGAGCACTTCCGATGCGTCCATTAGGAATAATTAAAGTTAAAGCAAGACAAGCATATTGGGATCTAACTTCAGCTAAATTCTACACTTTCAACTGCTAAAGTAAGTTTTCAAAATCAAACACGATGCCTTTGACACATAAACTAATCCACTCAGTCATCATCACTAAAGTTAGAACGAATGTAGATTAGACAAGTTTACGCTAATTTCTTCCTGGACAAAGTAGAGATTCTTTCTTCAAGTTGTTTCCATTCCGTATACTCCAAATTTATACATACTCACCCGCCGTATTCTTACCTACCCCTAGCTAGTTTTATGGCATTGTACATAGAAATACAGTATATAATTGCTCCAAAGTGTGGTTGGTATACACGGTCAATTAAATTAGGTGAAGCGAGAAAAGAAAATGGAGGATAAATTAAAGATTGCCAAGTTAATGGATCTTGAAAAGTAATCTCTTCTTAAAGTCCAATCTAGCTAGCGAGGAGCTTGTCTTGGAAATAGATTGATTAGTATAAAGCACTAATTAAACAATTTATTTATTAATTAGTGATTAATTAGATGTTTCTGAAAATGATGACGGCTCCATGATCCATAAAAAATTATATAATTCGCGTTGCTGTTGAAGGCTTCGACTGTATGTTGCTGTGTCTGCCGTCACACTAATTAAGCATATTAGCTTGCCCACAATTATACATTTTGTATATTAATCTGAGTTATTCATCCTTGTCAGCTCCAGCTCATTAACTACAAGGAGAACCACCTCTCAAAAACCCAATCAAAACAGCATTCTACTATACATTTTTTTTTTGGATTCGAGAAAACCACATTCTCCAGAAAACGTATTTTATGGGTCCAGATGAGCGAGTAAAACCCCGGCTGTCCCAGGTTTTTACAAGAGATGCACGCCCTGACTCGAACTTAAGACCTGCTGTGCAGATCTCAAGCCCTTTGTCATCACGCTATGTCCATTTGGGACCATTCTACTATACATGCTCATGTGTGTGAGATATATATCTTTACATACATATATTTTTTTACGTAGCTTGATTAATCTCATAATTTCTTAAATTAACAATTATATAATATCACTTTTTGTTTTAAGCATCCTTATAATTTGCATCTTATATTTTAAAAAATTATATTTTTCATTCTAAGGTTAATAGAGATAATTTTTCATCTATTTTTTTTTAAAAAAAAACCAAAAACACTAATGTTTCAAAAGAAGATATAGGCAAATATTGCACTCTTATTTTATAAATTAGATACCTTTTTTAAACAAAAAAAACATTTTAAAAAATAATCCATGTCATTTAATCATCAATGTTTTAATTTTTTGTAATAAATCATGAAATAAAAACGAAGAACATGCTTAGTTACGAATGGAAGAAACACGTTTTGCTTGATTTGTTCTACTGATCACATTTGAAGTCGAATGGGGTTAAGTGATTCGAATGAATCTGAACCTTTTTGCATTAATTTTGCTTTTATCTCTTTCATGCATCTATCATCGATCCTTTCAATAGTTATTTGACCATTTTATAGCATTTTCATCAAAAGTCAACTCAATTTCACGAGAAAAAATAGAAGGTAGAAAGTGCAAAGTTTTCAAAAGAGAGAGTGCAGAGCATAATGATTCTAGAATAGAGGGTGGTGAAGGGAATTAATTAACTCATAAAAAAATTTATGTATGGAAAAATATCAATTATGAAAAATTAAGCTACCTTCAACTTCTTAAAGAAAACACATAAAGGTATACGTTTTTTTTTTTTATTATTGTACATGTAATATTCACTATCTTACATTTTATTACAGACTTGTGGTTTAATTTTTTTTATTTTGATCCTTTTTGTTATACGATTGCATCCTTTCTATGCCAAGTCAAAAAACAACTAAGTCAAATTTATTGACCGATATCAAAATTAAAAGACAAGGAACCACAGTGAAAAAGACATCATAAATGAGCAAAGGTTTCAAAGTTCTTACAAAAAGTTTAATTTAGTTTTCAGACTTTATATAGAATATACATATTCGGTCTCTCGATATTTTTCCAATTCGAGTTTGGTATAAAAGTCTATTTTGTTATTTTTTAGTTCTTAATGTGAGAGAGAAAAGAGAGATCACTAGATTCCAATGTTAAATAGAAAAAACAATCATTAACATTGATTTCGACCACAAAAAACATTTGATATTTGTGTCAAATGATTTCATTTAATAAGATAAGTTCAACTTAAGTGTTTTTTTTTTTTTTACCTTGAAAGTACCTAAAAAGCATATATGAGTTCGATAAGATTTTTTATTTTGAATTGATCTCCGGTTTTGGGTGTTTTTCTTATTTGTTTTTTTAGACCATGAATGTATTTATCAATATACCTAGAGTATATAAATTGAAAATGGTGTTCGGATAAAATATATATATACATACATACACACCATCTTACTGAAGGCAACGTAACCGGCCTAAAGTTTGTTTTATTTTGTATCGTCTTTTTGGGGCAACAATATTATTCAGTATTCTTGTTATATACACTACAAACAATATCACTCGTGTCCTGTATTGTTTATGCACTAAGATTAAATTCTTCTCAAGTCATTTACATTTATACTCCAAAAAAAAATTATTTAACTAAAAAATAATAATTCCATGTCAA
>Ga0325414_1009748_pt1 | contig 10091 bp, 5 predicted proteins | sample PopdelMetagenome_8_FD_206183 | JGI IMG/M metagenome (GOLD analysis project Ga0325414, IMG submission 206183) | Populus deltoides microbial communities from Bellville, Georgia, United States - Leaf-PdKOR-R3 | ecosystem: Host-associated > Plants > Phyllosphere > Phylloplane/Leaf | place: USA...
TATACTTTTCCTACGCCTACTTGAATAAAAATATTTTTGTTTTTTTATTTGACAAATATAAATATTTTTATATCAATTTGTATATTAGTCAATTAAGATTGTTTTTTTATTACCACTTATTTCTCGAATTGGAGTTCAGAATTAAATCAATCAATATAAAGATTAACTTTTCCCACGACTGTCTCTAATTAATTTTATTTTTTTAATAATAACACTCACCACTTAATAATTAGGGTCTAGATCGACCTATTATATTAATCTATCAATAATCGATATTTTTTTAAAAAAAAGTTAATTTTGAAATATATAATTTTAATACAGGTAATGTTATTTAATTCAAGTTTGACTTCCTTTTTCACAATTGATTGCTAGATGATCCTGATTAGGGGGTTGATCCCATCAATAATTATTATTGGGAAATTAATTTGGAATTTATATTTTGTGATGGAATAAACCTCACTGATTACTCCCTTTGTTATATTTTGACCTCCTTGGTCCATGTAGTTGATTGCTAAAATGGGAAGCATAATTAATTTCACTAGATGGCTTTTTATTTTTGGATGGGATAATAAAATGCATGAAAACAAATTGGATTGCAAAAAGGGATATAAAGATGAAAAGCCAATAGTCACCACTCACTTTAATTGCTTTGTAGTTGTGAAATGAATGAAGAAAAGAGAGTGAAATGTTGGTGGTTATTTTTGGTTTGATTTGATTTTTATTAAAAATATAATTAAATTGATTTTTTTTAAATCGAAACTGGTTCAAATCGATCGGTTTTGGTTCGGTTATTTTAGAATAAAAACTAGTTTTTTTCGGTTTGGCTAGGTTTTTTATCCGGTTTGGCTCAGTTTTTTTTGTTTAGCTCGGTTTGGGTTCGGTTATGTTTTTTTTTCAGTTTTAGGTCTATAAAACCAAACCGGTCAGTTTTTTTTTAAATTCTAATCGGTTTAATCATGTTTTTTTCACGGTATGGTTTTTCCGTAATTTTTTTTCCTGGTTTTTTCAGTTTAATTGATTTTTTAGTTTTTTTGCTCATTCCTAGTCATAATGCATGAGTGATGAAATAAGAAAAAAATTACTTAATTCATTTATTTTACATTTAAATATTTTCATTTAGACAGATTGGGATTATGTGAAACTAAAACAAAGAAATATATAGTTTGAAGATTTTTATGTCTAAATTTTTAATTTTACGAATATATTGTGTTAAACAATCTCCTATTAATCAAGGTTATATTTGTTTGCCTGAAAACAATTTTCATAGCAGAAAGCCTTTTTTTATACAATTGAATAATTTTTCCATATTTTAACTAAATTATAAAAAATAAGTTGGAAAATGCATTTAATATTTTAAAAAATAAAATAAAATTATAAGGATACATAACTTGACGTGATGCACTTAGGGTTCTTCGAGCTTTTTAGATCCTTGATCCTTCCTTTTCTTTTACGACAGGGAAGACACGAAATTATCTCAAGTAAAGCATTGTTTTTTTATTTAGCTGGATAGAAAATAATTATTTTAACCATTTTCTTTGTTTTTATTTTTGAATTTATATTTTTTTAAATATAAATTAAAAATAAAAAACAACTTTAAAAAAATAAAAGAAATCCCAAACAAACAACCATATCCTCAATAAAACTCGAGCAAGAATGTTAAGTTAATATTATAAATTCTTAAAGATACACTCCATTTATTTACTTACTGTATTTAAAATAACTTAATAAATATTTTTAAATATTAAATTCAAAGTTTGAATTAGAAAGTTTTAACCACTTTATTAACCCCATATATTAATAGTGTGTTTAAAATTATGATAAAGATTAATTTTCAAAGATTTTTTTTAAAATATATTAAAATAATATCTTTTAAATTTATTTTTCATATCAATATATCAAAACAATAAAAAATATCAAAAGATTAATTTTTTAAAAATTAAAATTTCTTAAAAACATGACCACTAAAACAAAAACATCCTATCACGATTCCTCGGGTCTGGAGGCATTAACTCCTCGTGCTCCGTGGTCAAAGAAGAACAAACACTTACTCTCATCTTCTCCTTTCAAAATTAAAGAAAGGATTAGCTTGTAAAATAATAATAGTTAGAATCTCAAACCGCTACCACCAGCGGATCGCGTGGCCTAATGGATAAGGCGCTCGCCTCCGGAGCGGGAGATTGTGGGTTCGAGTCCCACCGTGATCGCTTTTTATCACAGCTCTTTTCTTTTTAGAGATTGACTGCTCTCTCCGTAAATGCCTACCAGCTAAAAACCAGACAACAACAATGGTAAGTAACATCTAGCAAAACGCTGTCTACAGACAACAAAAAACTTTGAATACTTTCGACGTGTTTCAACGCCGATATTCCAACATATCTTATCCAACAACAGCACGGGAAGAATGAAAGATGCCATAACATTAAAGAAAACCCTTTTCCACTAGGAAGAAAATGTGAAGCATTTTACTTCTTTTCAATCATGTCAGTTGATGGATTTGATTTGCTGTGAATCTCTTTGAATGCGTACATCCAAGCAAGCCCTTTAAAAGAGAAAGACGAAAGGGAACTAACAGGAGGTATGCATGAAAGTTGGACTTCTTCTGCCATGGGTTTTCTTGAGATAGTGGGGCTAGCTATGTAGTGGATTTGGGCCAGCATCGTCAAAACATGATTACATTCAACCAACTTTATTGACTATATACAGTTCTAGTACATAAATCTAACAAGGGAGCATAGAGCCTGGTACCCTAACCTTCACGTTGATTAGGATTCTTGTAAAGCAAAGTAAAAACCTGGCCTGTAATACATAGCATATACTGGTGATACATTGTTTCACGATTATATTGCTTAAGGGATTCTTGCCTGAAAATTGATTGTCCACATGGTCCTTTGCAGGATCCTTTTAGGGCTCAAGTTCCTGGCATTTATCATTTCCTGGGTGAATCTGTGTAAATTCTCTTGTGCTTAGGTGAATCCTCTTTTATCCACCATAGATAAAATACAGAAGAGATGATCACAAGCCCAGCTAGGCATGCCACTGATATCCCGATGAGTTTTCCTATACGTTTCTTGTCCCTTTTGGAAGAGCCGGCAGCATCAGATGCTACAAAAATTAAGCACAGTAAAGCAAGTCAGGAAAGCAAAAGGAAGCCTGCAAATGGAGGAATTCTGTACTTGAAAAAGAAAATTTGAAGGATGGTTCAACCTCGAGAAACATGAATGGCTGATACTAAAGGTCCATATGTGGATTGATATGGAATGCAGCAAGTGCCTTTACCAGCCCAAAAGAAGTGAATGTCCATGATTGTGTTTGTCACGTTTGCTTCAAATGTTTTAATCAAGGCTTTCTTGGATCCACCAGCTGCTTCTTTTATGTTGAAGTCCTTGAGAACTCTCTCTCCCTAAAGCCAAACATGCATTTATGACCATCAAGCAATCACATAGATGTCTGACGGCAAAGACCGTCTCTGTCTCTTGCACAAGTTTGTCGAAATTTCTTAATGTAAATGGAAGTTTTCAGCATACCTGAATGTAAACGTCGAATATGCGCCTTCCGAGACCTTTCCAAGAGTGAGAGTCAACCATTCCTATCTCTGCAAAGTGAAGCTCAACACTGTATATTCCATTCTTTAGACCAAGGCCATAGTACCTCAACGAGCTCGGCGAAATCCTTGCTGTCTTATATAGCTCAGAGTCCAAAGTTCCTGTTATCTGAGAGCCTGTCTGTGCTATGTATTGGGGTCCGTTTGGGTTCGAAATGAAATTTCCAGTATTGCTTACTGCCCATAGATTTTCTGAACTTGTGTATAGTGAAGCAGATCCCATTGACTTAACATCACCTTCATATTCAACCCCAGATGCAGACGTTTGGCCTGTGCCTCCACATTTGACAGAAAATGATTCTGCAATGATAGTGGAAATGCAAGTGGGATTGGAAGATGAACTTGTGCAATAAACAATCCTCAAAAAGTCTTGAAAAATTCTTATGTTCCATTTTTCAAAGGATGCACAAAACAGTTTTAAGCATGCTGAAATTCGAAAGCTATACTTGATGGAACTTTGTTGCTGCACTTGAAATCAGCTTGGAGGCACTGCAACATCCCAGAAGCCTTCCTGTGTTCATTTTTATTCACTCGATCAGGGAAAATTTATAAGGGTGTCAAAACCATAACAGTGGCAAAAGTTGTCTTCCTAACATAAATATTCTTAAGCAGAATACATTATGAGTGCAATATCTGAAAAGTGACACCTTAAGAGCAACAAATCTCAGTGACATAGTAATCTCCAGAAAAACTTACTTGTCCTGTAAAGTGTTTGCATCAATGGAAGTTCCGACAACATTCCTGAAAAAGAAAAAAAAAAGTTGGATCTTGCTTAAAAACTGCAGCATGATCACTTGACAAAAACTTGTAAGAAGTAAGAACTACTTCCAAGAGTGCATGATCAAAAAGGGGATTGAATGAGAAGGATACAAAGTTTAGCTTACATCGATAATCCAGCCTTGGCAAAGTTTTGTGGCAAACTTCCAGAAAGGGGATTGAATGAGACATCTCTGCCATGAAGTATCCAATAAAAATTTAGCCTCATCTAGAAGCATGCTGGGATTTATCAGAATTCACAGTACAAAAATGATCAATGCTCCGGTTACTTGACATTCCTTGAGCACATCTTTTTTCTCAGTCTCATCTGCTACAAGTTTTCAAATGTAGTAGATGGAGGATTAAAGGGATAATGGACTCTTATCATTGTATAAAAATATTTTTATTAATTTGTTTTGTTATCGTATGAATATTTTAATCTCCTTGTATTTGAATTCAGGGCGGCACTCACATTGCAATTATATTTGGACCTAGGATATTTGCAGGGAGCTGTCCATTCAAGTTGTTGCTTCCAAGATACCTGATCATGGTTCATTATAAGCATTATGAATGAGGAATAGGTTATTTGATGACCAGGAATCAGCTTCAACGATCGAATCATAATAAAATGGAGACTATAAAACTTACAGATACTGTAACGAAACTAAATCTTGAAATGATTCCGGAATTTGACCTGTTAATTTGTTGAAACTCAAATCCCTGTCAGGAAAAAATTGTTTTATGCACAGGTTAGAATGAAGAAGCTTCACAATGCACAACTGTTGATGTTTAAGTGACTTACAGTTCTTGCAACTTAGAAAATTCCCCCAGTTGGTCTGGAATTTTTCCTGACAGTAGACAGTTTCTCAAGATCCTGCAAAAGATACAGGTAATGGAACTCATTGGAGAATATTAAAAAGAAAAAAAAAGGGTAGAAACTGCTATAGGAAGAAAGTTATTAGAGATTTCACATTACAAAATCTTACAATATAGACAAAGTTTTTTGGTTTTGCAAGAACTCAAGGGAAGAATCTTCACCGCTAAGATCGCCGATTCTCCTATAAAGAATAGACTGATATCAAACATTCTAATTTTCCATATAATGATTGAAAAGTATCCAAAAATAGTGAGGTCAAGGAAAAAACACGTGGATCTGCAATCATTCAACTACTACTAGTATATGGCCTGCCCCACTTTGTTCCGAACATTCTTGTTCTGAGAGTAATAGACAACAGCATGCTTTATGATGCAAGATATTCCAACTCTTATTTGAAGGCCTTACAGGTCTTCCAGCTTGTTTAGAGCACTAAAACTGTTTGGAATTGGACCTTCAAGCAATGTCCCTTGAAGCCGCCTGAAGATGATAAGACATGGTAGTGAAGAATGAAGATAATATAACTAGTTAAAAATCTTTCTCTCAAAACTTTAGCATTATAGCAGAAGGAAAATCATGCATACAGGGTCCTGAGTTCTGTCAGAGTTCCAAAGAAGTCTGGAAGCTTTCCGGTGAACTGGTTATCAGATGCCCAGCTGAAATGAAGGATACAAAATCCAGAAATTATCTTGCAATCCATCATGTGAATCTTCAAACACTTCACTATAATTTATAGAAACTGAGAGGGTACAGAATTTGAAGAGATTTCAGATTGGCAAATTCTTGCGGGATCGGTTCACTGACTCCACTGCTATCAATATACCTGAAAGAAAGTGTTAATTTCTAATCAGATTGTTCAGCTAGCAAGCAAGATGAGGCAACATGCAGTTCTGCAGTTCCCAACTGAGAACACCCGAACTCAATTAGTCCAATGATCCTCATCAACCAAACATTTGCATCCACCATATTATCAAAGTAACTGGCCAAAGGTCCCTCAATATGTATTATGATCAATTAGTCATGAACAACTTACAGCTCCTGCAAGGAGGTCAACTTTCCAAGGGATGTAGGCAGGGGTCCAACGAAATTGTTCGAGCTAAAACTTCTGCGACACGATATAAACTCAAAAAATATTAGCTTCAGTCGATTGAGTAGAAGTCATGACATGAAACCAAAAAAATATATAAAAACTTGCTGATAGTACTTAACAGGATAATCAACTTGGTTAGATTTCCAAGTTCTTGAGGCACTGGACCAGTGAAGTTGTTGATGCCGAGGCTACTGTTCATTGTCAAACATGAGGAATAACAATTTTGAGTATCTCAACATTTAAAATTAAACTTTTTCATAAAGAAAAATAAAAACAGCAACTCTGAAAATATAAGATCCTTTGAGATTGTCAGGAAATTACAGGTATTGCATATTCGACAGCTGTTCGATTTCTGCTGGGATGGAACCATTTAGTACATTTTGACCAAGATTCCTGCACCATAATGCATAATTCAGGCTCTTTAAATCAACAAGGGAAAAGTAGAAGTTCTAAATAAAATTTGATTTCTTACAAGTCCATCAGCTCCTTAAGGACAAACAGTTCACTTGGTATCTCACCAGAAATGTCCAAAGCATAAATCTTCCTGAATCATTATATAAATGAAAACAAAACCCTCAGCATCAAGTAACAACTATAGCAAAGAAATGAGGGTGATTGGCATTGAAATGATGATTATATACTGACAGGTGAGTGATATGGCAGGTGTTGCCGCCGCAATCACAGGCAACTCTAGGATTTGCTATTTCATTAGCCCATGTTGCATTCTGGATGCAGGGGTCATCAGTAATATTCAACCTGTCTCTCAAATTCCAGTAATCTATCAATTTGTTTAGAGCATCCACTGAACAACAAAGGCAGAATTATCACATAACAGAAACAAAAGTTAAATTTTCATAACACCATACAGGTATAGAAATGAAGTGATCAAGACCTTCTTTAGGATCAGTAGTTTGCTGTCCAAAACCAACCTGAGACACCAAAAAAACAAAGAAAAAGAAGCTGAAGACCCCCATTACAAAGCACACACAGGAAGGGAGAGTGAGAGAGGGACTAGCTGGCTGCAAAATTTATAAAGCAGTACTTGAGAACCCCGCAGAGAATTTTAGATATTGTTTCGTTGAAGATTCATTCGCTAGTGTAACAACAAGAACAAAAAATAGAGACATGAGGGTCAGAAAATCAAATTTATATCTTAAACATGTTAGAATATTACGAGGAGTCTACTCGATATTCAAATATACGCAAGATGCATGGACTTTATCAAGTATACGAGGGTTTTCTCCGCTGCCAGTCAAAAGTAATTTCTGGTACTCTAGTTCTATAATAGTTTCTTTGCTAACGACATGTACAGAAGAGACAATGACTAGTTTGTTTCCTCTCCCTGTCCATAGGTAGACATTTGCACAGTGAATTGCTTATCCTAGGCATCTTGTACCTTAAAAATTTAAATATAATTGACTAACTGAGATTCAACATAATACAGCTTGAATTAGTCATCTAGAATAAGAGATTAAATAAGTGGATTAGTACGTGTTTGGTTTTTGTGATAGTTTTTGTAATTGCGGTTTAAAAAAATAAATTATAAATTATAGTTTTTTTAGCTAGATTTTATTATGATATATATTAATTAATTATTTTTTTAAAAATATATGGTGAAAGAGAAACGCAAAACTCAACACCACACTACATAAACAAACAGAGCCTGACAAGATCGATAAAAAAAAAGAATGAAAGAGACTCGGGCTCGAGATTTAGAAGTATTTAATTTCGTAGATAAAGATTTTTTCCAATCATTCATGCAAAACCAAAAACATGATGATAAACACTTAACAACAGCAGCAAAAAGTTAGAAATCCTCCTCTCATCCTAGCTAATTATCCCCCCCAAAAAAAGGGGGGAGAGTAGACTATGAAGTCTTCTTTCCAAGTAAGAAATTCCGGATAATTTCAATTATTAATGAATTAAATACATAGATAATCCATTGGATCCCTTTTTGGACTGGTGTAACTGTCATCATGTGAAAAAAATAAGGCAAATGGGATATAGGCTAGCAAGTTGGGCAATGGGAACACAAGAAAAGAATATGCAGGTATGTTTGTTTTTATGTTTTAAAGGTGTTTTTTTTTAAGAATTTTTATTGTTTTAAATTATTTTTTTGATGTTTTTAGATTATTTTGATGTGTTGGTATCGAAAAATAATTTTTAAAAAATTTAAAAAATATTATTTTAATATATTTTCAAATAAAAAAATATTTTAAAAAGTAACCGCTACTATAATCTTAAATACTCCTAGTAAAAATGAAATGAACCGTAGACATCCTAGCAACCCATGCAAGGTTATAATAAATAATTTAACACCATCTTTAGCAAATCTTCAGCCCGCATTGGTGGCACAAACATCAAAACCATAATATATAGTTAAACTTAGATCAAACTTAGATCGGCTCAATGAGTTGATTCATGATTTAAAACTTAATTTAAGCTAGATGTTTAAATAAAATATTGATTCGGTAAAATCTTATTAAGCTAATGATTTAATAAACTCGGTTAGACTTAGAACATGTTTGCACCGTGTTTTCAAAAAATTTAATTTTTTTTTGTTACTATAATTTAATATGATTTATACGTTTTGAATTATTTTAATGTGTTGGTGTCAAAAATAATTTTTAAAAAATAAAAAAAATCATTGACATGTATTTCAGCACAAAAAATTATTTGAAAAGTAACCGCTACCATGCTATTAATCATCCTCTTAAAAGACTTAACATTAAAAAAAAAAAAAAAAACGCGTTAAATTAATGACTTACAAGCAGTCCAGTAATCCAAGGTCCTTTTCAAATTAATTTCCGGATAAAGACTGAAAAGTATGATTGATTATTGAAACGGTGGGGATATGACTTGAAAAGAAACTCAACAATTCTAGGTCATTGAACATTTGAACACCTTCTAGGCGATGAGTCACATCTGGGCCATGTCCCATGTCCTGGGCTTGTATTGCATTTGTGGACTGGGCTATTTTAGAGTCTTTGAAGCGGGCTTTGTAAACTGGACCAAGCCCAAAACACGGTAAATAAAGGAGGCTTACAAAAAAAGAAGAAGGATTGCTTCACATTTTTTTAATTAATCATTATTTCTTAGGTAATAATGAAAAAAAGAGAGTAAAAAACATAGATTTTCCTTTATATTTTGTAAAGTATTTCACATCGGCTATCAAAGCATTCCAATATTTGTTTTTTTATTTTTAATTATATGAACACTAAAACACTAAATGTTAAGCACTAAATCACATTAATTGTTGTTATTTTCTAATGTTAGTGGAACTTTTATCTATGCATGTTTTTTAAATAATTATAAAAAATAATTATAGTATTTAGGTTCGGCATTTTGAATTCAAATTATATATGAGATGATGATTATATGAGGGCAATTAGACTTTTGGGGGTTAATGGACATGCTTTTTAATTATTCTTTGGAAAAAGAAAAACTAAAAATGAAGAAGAAAAATAAGAGTAGGGATGGGATGTACTTTTTGTTTATTTATTATTGAGCATACCCTTTATTTTATAGGAAATTATTTTTAAAAAATGAATAGTAAAAAAAATCAATCATCAGATAATTTTTTTAATGAATTTAATAAGTTAATATGGTTTCTTTTTAATTAATTTCAATCAATGTTAGCATACTAAGATATTTTTTTAGAATAGATTAAGGCATATATCTTATTATTTTTAATGCAATGTTATGTCCAAAGAAATTGTTTGATCAATGAATACATAATGAATAGACACGTACAATGATCATAGAAAAAA
>Ga0325414_1009749_pt1 | contig 10090 bp, 8 predicted proteins | sample PopdelMetagenome_8_FD_206183 | JGI IMG/M metagenome (GOLD analysis project Ga0325414, IMG submission 206183) | Populus deltoides microbial communities from Bellville, Georgia, United States - Leaf-PdKOR-R3 | ecosystem: Host-associated > Plants > Phyllosphere > Phylloplane/Leaf | place: USA...
ACTACAGTAATTCACCTAGAACTTTTAGTTTTTTTTAAAAAAAAATTTCCTGATATGGTTACCTTTATCTATGAGAATTCTCTGCATCATTTATCTTTTTCCAGACATGGCAGTTATTTGTAATACTTGTGATGTGAGCGAACACTGAGGAACTTGCATTTTGGCTGTCTTAGATTATAATTATCCCTCGTTAACAATAATAAAAACCCTAACAGTACTCGTACCAGTAAAAAGTAGTCATAAGAAGATACAGATTCTTTTCAAAGTCCAAACTACCCACTTTTGACCCGTTTCTCCTACAAGAGAAAAGTCACCTCCCCATCCCCCCCTCTCTCTATGAACGTTTAAACCACTTTTAGAAAGAGAGACTCAAATCAAAGCTCCTCCCTCTTTCTCTCTCGTAACTCTCTAAAAAAAATAAAAAATTCTCCAAGATTATTTTTTTAAGAGAGAGAAAGAAAACCCGGCATTTCCCATTCTTTCTTAATTCAAGTTTCTCAATGTTTTTGTCAAAACAGAGATCGAAGTACGGAACAAGAAAATAAAAGAATGGAATTTGTTGGTAAATCAGTCAAGAAGAAATTTAAAGGGTTTGGCGTTTTCAAAGGAACAGTCAAATCCTACGACCCGTCGTCTGGTTTCTTCGAGGTCAAGTACGAGGACGGCGATTTCGAGAAGCTTGGTTTCTCTGATGTTGCTTCTTTGGTAGGAGAGGATAAAGAAGCGGCCGTTGCTGCTGCTGCCGCTGCTGTTGTCGGGCCTGTTGACCATAAGCCTCGTTTGGGCCGGAAGCCCAAGAAGCGTCGCCGTGCTGACCCTAAGAAGCCCGAGAGCGGAGGAGAGTCAGGTAATTCTAGGGTTGTTGAGGCTAATGGGAATTTGGATATGAATAGAAATGTTGATCTGAATGATGGGTTTAGTGGGGATTTGAGGGAAAATGTTGATATTAATGTCGATTTGAATGAAACCCTAGAAAAAGGAAGTGGGATTGTGGAGAATTTGACAGAGGGGGTTTTTGATTTGAATGCTGGGTTTAATTTTGATTTAAACGAGGAGGGAGAGGAGGGTAATAATAATAATAATAATAATAGCCATATTCATATTCATAATCATAATCATAGTAATAATAGTAATAATAATAATTTAAGTGTTGATTTTGAAGGGAAGAAGAGGGAGTGCATCGACTTGAATTTGGATGTGAGTGGTGATGTGGATGAGAATATTAAGGAGTTTGATTTGGAGTGTCAAGCTGCGGAGACCCAAAAGAGGGAATGTGGGTTTGATTTGAATTTAGGGATTGATGAGGAAATTAAGGATGGGACGGATGATGGTTTTGAAGGGCAAGTGGATGAGGCTCCAAATTTTGAGATTCCAAGGATGGGGGAAGTTGAGAAAAGTCATATTGAAAGTGCAATTCCTAATGGGAAGTTGGAAGAAGTTCATGTTATTAATGATTCGTGTGTAGAGTTGGGTGGAAGGATTGAGGAGTTGAATATGGTTTCTGGTGAAGATTTTAGGGCTTGTGATTCTGTTGGAGTGATGGATGTTAAGGATGTCAAGGAGGATTGTCCTGAGGTGATTGATTTAACAAATGGTTATAAAGAGGAGAGTGTGAGTCAGAGGAGGGGGAGGAGCAGAAGAAAGTTTGCAGATAATTTGAATTCTATTCCAGATGTGACTATTCTCTTGGATACTAATGCTGTTAGGGATGAATATTTGGTGGAGAGTGGTAGTAGGAGGCGCGGGAGGAGGAGAAAGCTTGCAGATAATTTGAATTCTACTCTAGAAACAATAGTTCTCTCAGATGCTAATGCAGGTGGGGATGTTTGTACAATGGGAGTTGATGGGAACTTAGGTGATGTTGGAAGTTCATGTAAAGAGGTCAGTGGTAGTGCTAGAAAGAGGAAAAAACCTTTGGGTAATGGGAATTCTACGCAAGAAACAACCGTTTTGAGAAGAAGTGCTCGTAGAGGGTCAACTAAAAACGACATGTCAAATGATATATCAATGTCTCCTGTAGTTAGTGCATTAATGGAGGAAAAACCTTTTAAATCACATCATGAATGGCCTGAAGAGCCCGTGGTTCTTCCTCCTAAGTTGCAACTACCTCCTTCTTCGCAGAGTTTAGATTTGAGTGGCATTCCTGTACTTGACCTATTCTCAGTTTATGCCTGTTTAAGATCATTTAGCACTTTGTTGTTTTTAAGTCCATTTGGGTTGGAGGAATTTGTGGCTGCAGTGAAGGGTAACTCTCCAAGTTCACTATTTGACTGTATTCATGTTTCAATTCTGCAAACTCTAAGAAAGCATTTGGAGAACCTTTCAAATGAAGGTTCTGAATCTGCTTCTAATTGCCTGAGGTATTCCTTTTGCTCCTTACTTTTCATTTTTGTTGAAGTTGATTTTCTTTTCATTTGAAACTTAGGTTTATTGATATTTACTATTTTTAATTGACTATCAATTTAGGAGCCTTGATTGGGGTTTGTTGGACTTGATTACGTGGCCTGTTTTCATGGTTGAGTACCTCTTGATCCATGGTTCAGGGTTGAAACCTGGATTTGATCTTAGTAGATTGAAGCTGTTCAGAAGTGACTACCACAAACAACCTGTATCTGTGAAAGTGGAGATATTAAAGTGTCTTTGTGATGACATGATTGAGGCGGAAACCATCAGGTCGGAGCTTAATAGGAGATCTTCAGGAACTGACCCTGACATGGACTTTGATCGAAATGTGAATCTTGGGGGTTACAAGAAAAGGAAGACTGCGATGGATGTCTCAGGTAACTCATGCCTAACAGAGGACGCTGCTGATGACACTAATGACTGGAATAGTGATGAGTGCTGCCTTTGTAAGATGGATGGAAATTTAATATGCTGTGATGGTTGTCCTGCCGCATATCATGCAAAGTGTGTGGGTGTTGCCAATAACTATTTGCCTGAGGGTGACTGGTATTGTCCCGAGTGTGCGATTGACTGGCAGAAACCTTGGATGAAACCTCGAAAGTTGCTTCGAGGAGCAGAGCTATTGGGAGTTGATCCTTACAACCGGCTATATTTTAGCAGCTGTGGTTACTTGTTGGTGTAAGTTTTTCCTAATGTTGCTTATTATTATTGTTTATGAGTAGCTGGGTGTGGTATGTAGAATACAGTCCACAGTATTTAACAAAAATAATATAGAGCAAGTGAAATATTTGTTATGAAGTTTTGCTTAGTTGGTATTTTCTTATTTAGGTTTTAAAATTTAAGACCATCAATATCTCAAGGAAACAAATTTCTGAGACTGTTTAAGTGGTAGAAGCCACGAGACATCTTTTCACTTGCTGATGTCATTGTCTAGCATGTCATTAGCAATAGCTATAACTATTTACTTGATATGGTTTCTTCCATTATCTAGGGATACAAGCTTGTGATTGTGGTCGTAGTATTTGAGCTGCAGTTATTTTTATGACCCATCTGCCTGTGAGCTTGCTTTATTACTTGCATATTTTTTTCATGTATTGTTGATCTTGCAGGTCAGATTCGTGTGACACTGAATGCTCATTCAATTACTACCAAAGGGACCATCTTAGTCTTGTTATCGAAGTGCTAAAGTCTTCAGAGATGATTTATGGTGGCATTTTGGAGGCTATCCACAAGCACTGGGACATGCATTTATATGGAGCAAGTAGCAGTTTGAGTTCCCTAAAGCATACAACAAGCTTAGACATGTTCATACCCCCATGTCCCTCAGCATCTTTAGATACATGTGCAACTAAAATCAAGGCTGCTGATGGACAAAACCTTGGAAAGTTTGTTAATGGATGCTGTGGTCATCTTGATGTTGAGTTTTCAAAGTCTGCGAGCCTGACATGTATGAGTTCTGAAGGATCAGCTGAAACCATCCAAATCAGTTCGGGGAACCAGAATTTTCAGAAAGAAGGGCCTGACTGCTCTAACAGATTTGCTGGCTTCTCAAACGAATCCGATGTTCCAGGAAAGTCCCCTCTCATGGGAGACAATTCTATGACATCCAACAGTTTGGATATTAAACGAGAAAAGAATCCATGTCCTCCTCCTACCAGATGTCCTTCATCTGCTGGAAATGCAAAAGCTGAGGTCACATTACAGGTGCAGCCTGGAACTGAGTACATGAACTATTACTGTTTTGGCCATACATCTGCTTCAATTGCAGATGTGTTATTGTCTAAACCATCAGAGAAGACCACTGAAAACTCCATAAAATCAGATGAGGAAATGGCTTTAGCTCAGATGAAGGTCATTTTGAAGAAATCCAACAAGTTCCGTTGGTCAAGCATTCCCTGTCTAAATGCTGAAGTCCAGAAAGGAAAATGTGGATGGTGCTTCTCTTGCAGAGCGACCACTGATGAGCCAGATTGCTTGTTTAATACAAGTTTGGGTCCTATTCAGGAAGGTTCTGAAAGTGAGGCGATTGGTCTTCAATCAAAAAGAATCAGGAAAGGCTATCTAATAGATTTAATATATCATATTCTCTTGATTGAACATCGACTTCAGGGGCTGCTACTGGGTCCATGGCTGAATCCGCATTATACCAAGCTTTGGCGTAAAAGCATTCTTAAGGCATCTGATATTGCGTCTGTTAAACATTTACTGCTAAAAGTAAGGATCCTCTTTCAACTTGGTCAGCACTGAGCAGAATTATTATTGCTTTTCATTTCTTCAAGATTTCTTTCATTCAAACTCAGATTCATTTCAAGGTTCAAACTGACATTTAGAGCCTATCTTGCGTGATAGCTTTTAAACCATGCTCACTTGATTTTAAAATGTTATTCAAACTTCTATTTTACCTTCATCTGGGTTTTTACAATAATTTTTGATGAATTTTGTTGGCATAAGTTGTTTATCTAGTGCAGTTGGATTACCTGAAGTCCCAGCTGCAAACAAATCTGAAGCATCCTATTAGTGGTCTTGTGTGCGATAAGTTGATTTAGAACAGTCAATGTTGTCTTGAAACCCTGATTTCTTATAGTTGTTTATTGAATTTATCTAGTGATTTTTGGCAGTTGTCTTGAAACCAGGATTTCTTATACAAGTTGTGTTGGTAGTCTTTGTCTCCTTGGTCCAGAAGGGTCCAAGTTGGTGCAAGCTGTAATAATATTTACAATGGTTATCCCTTGATCTATTTGCTTTAAATTCATCTTGTTATGGGTTTTGTGCAGTTAGAGGCAAATGTGCGGCGTCTTGCACTTTCAGCAGACTGGGTGAAATACGTGGACTCTGGTGTCACAATGGGATCTTCTTCTCATGTTGTGATTACTTCTTCACGTGCATCTTCAAAGAATGGGATTGGCAGGAAAAGGGCTAGGTCCACAGAATTTGAGTCAAAACCCTGTGCAAATTCTGCCAGTGGATTGAGTATGTTTTGGTGGAGGGGTGGTAGGCTTTCTCGTCGGCTGTTCAGTTGGAAGGTTTTACCTTGCTCCTTGATTTCCAAGGCTGCCAGACAAGGTCTGAATTTCTTCTTCTATGTCTTCTATCTATTTTTTGGGGGTGGTAGTTTTTTCATTTTAGGAAACTGAGTATTATTCTGAATATGTTCAAAGTTTGAAATTCTGCAGCTGGTTGTATGAAGATACCAGGCATATTATATCCTGAGAATTCAGATTTTGCGAAGAGAAGCAAACATGTTGCCTGGCAAGCTGCTGTTGGGTCATCAACGACTGCAGAACAACTAGCTTTGCAGGTATGGTGCTCATTTTTCATTTCCTTTCAACTTTTCTTGATCATGGTTTTCTTTTTCCTGCTTTGTTCTCTCTATCTCACCTACGTGGGGGCAAGGACATTTAATTGCAAAAATCAGCTTTTTTATTACAGTGTCTATTTTCAGCTTCCTTTTAACTGGTTCCATCTATTTATTTTAATTGTATGACCTTTCCAGGTTAGAGAGTTTGATTCGAATATTAGGTGGGATGAAATTGAGAACACTCATCCTTTTTCTATGTTGGACAAGGAACTTAGAAAATCATTCAGGCTGTTCAAGAAGGTAATTATCCGCAGGAAGTGTGTAGAAGAAGAAGGGGCTAAGTATCTTCTTGATTTTGGCAAGAGGAGATGTATTCCTGAAGTTGTTTCAAAAAATGGGTTTATGATTGAAGAATCCTCCAGTGAAAGGAAGAAGTATTGGCTAAACGAATCTTATGTCCCCTTGCATCTCTTGAAAAGTTTTGAAGAGAAAAAAATTGCTCGCAGATCTAGTAAGATAAGTTCTGGGAAACTCTCTGATGCTTGTGCAGCAGTGAATAAGCCCTTGAAGAAAAGAGGGTTTTCATATCTGTTTGCAAGAGCAGAAAGATCGGAGTACCATCAGTGTGGGCATTGTAAGAAAGATGTTCTAATCAGGTAACTTAATCTTAAGATGTTCAATTCTTTCTTTTGTTGTACGTTGTTAAAATTTGATGGCATGGCAGCTAATTTTATACTCTTTTGTGGATGTGTGTGGGTTGTTTTTGTTCCTTTTAATATTTGTTTCATGCAAATATTAATTTCCTTTTTTATGATGTTTAACCACTTGACAGGGAGGCTGTGTGCTGTCAGCTTTGCAAGGGTGAGCAGTTCTTCCTTATTGTCACCATAATTACATGATTAAAATCTGATATCGGCATTCACTCCTTTTCCATTGTATTTTGTATCTTACAAATATGATACAATTTACAGGATCTTTCCACAAAAGGCACGCAAGGAAGTCTGCTGGTGCCATCATGGCCAAATGTACATATACATGCCACCGGTGCCACTATGGAAAGAATGTGAAGAAGACAAATGCAAAAACAGTGAATATTGACAATAAAAGAGGAAAAAATAGCAAGATCACAAAAGTTCAGGAGCGAAAATTAAAAAAGGCCACTGTAGACAGAAATTTGGTGCGACTGAAGAACAGTAAAAAAGCCTTAAAGGGTTCTCGACCAATACTATCAAGAAACAATAAGAAGGTTACAGTTGTGCCACTACGTCGTTCGGCTAGGAAAGCTAAACAGAAAGCATTGCAGAACAAGAAGGCTCTAGGATGCAAGAGAGGAAGACCAGCCAAATCCAAAAAGGGGGCAAATAAGAAACCAAAGAAGGGTACTTCGTTGCATAGGAAGAGAACAGATACTTATTATAGTTACTGGCTTAATGGTCTTCTGTTGTCTAGAAAGCCAGATGATGAACGAGTGGCACATTTTAGGGAGAAAAGGTATATTGCCCAATCAGATAGTGTTATTGATGATCAACCCAAATGCCATCTTTGCTGTGAAGCAGGATCTACATCCATTTCGAATTATATTTCTTGTGAGATGTGTGGAGGTAACTATGTTTATTATTCTTTATGCCCATTTCCATTTAGGTAATTGAATTATTGAAAACTAATGAAGAGTATGATATATGCTGATACATTAGGTTTCCTTCTGCTTTTTTATTTTTGTTTTTATTTTTTTATTTTTCATAGTGATGTTTTCATTCTAACATTTGTTATGCAGAATGGTTTCATGGAGATGCTTTTGGACTTGATGCGGAGAACATAAATAAACTTATTGGTTTTAGGTGCCATATGTGCCTTGAGAAGACCCCTCCTATCTGCCCGCATGCAGCAGCCACAAGCCATGAGTTTGAAATAGGTGAGGTGCAAAATGATGTTGAGATTGATTTCCCCAAGGAAGGGACGGATAGTATCCTACATCTAGAGGAGGATCATTCAGGTTTACTTCCTGTTGACGAGTCTGTTCATGTGGAGGGGCAATTAGGTACTGGTCTGGTTTCGAATCAGAGTTTTGCGTCCAAGTCTAAGTTGGGAGCTGAAAATGGGCATGCACTTGATAATGTGACGGAGAATTCTGACGCAATTCAAACTTCTAATGAGAATTTGAAACCAGATTTAATAACATCATCTAATGAAAATCATATGGTCAAGTAGAACACGATTAAATCAGGAGATGATGCTAATGTAACTTCTCATGATGCGGCACTGCTCTCTTCCGACAAGGTTGGTGTGGATTTGATAGAAACTGAGTTGGCTTCATTAGGACCGGATGGTGCAAAGGATAGCTTAACAACGCTCACCCTGAATCACCCATTGATGGATCCTTTTTAGACTCCATCAAGATGCAACCACAATCATTCATGGCATCAACTGAATTGTAAGATGACAGCGAAACAAGTGTAGATTAGATCCACAGTCAATCATTTAACTGGTGAGACAGTAACAGTAGAGGCTAGAATTATTTCAGGTTCAGAGTTACTTGTAAATCTTCTAATGTTGAAATTCATGGAAGAAGATTATAAAATACAACCAGAAGATTCTTTGAAACGAAAAATAAGGAGTTTATTTGAGGAGGTAGTTTCTCTAACAGCATTCAATCTGTATGAAGATTGCCCCATGTCAGGATGGAATTCAATCAGTTTGTGCTTGGGAAGCGTAGGAGCATCTTTTACCAGGTCTGATGGCATTTTTCTTTTTTAATGAAGATTTTTTCCTGTCCCAATAGCTAGCAAGTAAGATTAGGTTAATCAGGAGGGCTTGAGACTTGGAATTGCTAGCAACGGGTTTTGTGGGGGTTCTATGACCTAGTGAGTTGTGGTAGCGGTTCAGTATTTGGATTTTTAACCTCTTCCTTTTTTGTCAGATTGATTTTCTATTGAAAAGTAGTTGTTAACCATTGAAACTTGTGTAAATATCACATCAGTATAGTCAAATGTAATTCATGTGTGCATATTTGTTTCGATCACCTTCAATTCATATCAACAAGTGGATTCAATTTGTATGGAACAGTGGAACACTAACTTGCATGTATTTATGTGGATATGCACACAATTTGGCATGCATGGAACACGTTGTAAATATGGTAGAATGTCAAGGTGTATGTATAGTTGTGTGTGTGGATTGCTTGTCAACAAAGTGCAACAGTTAATTTCGTGGAGGTTGCAATAATTTTTATTTCAGATATTCAGCAGCCACTTGGGATTTCATCTTGTTGAGTGTTGAGTTATCTGTATCTCACATAGGTGCAATTGGAGAAAATTAGTATGATAATTTCATTTGTTATGCAGCATTGTGGTGCGGTGGTTCACGTGCCTGTTTCCTCCTCTTGTGGGGTTGCAAGAACGACAATTGCAAAGTAATTCCCTTGGTTCCGCCCCAGATATATCGTTCGCCATTTGTGATTGTTTTGTTGCAATACGGGCAAGGCACTGTTGTTGTGAACTTCTCAACCTTCCCAGTCTCCACCCAGAGCTGGAAGAAAGTAGAAGATGCTGGTACTCATACCAGGTCTTTTTTTGTGTTTGTGTGTGCAATTTGTTCCTTTCAACCTTCCCGGAGCTAATGTTATCTGACCACATCTATACCGTCACCTCACCGATTGCAGTTCCCACTTGTTAGACAAACCTTGAAGGAACATCTCAGCCATTCTTCTCTATGGAAGCAAAAGAACTGAGAAGTCATATGCTCAAACTAAGCATTGCAATCAGTGACTGAAATGCATCAATAACAAAGACTCCAGTAACTAGCACATTAAAAGAAAATCAAATACTAATAGTCTAATATATAACAAGCGGTGAAAAGCGATGGAGCTACCCCAATTCTGCCATTCTGATTTTTATATGAACTGCCCTGACCCAGCCAGCCCAGATGAGCCATTTTATTGTGAAAATAAATGAATAATAAGTAAATAAAGGAATGAAAGTCATCCATAACACACCACAAGAAGTGCCAAGAGAGAGAGAGACAGAGAGCAGAAGATTACAAGACATGATCAACAAAGGGAAGAGAGATATCTACAAAAGATCATGTAACAGCTAAGAAACCTCAACCAAAACCAAAAAGAAAAGACGTTTAACTTTTTGTTCTTTTATCTTTCAAGTTGAACAAAACTAACAATGGCATTCTCTCCTACATCTACTTCTTCACTCTTTACTCTTCAATCTTCTTGTTCTGCACTCTTTTTTCTCCACTCAAATTACACTCCCATCTTTCTCCTACCTCTTCATTTTCTTATGCTTTCAACCCCAAGAAAAGACACTCTCACTGTCGTTACTGTGACTCTTGAGTCTGGCAATGGTGCTGTTGTTGCTTCTCCGACCACTGAGAAGCTGGAGT
>Ga0325414_1009750_pt1 | contig 10089 bp, 5 predicted proteins | sample PopdelMetagenome_8_FD_206183 | JGI IMG/M metagenome (GOLD analysis project Ga0325414, IMG submission 206183) | Populus deltoides microbial communities from Bellville, Georgia, United States - Leaf-PdKOR-R3 | ecosystem: Host-associated > Plants > Phyllosphere > Phylloplane/Leaf | place: USA...
CCACCGAACAAAAAAAAAAAAAAAACAAGAGAAAAAGTCGCCACTTAATTTAATTTCGTTTTTATTGTGATTTTAATTCATACTCTAATTAGAAAAGAGTCAAAAGAAAGTTGGTGGATCGATCATTGCTTGATTTTAGTTTTGTAAAATATAATTAGACCCGTCGTTACGGATATTGTCGGTAAACTTCTTTGACTTGATACGAGGAACCTAACAAGCCACTTCCTGTAATTACCAACCTAGACAAAACCGCTCACCAACTGCTTCAACTGGACAAGCCTTGTAAATTAATTTAATGATCCAATAGCACTATCTATTATTATAATCTATGATATATAATATTTGTAATAATATTATTCAACAACCTATTAAATTCCTCCACCATTAAAAGCAAAATAAAATAAAATAAAATGTTAAGAGCTTAAAATCAAGAGATTTATTCTCTTATGATCTTAGGTTTAACTTCCCTAATTGCTAATATTGATAGTCGCTAGAGTTTTATCTTATTGTTAATTTCAGGACTCGTGGTGATTAGTAGAAATATATGCAAACTGATGCAGAATACTTCACGTGAATTAAAAAAAAGAAAAAGAAAAAGTGAAGTGTGAAGTTATTGCATTAATTTTCAATTGAAAAATATTGCACACTAAATTAAATAAAAGACATTTAATGGCTAAAAAAATAAAGAGTAAATTAAAGAAATACTACACCATATAAAAAAATGGAAATGACCAATCAATGACCCTACATCATATCCAGATTGAATCCATTACTCTCGTAAGAATCAAACCGTCTCCTTCACCTTAAATTTTCTGCTCTCACGCAGAGCCTTATCCAGATCATCCAAACCCACCATTGAACAGCCCAAAACTGTTCCCTGGGTTAGCTTACATCTGTCAACATCAATCCTTGACATATTCTTCACGCTAGTCCAGCTACACGCGCCACTGTCATCTCCGCTAATCTCACACATGATGATAGCCCCTCCAACACTGCTTATGTATATGTATACAAGATCATCCATCAAACTCACACCTATAGAGGATGGCGTCGGCATACCAAAGCATATCATATTCTCAGCATCATCTTCACTGCTAATAACCTTCATTCTCTCTACCAGCTGCTTTGGCATCTCTCCAATCTCTCTGAAAACCTCTAATGACTCCCCATCCACCTCCCACAGTTTTATGCTTTTGATATCATCTCCAATTATACCAACAAAAATCAGACGATCATGGTTGGCAAATCCAATGAAGCAGTGGGAGATAGTACTTGTTGTCTGAGGGGGGCGCAGATGGTAGGGTCCTTGCCATGTCTTGATGCTGGGATCGAAGGAGTAAGCCACCCCCGTGCTTTTCTCCACAACATACATCTTGTTTTTGTTGGAGTTCACTGCAATGGAGAGCCAGGTGGAGGAAGCTGATTCCCTGAGTATCGCAGGCATGGACTCGCACATTTCCCACTTGCAAGTCTCCAGGTCATACATTTCGACTGCTAAAGGGTCGTCCTCGAAGTCGCAGGTTCCACCGGCGATGATGACACGTTTGCCAACCATGGCCACAATGGGGTCGATTCTCCATATGAGTGGGGCCTTGATGTGGTGCCAGGTGAGGTGGAGAGGGTCATAAGACAAAGAAAGGCTGGAAGGTGAAAGCATGTAGAGGAGAGTGGAGTGAGATGATCGGAGGGCTGAGATGAACTTGATAGATGGCTCATGGATTTCGATCCAAACGTGTGAACGTGGATCGTAAGCGTGTGCTGTTGTTGAGTGAGGAAACCTCGTGTTCTGGGTGTAGATTAGGAGCCATGGTTTGATTCTGTTGGGGCAACGACGACTACGACCACCAACTCCCTGCAGAGAAGTGGAAACTGCAAGTTTCCAGGACTTGGTCACGTAACTGGCAGGAACGAGATCTACGAGAGGGACGTGATTGAATATTGACTCCAAGATGTCTCCATGGATTTGATTTGAATCTTCTGGTGTTAGTAAATTATCCCCGGTGACCTCCATCGATCTCCTTCGAGTATGATAATTAACTACCGATAATATTATATCATCGGTGGCGCCGGAGGGCTTGCGGAGTTGCAAGTTTTTGGACTTGGTAAATCGTGGTTTTTAGTGTATAAATAGGGGCGAAAAGGTGCGAATTGCGGTGGATATGGCATTAATTATTCTTCAATATAAAAATGAAAAAAAAATCCACCAATTAATATTTTTTTTTCAATTAAAAATTTAAAATATTAAAACATTAAGTAAATTAAATTTTTTATGTTATTTTTTTAATTAAAAATGAAGTAGGGCAACAAACTCATATAATTTGAAGCCTATTTTTCTAAATAATTTTTTATGGATTATATTTTTTTTTTGTAGAATAACTTTTTTTTTAGTTTCCTCTACCTATTTTATTGAGAACAAAAAAATTATTAATTGTAAAGAAATTATCATTGAGGATTTTAGAAAAAATATATTGATGATTGAAAAATATCAAAAGTTCAAAAAAATTAAATTTATCAAACTTTTTTATTTAATCTTTTAAAACTGATTTTACTATTAAAACTGAAGAAAAACCTTTTGAAATCATCCAACTTTTTTCCAAAAAATTCTTACAAAAACATAAAGCTAAAAACTATAAATATATCTATGTTGGTCTTGTACAATTAGGAATAAAGCCCATTACCCAAAAAGATTTAAACATTTATATCCTTGTAGGCTTTAGAGATGTCATATTCCATAATTTTCAAAATTCATTATTAAGCTTTAAAGTATTCATTTTATGTAAAGGTTCTGACTTATTTGATTGCTACCCAAATCTTACTATCTCTCTCCAAAACAAAAATATACTACAAAGTATAATCCTACAAATAAAAACTCGTAATTACAATATGACTAAAGGATCAATTCTAGTAGTTTTAATCTTCAAAATCCATTACAAAGCTATGTTCTTTGTTTTCGTCACCAAACATAAATTTCAATCTAGAAAGATGAAACCTTACTTTTATAAACAAACATTTCAAAATCAAACATAATTGTACCTAGAGTAATCCAATAAAAAGATGTAACCTTACCAAAAGACTAGATCCTTGAAGGAGCAACCTAACCTGAACCTCAACAACCCTTACAACTAAATGTCCGACTTAAACAAATAACTCAATACAATGATGGCAAGGTTAAACTAACCTTCCACAAACATTCAACAGGTTCTAAATTCTCAGATGAATCATCTTCATCCAGTACTTTTAATTTAGGAAGAATCTCTAAGATCCTCTTTATCATAAATATACCTTACCATACAAACCCTTCTAGAAAATCAACCTATGATATTTGTAGTACCAGTTTCTAAAATGCATATTATACTACAAATGTACCCAAACTTTTATATACAAACTAGAAAATAATTGATCTTATTTACCAATCTCTTAAACTTTCTCTGCTATAATAGAGAATATTCAAAGTGAACTAAATGCTTTTTTAAAAAGAATTTATCATCAATAAAAAATATTTGGTTGATGATTTCTATAGTAACCATAACTCTGAAAAATGATTTTGTTTTTTTTTTTAATTTTCTAAAACAAAGACAAGAAATACAAAAAAATTATTATGATTTTGTTACATTACATAAAATACAAATAATATTTTTTTATTGGTTTGAGTTATATTATACTTTTAAAAATCATATTGCATGCCTTTTTATAAAAGATGCTTGTCCCATTACAACAAGGAACAAAACCCTTATTTAGGAACTAACAAATAATTCTCTAATTGAATCTAAACATTTTCTCTTGAGAAACCTCAAAATCCCTCTTAAAAACCAAACAATTAAAGTTGCTCCTTACAAAGCTGCTCCATACCACCAATACCAAACACATTATAAAACAAAACAACTACACCAATACAAACCTTAACACCATAGGAAAACAATTGACTATAATAGAAAAACACACCATGAAGTCTTTATTTTTTCTTGTTGAAACTACAAAACCTATTTAACAAAAGCTAAAATACTAAGTTTTGAAATCATACCAAGTCACTAAAACTAGTCAAACTCAAATTCAAAATAATAGAAAAGATTTTCTTAAAGCTATCAAGAACCATCTCAATCACCTTGAAGCTTCTTCTTCCATCTTAATTGCTCCTGACACATCCCAAATCAGTAACTACCCTTAAACCTCCATAAGCCATGTAAACACAATGGAACATGATAAAAACCAAACTTTTGCTGAAGAAGAAGCCTTTCGAGAAGAAATTCCTAAAATAAATAAACTTAGTTGGAGAAATCCCACACCCAGAACAACTGATGCTGCACCAGACATAGGAATCTAAAGTGAACAAGACATTATTAACCAACATAAGTTTAATGCATTTTCTCTCTATGAATAGAACATTGATGGAATGATAGAATACAACATCCTAAAAAACTTAAATGACCATGACTGACAATGCTTACAAAACCTAGATTGGAACCTTAAACAAAGTCGGAATTGAACTTTTAATTACAGGATTTTCTAGTCAATTAAAAGGATGGTGGGATTAACATCTAACTAATACTCAACAATCAAAAATTCTATAATCCATTCAAATCTATGAAGACCAAACACAATCCTTGAGCCATCTAGTAACACTATCTAAGATGCAGTATCAACCTTGATACTAACTATTTCTCTGCATTTCATAGGAGATCCATCCCTTCTAAAGGATAAGAATGTCAAACTTCTTTCAAACATTAGGTGTAAAAAACATAGTGACTTGAAATGGTACAAAAACACCTTTCTTACTCGTGTTATGCTCCGAAAAGACTCTAATCAGCCTTTCTAAAAAGAAAAAAAAATTCTTGTTAGATTACTTAACCTTCTAATAGAGAAAGAGTTAAAAACAAAATTAAAAACACCTCTGGCAACAAAACTATCCCCTATAACCAACTAATACATGGTGAACTTTTTAGTTTCGCCTAAAAGAAAGGTCTCAAAATCTATCAAAATCTTAAACTCTAAAAACACCTTAAATGGGAAATGAAACGAACCAGATAAGAGTTAAGAAGTTTTTATCAACAGTTTGAGCTATCCATTAAAAAACCAACCTTTGGTAGTACCTGTACCAAGCCTTACTTAAAAACTTCTAAAATCACTTCACAAATAATCAACCCACAAATACAAAAAATATTTTCATACCAAATCTAAACCTTACTACAAAGTTTTTAATAAAAAAACGAACAAGAAATTCCAAATCCAAGCCTAGATTTTACCTCAAAACCATTACTTGTTATAAATGTGGCTAAAGAGGTCATACTTCTAGATTTTACCATGTAAATACCAAACTCTATGAACTTTAATTAGAAGAAGAAGTTATTCATCATATCCAATCTCTTTTAATTGAAGCCTCTGAAACTGAAACAAACCCTTTAAACACTTTTTAAGAACCCCTACAAACTAATGAGTTAACAACATTTATTTTTGACTCAGAAGACTCTTCTGACCAAATTTCAAGACAAATCAATGTCTTTACTAAAGACAAGAATTCATCATTGAAACCATTAGATGCCTTGATAATCCCTAACTACAAAAAACCTACCTAGACAAACTTTTAAATACTTTTGATAAACTCAAATCATCACAACCTGTTCAAATTCATTCCCTTCTACCTTCAACTAGTACAAATACTTAAAATCTTACAAAAATCCTCAATAAAAAGTAAAAAAATCCGAACCTCTAGCTACTATCCTAGAATTACAATATGAAATCAAAACCATCAAGACTGAGCTTAGAAACATTAAATAAGCTCAACAAAAAGATTCTACCATATTACGACTCCTTCTTACAAAACTAGGAAATGATTTAAATTCTGATAGAGAATCAAGTTCTAATCATGATATAGAATAGGACTTAGGAAATCATGCATTGACAAACATTGAGCATATTTCTGAAGATTTTCTCTATGTTTTAACTCAAATTACTTCAAAAAGGTATTTGATAAAAATTACATTGGTTTTTTCAGATGATTTTTAGATTAATATTATCATTTTATTTGATACAAGTGCAGATTTAAATTGTATCAAAGAAAGAAAAGTTTCAAAATGATTTTTACAAAGTACTTGTTTTTCCATTTCTAGAAAAACTAAAAATTATAAATCTTAATTTAATCAAAGCATGTTCTATTTATACTCATCAAATAAACATTTTGATTTCTTGAAAGAAAACTCAGCTTATGCATCTTAAATAGGATGTATTTTTACAAAAAATAGAATAACAACTACAAAACCTTGTTTTTTTAAAAAAGAATTTTAGATTTCCAAACCAAAATAGAAAAAAAAATTTATTCTGATTTACCAAATGCTTTTTGAAAAAGAAAACAACATGTGGTTGATGTCCCATATAATGATAGTTTTAATGAAAAATAAATACCTATAAAAGTCAGACCTATCATGTGCAACTTTTTATGTCAAATAAAATTTTAAAATAGAAAGTGGCATATAATGACTCGTCATAAATTACAAATTTTTTTGAATAAATCTTTGAAATGGATTAGGTATTTAATTCCAAACAAGAAAGATTTATTGAAAAAAATACATTCTGCATTTATATTTTCAAAATTTGATATAAAACCAGATTTTTAGAAAATACAGATTCATCCAAAAGATCATTATAAAACTATATTTATAGTTCTTTTAGGCCAATATGAATGGTATATGATGCCATTTGGATTGAAAAATGCTCCATCAGAATTTCAAAGAATTATGAATGATATTTTTAATCCATATTCAAGATTTTACATAGTTTACATTGATGATCTTATTTTTTCAAACTCTTTATAACAACATTTTCAACATTTATAAATGTTCTTCTATTTTGCATAGAAAAATGGATTAGTTGTTTTAAAAACTAAGATTTTTCTTTTCTAAACTCATATTTGTTTTCTTGGTCACTATATTTTTCAAGGCACAATCAGAACTATAGAGAGATGCCTCACCTTTGCCAGTAAATTTCTTGATAAAATCCTTGACAAAAACTAGATGCAAAGATTTTTAGAGAGTTTTTACTATATTTTAGATTTGTATCCAAACATTAGCCATTTAGCAAAACCATCGCATAATAGGTTAAGAAAAAATCATGTAACATAGTCTGATGAACATTCTAAAATTGTTAAAAAATAATAATAAAAAAAGAAACACAAAACCCCTTACTTACACATAACCAATCCTTTAGCTCCCAAAATAGTTGAAACAAATGCTTCAGAGTTAGGTTATGGTAGTATCCTTACATATTCTTCTATTTACATATGTATATTGGAATGATTGTCAAAAAAATTATTCAACCATAAAAAAATTCTTTCGATTGTCATGTGTATTAAAAAATTTCAGAGTGATTTATTAAACTAAAAGTTTTTTTGCGTATTGATTGTAAATCAGCTAGAGAGGTTTTATAAAAACAATGTTCAAAACACCGTGTAAAAATAGATTTTGATGCCATCAAAATCTAGAGACAAGGACAAAGCCCCACAACAAAAACTAGAATCTCCAAAATGCCTACACCCTTCAAAACTCTTTTCTTTAATAATTTCTTCTACAAAACCAATTAAATCATGGATTGATATGATTACCAAATAAGAAGAAACAAATCATTCTTCTCATGTACAAACTTGGGTAGATTCCATTTCAAATTCTCTAAAACTACTTCTAACTCTACATACTATACGCCAAAAATCCTTTTAGGAAGATAAATCTTCTTAACCGATTTCCAAAACTAAAGGAAGATCTTACTCTTAAAACCCCTTGCTTCAATCTTTATATAACTCTCAAAGTGATTTATCTCAAAATAAAAAGATTTCAAAAAAAAAAAAAAATCTGCATATATCATAAAACAATATTTCCAAAATATTGTCTATTGAAGATATATATTTTCATCATGATCCTTCAATAACAGTTTTAAGGATTTTTCCTTCAGGTTGGAATTATAAACCATGGGATTTTACAAAACCCCTACCTTATTATATGACAATCCTTGAAAAAACAGGATCAACTAGATTTGAACACTTTAAACTTCAGCAAAATCATCCTATATAAAACCCTGAGAAACACACTTATAAAAAAATCATTATGGTGAGAATAATAATAATAGAGCAATTAAATAAAGAAGAAGAAGAGAGTCGACAACCCACACAAAAAGAAAAGAGAGATTTGGGGACCTAAAATGGAAGAAACAAAGAGGGGGAGGACCAAACTTAAAAGGTTTGAATAAATGAGGGATTTGAAACAAAAGAACAAAAAAAGGAAGAGAGAGAGAAGAAAACCACCAGCCCTTGAAGGAGAAAAGCTAACAGCAGAAAAGAAAGAAAAGGGGAGAAGAAGAGTCACTCACTGCCTCTTCATTTTCTCTCAAGAACAAACAAGGTGAACCATATACAATCCACCATTGAAGAAGAAATTAGGAGGGTGAGGGAAGATTTAGACATCAAAAGACAAGATAAGAGAAGAGGAAAGTCAAGAAGGAGCTGGCAGCAGCAAGAGAATAGAAGAAGAACAACCAAAATATTTGAGGGAGAAGGGGTTCCAAGGAGCAAAAAACATAACTAGAACAAACCTAAGACCTTCCTAGAGCAATTTTAAACATTTTGGGTAAGTTTCATACAAGAAAACAACAACCCTAGGTTAAGTTCTTGAGAAATTTTCTAGGTAAGTTAAGATAAGGATAAGTGTAGGGAAGAGGTAGAGAAAGACTAAGTGATATTCTTGATCCAACTAGAGTATAAAGAAACTAGGGGAAGGTCTGCATACCTTCGGCCAAATATGAATAAAAAGGGAGGAGAAATATATTGATCCTAATTAAGCATGCATATTGAGAGACAATGTTGAATTTAATAAAATTATGATATGTTGATACTTGAAAACATATGAACAACCTTGTTACATATATTTTTATGAAGCCAAATCCCTAAATGAACTATGTCCTTATGTGTCAATGTTAATGTGAGAAAATGATGAAATTCTGTGAGTAATAATGGATTAAGAAAGGAAAAGAAACGCATGAAAAATGATGATTTGTGTGCTGAACTGAACACCCAAACCGAGAAAAATTTGGGCTGTTATGTTAATTAACTTGCACCCAAGAATTGACATATATAGAGGTATAATCTGGAGTATCATCTTTCATAGAAGTTGTAGTTTGAGATGTTAGCTTTCCAACGATCCACCTTGCTTAATTTAGAGCTCCAGAGCTCCACATATATGTAACAATCTGAGGGGAGGTTGAGCTGCCACCCTTGCTGGCAGATTCAGTCAAGTTGACAAAATGACAAAATTTTTCCACGCTAAGAATATAATTCATTTTCCCTCCCTTTGTAAACTGTTTAGCATCATGTCCTGACTTCTAAAAAGAAATAAACCACATTTGAAATTGAATTAGTGATGTTTGTTATGACTACTAATGAACCAAAATCCTAAAGGATATTAATAGAAAGGTAAATGTCAAAATAATGGTACAAGAGAAATGAATGTTTTCACCATTTCTATTACTATATTGTGAAATGTGATTTAGAATGGAATAATAATGGGTACTTATGGATTCAGGAGGAACCGCAAGAGGAGTACACCAACAACAAGGCAACACATGCCAAGCTTCTGTAGTAGGTAGTTAATCTACACCTATATCTTTCTTAGTTAATACGATTCTAGTTATCAGTTTAGATTATAAATCTTGTGCCTATAAATGAGACCAAAAAGAGAAGATGAAAAGACATGAATGAGATCCGGAAAACCAGATTTGATTTATAAGTTCATTCGAAGAGAATGAACAAAAATAATGAGTTTTCATAGATAATCATCCCTTGGATTTGATTAGCCGGTCCCAAATAAGGGAGGCTAATGATGTTAGCCAGGTTGGCTAACATCGACGTGACCAATATAGAGGAGGAGAAATATTGGACTTGTTTAACTATTCAGGTTAAAAATAGTTAATGATATTGGTGGTTGACATTGGTATCGGTAAACTCATGAAACTTGATTAGCTTTCCTGTTGTGAAAGCTAATGATGTCAAGAATTCTTGACATCGACATACCTGAGGATATCCCAAGGTAATATGGAACACTAATTAACTATTTC
>Ga0325414_1009753_pt1 | contig 10088 bp, 8 predicted proteins | sample PopdelMetagenome_8_FD_206183 | JGI IMG/M metagenome (GOLD analysis project Ga0325414, IMG submission 206183) | Populus deltoides microbial communities from Bellville, Georgia, United States - Leaf-PdKOR-R3 | ecosystem: Host-associated > Plants > Phyllosphere > Phylloplane/Leaf | place: USA...
TGTGAGCAATTTGAATAGAATTCTAGTTGTCATAATACATATGAGTAGGATGAGAAAGGAAAACTTCCATATCAACAAGTAACCAACGTAACCAAACAATCTCCTTGATAATAGATGTCATAGCATTATATTCTGCTTCGGATGAGGATTGAGAAACAATAAATTGTTTCTTGTTCTTCCAAGAAATAAAAGAATCACCTAGAAAGATACAGAAACCGGTAACAGACTTGCAATCTATAGGATCACTACCATGATCAATATCAGAGTATGCACGAAGCTCCAAAGAAGAGGTGGATGAAAGTAAAAGACTTTGAAAGACTATACCCCAAAAATATTGTTGTTACTTATTTTTGGGCTCCACGTGCTGAAAATCATATGTATACCTCTTGAACCAAATGCAAGAGTTTAGTTCGTGATTGTTGAAAAATTGACAAAAGCAGAGAAGAGAGAAATGTTTTTGAAATCCTGTTTGAGCTGTTTTCTGCCCTCTTTATCCTTCCCATTTGCTGCCAAAATCATCAAGTTCCTTAGACTGACTAGGAGTCTTCATAATGCTAAATTTGTTCCTTTTTTTATCTTGTTTTTAAGGTTGGATAAATCCCTCAGAATTTGCACTAAAAAAAACTGATTCTACTACTGTCCCAATTTTTTGTTCCAACATAGGCTCTGATTCTGACTTAGTTTCATACGATATCTGACCATCCTAACTATATTCTGTCACTTATGACATGTTGAAGAATTGACCTACGCCTTTATTGGGTTCTAGGGCTCACTGTTCTTATGGTAGACTCTTAGTCAGATTTGGATGCTCGACATTGTCAGTTTTCTAAATCAGATCAGGAAATCTTTTTGACTGACCATGTTACAGCCAGATTCTGCTTTTCAAAATGAATTTACCTCATTTTGGACCCTTCATTAAAGTTGTAGTTCTACAGGTGTAGATGAATTTGGGTTTTTGAATCGCCTGATTTCAATAACAGAAGCCCAAGATATTTCCTTTTGAAATCTAGCGTGAAAGCAGAGAATCCTGCCACAAGAAGGTTTTTAGCCGAGTTTTGTTGCAATTCTGTTCTTCAAAACGAATTTATCTCACTTTGAATCCTTCATGAAAGTTGTGGACCTGTAGGTTTAGATGAATTTAGGCTTTTGAATCTCCTGATTTCATTATCAGAAGCTGAAGATATTCTCATTTGAATATCTAGTGTGAAAGTAGAGAATCCTGCCGTGTGAAGGGTTCCAGCTTGAGTTTGTTTGCAATTCTGTTCTTTAAAATGATTTTATCTCACTTTGGATCCTTCATGAAAGTTGTAGTCCTATATGTGTAAACAAATTTAGGTTTTTGAATCACTTGATTTCGATATCATAAGCTCAAGATATTCCTGTTTGAATATCTAGTGTGAAAGTAGGAAATCCTATCGCGATAAGGGTTCTTGACCGCAGGTCTAATTCGAGGGATTATGAGCTGATTTGGAGGACTTTTTTTTTTATCAAGGACTGAATTGAAAAGTTTTAAAATTAGAGATTTAATTAATGATTTAAAGGAACCCAAAATTAATTACATTGCATGCAGAACAAACCAATGTTCTGCACGCAATGAACCCTGTAAAAAGTACCGTCAGCTTCTTTTCATCTTTGGTCCAAAGGCAACGACTTTGAACACCTAGGACAGCTATGGAAAGCTGAACCATCGTTTAATGGCTGGGATTCTACACATGGAGAATAATTACCAAGATCACCGAATCAATCCAAATATTTTGCTTCCTAATTAGATTTATTTGATTGCAAGCCACCTGCGATTGTGTCCCCAAATTTTGTTTCCTAAATATAGATGCGTCTTAGGCTATATAAACCTTCTCTGCTGGGAGAAGAGATGAGGGGGGGAAAGAAGGTAGGCAACAAGAGAAAAAATGAGAGAGAGGCAGGCATGATAAGGAGAGAAAGAAAGGAGGCAATCGAGGAGACGAAAAAATAGCAGAGAAATGAAATAAAAAAGAGAAATGGATAGAAGACAAAAAATCACAGAGAACAGGGGAGAACATAGGGAGTTTCTTTCCTTCATCTCTTCGTTACTGGAGACAGAGAAAGTAGAATAAAAGAGAGGGAGAGAAGAGAAGCCGAAGCAAACAAACCAGAAAGAGAGAATACACATGGACAAAGGGAACGAAACAAGGACAGTGACAGGGAAGAGCAATCCACACAGAAGAGGATAAAAGAAAACAGAGGCTGGAGCCTCTGCACAAAGAAGATAAAGAACAGTCATAGTCGCAGCAACCCCCCATCATTTTGTTTCGCCACCTCAAGCTACCGCTAGCGATGGTGAGCACGTTCCTTCACTCCAGGTAATCTTCTTTCCTTCCCTGATCTGTCTTGTTGTTTTGTTTCCTTTGCATACAGAACGTGAGCAATTCACGTTCTGCAGCAAATGAAGATATAATTAGTCAGTTACTCTGCTGTGCATAGTAACCAGCCATCTGCTCGGGTTAGACATTAGTAGTCCAGCCCACACGGCTGGGCCGAGCTCAGCCTCGTAGAAAGAAAGTTTTCTTTTTGGGCAGGGTCTGACCCATTTCAAAAAGTCAAAAAACAATTGTCAAGAAATTTGTAATTCTCTCATATTTTGATTAACGTTGGCTTGTACTACTTATACCGTAAAGATATGAAATCCGGTTTTTGTGAAAACATTGCAAAAATTATATAGCAAAACATCTTGTTTTCATTGCATACGGCCAATACTCTAACATATTTTGAATTTCCTCTTAAAAAAAAACAAATATTCAAAGTTTAAAAAAAATGTGTTTTAGCATGGATTTCTTAAACACTATAAAAATTATTTTCTTACATTCTGGATTTTACGACATGTTTGTAAAACTCCAAAGGGTGGTGGCCAATATTCTAAAAAATACAAAAATCTTATTTTTTGGGGGGATTTCATCTATTATTCACCGTTAATGTTTGGATAAAGAAATTCCAAAAGGATGAATATCCAAAATATTATTAGGAATAACTTGTTATTATTCGCTGTTAATGTTTGATAAAGAAACCCAAAGTGGTTAATATCCAAAATATTTTTTTAGGAATAATAAGTCATCACACATCCTTGAAAGAAGCCTCGATTATAATTGAGGACATTTCAATTTTTGACTCTACGGTTTACGAGCTGTGAAAGTATGAAATAATAAGGCAAAAAGAGGCTTTTAAAGTGCTCTGAATTTCCTTAGTTTTCTAAATCTTTGTTCTTTTTCCTCGCGATTTATTATTCCTAAGGGAAAAATAAGCTCCTAAGTACATTGAATCTCCTTAAGATTTTTATCTTACCTATCTCACAAATTATAAGTTATAAATTTAGTCTGAATCAAACAAAGATTTCAAGAGATTTGCATTGGTTCTCCTTGGAACTTTATAGACATATATAAGGGTGTGATCCACAATGACCAAAGGTTCTTTCATTTTAGATTTTAAGTCGAAGTTTGTTCATCATAACAAGCTTATCCTAGCAAAACTGATGGGATTAGAAAACACCGACATCATAACAATTATAAGGCAAACCAAACATCAAGTAACTTACTTTAGGTAGGACGTACTAGAGGTGTTAATACCTTCCCTTTACACAACCAGTTCTTTACCTTAGAAACTCAGAAAGACTAGTTAGGTTTCCTAGTGACCATAATACTAGGTGGCGACTCCCATATTCATAAAATTAAAAACCCCAAAATCTATCGAGGGTTGTCGCGACACCGCGCTATGCCGCGAGGGTGCGACAAATATCGCAAAATACAAAGAACAGTTGCCTAGTGAATAGTATTAGGAGAAGAAACAAACTGAACAACATGAACAACATATGCAATATCTGGATGAATGGTGAGATATACTAAGCTCCTAACAATAGTACGGTATAAAGTAGGATCTGTCAAAGGTAAACCATCAGAAGAAGAATACCTTGCGTTAACCTCAATGGGAGTATCTACAGTCTTTTTATCAGTAAGTCTAGCCCGCTCAAAAATATCTATAACATATTTTGACTGAAAAAGAAGATAACCTCTGGGTGATGAAGTTACCTCAATGCCCAAGAAATATCGAAGATAACCCAAATCCTTTATTTCAGACTGTCTAACCAAATCTGTCTTCAAAACTAAAATACCATCAATGTCTTCACCAGTAATAATCATGTCATCAATATATAAAGATAGAATGATTCGACCTGTATTAGTTCACTTAATAAAAATAGCAGAATCATGAGTACTATAAACAAATCCAAGAGATGAGATCACAACAAAGAATTTCTCAAACCAAGCACGAGGTGCTTGTTTAAAACCATATAATGCTTTCTTAAGCTTACAAATATACCTAGAGTCATGTGAAACAACAAGAGGGGGCGCTATATAAACTTATTCTTGAAGATCTTCATTCAAGAAGCCATTTTTATATGCCACTGACGAATCGTAGCTACTGCAATAAGAGTACGAATAGTAGTTATTTTTGCAACAGGGGAAAATGTCTCCTCATAATCCATACCATATTGTTGAGAGTATCCTTTTGCAACCAACCTAGCTTTGTATCGTTCAATAGACCCATCAAAATTAGTCTTGATCTTTATACACCCAACGACAACCAACAACACTCTTATTAGGAGGTAGAGGAACCAGATCCCAAGTATCTGTCTTATATAAAGCAGAAAGTCTTCATCCATAACTTGCTGCCAAAGAGGATCAAGAATTGCCTCTTTATAGGAAAAGAGCTCAAATAGACAATGAATAAAAGCTAAAAAGAAAGTAAATGATGAAAAATAACAACATTAAGTAAAATCTAGTAGTTTGTGAACTTACGAATGCGTATGAATTGACGTAGAGGTGGATCCAGAATCTCAAATGAAGCTTGAGGAGCTGTAGTTGAGAATAGAGCTTCAGGTGTGCTGGAGAATAAAGTGTCAATACCTGCAGAATTATAAGTACAAATTGGTTGAACATGGATAGGAGTATCTGAGGTACTAGGAACCTGAGATGATAAACTATCGGAATCCTCAGAAAAAAGATCTATACGAATAAGATTAGGTCTAGTCAAGGTATGAATAGTGGATGGAATAGAAAAGAAAGGTATATGCTCAACAAAGACAACATGACGAGACATATAAAGTTTCTGAGTTATTGGGTCAAAACAATGATACCCCTTTTTACCTTCATCATAACCCAAAAAGACACAAATAACAGATCGAGAGGACAACTTACTGTGTTCTACATAAAGATGAAGAACGAAACAAGTACAACCAAAAACTCTAAATAAGGAATAATCAAGGACACACTCATATAATTTTTCATAAGGAGACAAACCCGAACTATAAGATGATGGAATGGTATTAATCAAACTTACAACAGTAAAGACAGCTTCTCCCCAAAACTCACTAGGAATAAAAGCAGACAATAAGAGAGAACAAGCAGTTTGATAATGTGCCTATGTTTTCTTTCAGCAACTCCATTTTACTCAGAAGTATTTGTACATGAAGTTTGGTAAATGGTTCCATTTAAGGCAAGCAACTGACAACATTTATTAAAGGTGTATTCTCTACCCAAATTACACATAAAACATTTTATTACAACAGAATGTTGAGTTTTGACAAGAACTCGAAAGACTGTATATATCTCAAAGAATTCAGAACTATATTTCATTAAATAAACCTAACAATAACGAGTATGATCATCAATAAATGAAACATAATATCAAGACCTTCCTTTTGTGACAACAGGAGAAGGTCTCTATACATCAAAATGAATCAAGTCAAAAGGTAAAGAAGAAACATAAATATTTTGATTAAAAGGTAAAGCGGAAAAATTTGTCAGTTTACATCCACTATAATTAGAAATATCACAAGTTTGCAAATTTCCTAAAGCTCTTGTGGATGCCAAAAATCTCAAACAAGAAGATGAAACATGACCTAGATGAGAATGCCATAAATAAAAACTAGAATATGAAAACTCAAATGAAAAGAAGACAAATCAACAGTAGTAGTAGCAGCAGCGGCACCTGACACTTTTAATTCATCTAAAATATATAGTTCATTCTCCTTACGGCCTATCCCAGTTAGTTTCGGAGACTGCAGATCATGTACATAACAAAAAAAAGAAAAAAATGACTAAATAATTACTAGAATCACATAATTGACCAACAAAAGCAAGATTCAATTTGAGTTTCAGAATAAGATAAATATTAGGGAGAGATAAGTGAGGTTTGATAATAGAACCAACACCTGCTAAGGGCATGAGAGTGTCATCAGCAGTCATAACAAGAATGAAAGGTGAAGGGGATACAGAGGTAAAAGATGAAGAATCTAGAGACATGTGATGTGAAGCATCATAATTTAAGACCCATTCAGAATATGACATACCTGAGGAATTATGAGGCAATTGACTTATGGAAGGAGAAGCGAACATTGCTTATGGCTGTAATGAGAGAAACTTCTGAAATTAATCAGTTAGAGTACTAGGATCGGTGATAGAGCTTGATGAAGTTACTGCTGCAGTACTGAGGTGTGGTGGTTTATAACCCTAAGGTGGTCTATGAGCATTAGATTACGACTGGTTGTCATGCTTCTAAGCTTGATTATGTTGTCTTAACTTGGGACACTAGGCATTCCAATGACCTTTCTGCTTACAGAAACTGCACCCATCGAAACCAACTCTAGTGTAAGGCTTATTCTGATGATTAGAGAATGGTTTAGAGGGTACTGCTAAAATAGAAGAATTCGAAGCAGAAAGACTTTCCTTTTTAAAATATGATTGAAGATATATTTTTTTAACCAATAACCCACTAACAACAGAGTCAACAGAAGGCAATGAAGAATGATACAGAATTGAACCTCTAAGTCCTTTAAAATCACTGCGAAGTGCTTTTAAAAACTGTACCAATCATTGATGCTTTCTACGCTCAATATAGACACCACATGCCTTTAATTCTGCCAATTCTATAAGAGCCAATTAATCCCAAAGATCTGTCATAGCAGAATAAAACTCCTAAATACTTATATTCTTCTGATGAAGAGCTCGTATGTCATTCTCTAACTGATATTGCTTTACAAAATTTGATTGCGTGAATAACCTTTGCAGATGATCTCAAACATCCTTTGTTGTCTCATACTTCACCAACTGCATACCTATGAAATGCTCAATAGAATTGTTGATCCAAATACTAATCTTTGCATTGTTTGTTTCCCATGTATCTATCAAAACAACATCCTCCTCCTCAGTATTCTTGGGTATTGCATAAGTTCTACCAATATATCTCTGCATCTTCTTACCTTTAAGAAAATTTCTTATTACATAACTCTAATACGAATAATTCTTTCTATCCAACCTCACACTCATAAACTAAAGCGAATCATCTCTTTCGGTAGCCATAATTAACAAACAAAAAGAACCAGAACACAAAAGCAACGAAAAACAAAGTACTAGATTGTAGAAACTAAACAGATATCACAAAAATAAACAAATATCTTCTCAAAATTATACAATTACTCCAAAACACAACAGAAATTGCAGAAACTGAATGTAAATATCAAATTACAGAAGCTAAAGGAAACACAAAATACCACTCAAAAAAGTTTGTGGCGGAGTTAAATCCACGAAAATTATGTTTGGGATTAAGCCTTGTTCCATAAAATCAGCTCTGATATCTTGTTAAATTAATTCAGATTAACATAAAAGAAAAACGAACATAAAAAAGAAGGAAGATGAAATTCTCATTAATCTGTTTATTCTAAAGTGTTTAAGTTAACCTAAATACAAAAGGATTATATATAAGTTAAACTGAAAATACTATTCTACCCTTAACAAATAAAACAAAAGTAAATGTATTATTTAACAACTATAACATTAACAGTACAGAGTGATCATTCTTTCAACATACAATGAAAGAAAAGGAGTATAAAATATATATACCTTATCAAAGTTGAGGTAAAAAGATCATCACAAGACATACCAAAAAATATACCCCAATTGACTCTTATACCAATATTATATAAAAAAAAAAGGTTTAAAAGCAAATAAAAAGGTTTCTAATGTAAATAAAGGCAAAAAAAGAATCCAAATATAAAAAAAATATTTGTCATATGTTGCTCCAACACAATCCAACATGAGCACTCTCATAATCAATAAATTTAATTGACCTTGTAGCGAAGGGCATAGGTGATAGCAAAAAAACAAGGACCTTCAATATCTTATAAATATAAAATGTTAGGCAAACATTGCTTGCATTATAAAATATAGAAACATGCAATAAATGCAATTAGGATGGAAATCTTCTTTATTAAAATTTGTTGGCATAAGAATTTTAATAGTAGAAGCTCTCATATAGATACACCCGAGTCATTGACAATGTAATAAGGGGAAAAAAACCCAAGAAAAAAAAGGTACCAACTGCCACTGATGATATCCTTTAAAGATGAGAATCTTGAGAGGTAGCTTAGCTGGTCAAGTCTTAGGTTTGCTCCCCAATGTCACGAGTTCGAGTCCTCTTAGAGCCATTGGAGGATTACATGGTCGTTAACTTTAGGGTCCATAGGATTTTTCGAGGTGCGCGAAAGCTGGTCTAGACACCCATGTTAATAAAAAAACAAGATGAGCACATTCATTTAAGAATAAACCAAGAGAGTTTGTTAGGATATGAAATAATCACAAATGAGCACATTCATTTTCCAACATCAAATAATAAAACATAAAATAAATATCTCTTGTTTTTTCTTTTCAATTAATTTTTTTGTTTAATTTTATTTTTTAATATTAATTTTTTTCTATTTAACTATCATACTCTCATGACACAGATCTCAGGTTTAATGGGTTAACCCAATTGACTTAAATTTTTTTAATTAGTTTTTTTCTTTCAATTTCATCATTTAATATTGATTTAATTGAGAATTAAATTTCATGATTTGTTTTGTTTACTTTTCATTAAATTATCATGATCTCATTACACAAGAATAATACTTAACGGATTAACTCGAGTTAACTCGGGTTGTTTTTTATGTATTTAATTTAATTGATTTTTAAAAAAAATTTATCATTCAATATTGGATCGGTTGGGAATTGAACTTCATATCCAATAACTACTCTTCAGCTTTTTTTTTTCAACTTCAAACTTAAGTTTACATGTTGTTGCCTTCTAAATATCTGTGACTTTCTCATCACTACCATCCTACAAGGTCTAAAGTTCAACACCAATTATAGCAACGGGCTCAAAACTAAGTTTTTTAAACTCAAAGTTGTTGATACCTATTTTTGGGTCCCCTTACAAAAAAGAAAAAAATTAAAAAATCAAAAAAAATATTCGAAAGAAAACAAAAAATAATAGCAGTGAGAAGAGGATACCAAAGTTTAGAGCAATTGAGGACTGAATTAAATAGTTCAAAAAGAACAAGGATTGTGCTGTAAATGGTGCTAAAATCCAGGGGTCCAATTATAATTTATCCATGGGCTTGATTACAAAATTATGAAACCCCAAGGACCAAATCAAAAATAGCCATTTGAATTGGAAAACGAAGCCGTTTCTTGGACAAATGTTCATTGACTTCTTCCTCGGCAACTGTTTCAGTAGTAAAGGCAGTAGAGATGTTTCAGTAGAAAAATCACTAAATTGCTTCAGTTAAGGGGTATGTTTCATGACTATTATCCCTCTGCATGTCGTTACCAAGCCGACCGTTACCATTGCATGGCATTCTCTGGCCTTATAAAAGCTAGAGAAAGGCCATGATCAGGAAAAAAAAAAAAAAGAGAGAAGGAAAACACAGAAAACGAGAGAGAGAGGAGGGAAAGAAAACAAGAGAAGAATTGAAAAAACCAAAGGGAGACGAAAGGGGGACGAACGAACATAAGTGAAAAATAAAAGGCACGCCTCAACTTCTTCATTAATATTAGTTCCAAAGCTTCATCTTTAACAATCATTGCACCAGAAATAAAGCATTCCAGAGGAAGAAAAAAAAGGGGGGAGACATGAAGAAACAAGAAAAAAAGAAAAGGATTGAGAGAACAGGAGACAGGCATGAACAGGGGAAATAAAAAGAAGAAGACAAAATAGAAGGGAAGCCAGACGCAGTGAGTGGCATCCTA
>Ga0325414_1009756_pt1 | contig 10084 bp, 6 predicted proteins | sample PopdelMetagenome_8_FD_206183 | JGI IMG/M metagenome (GOLD analysis project Ga0325414, IMG submission 206183) | Populus deltoides microbial communities from Bellville, Georgia, United States - Leaf-PdKOR-R3 | ecosystem: Host-associated > Plants > Phyllosphere > Phylloplane/Leaf | place: USA...
TTATATAGATGACCTTTATTTTTGGATTGTATTTCTAATGTGTATAGCCTTGCATAACAAGTTGATCCTAATATATTAGTGTATAATCTGTAAACGTAATGACAACAAGTTTTGCCTCTCTCTTTTTGCTTTTTTCTTTTTCTGTGTAGGGATAACAATTAAAGATCCATTCAACCTTTATTTTCCACTATAGATATGCCTTCGGATCATTCTTTCCTTGGAAAGATGGTATTTTCATCTTAATTGTCCTCAATTCTCCACTTGGATTTTTATGAAGCCCAAAATCACGAGAATTCTCCCTTTGGATGAATGTTTCATGATTAGTACTTAAAAGTGCATTTTTATCAAGGTTTTATATCATCATTTTGCACTTAAAGTATCAATAACTCCTTAACTAGAGCATGTTTTATAATATCATGTCTAATACTATAAGATACCTTTAATTTATGGTAAATGTCCATCTTAAATGCAAGCCTATCACATAAATGAAGGGATTGATTGATGAGTTTAACTACTGAAATTAAGAAGACAAAGAAAGGGCTAAGTTTAGAAAAGAGATACCGGTTCAATCCAAACTGGAACACTGTTCAGTCATTGGGTCATATCTGGAGCTGTAGATCTTGGATTTCAGTTTAGTTTATATAGCTAGAAAGCTAAGACATAGGCCTCAAACATTCAGGGGTGTCCAAGACTCAATTCTGTTGTTTGGAAGTCCAAATCTATCGTACAACCCAGACACTGTTCAGTGTTCAGCCTATATCTCGAGTTCTAGAAGTCTATATGCACCGATTCTTTTTTTGTTGGAAAGCTGAGACAATTTTCTAGAACTTTCATGAAAACAATCTGTTTAAATTTTGATGTTAGCAATGACGTTTATTCAGACAAGAAGATCATGATTGTCATCAAGTCAAGATGTGGCCACCCACTCAACAAGTAGTCATCAAATCAATAGTTCTGAATTTTGGTCTATAAAAGGAGGCATTTGCTATGCATTTAGGTATCTTGGTTTTCAAATCAAGATCATGTTCTTGCTCTCTCTCTTTTTATATTTTTGTAATGCTTAACTTTTATTTATATTAATCTCTTGTTTATGCTTTTCATTTCCTTTCCTTTACTTATATCTTATTTATGTTCTTATCTTGTTTATTTATGTTTATCTCTTTCATTATGTTTAGCTAAGTTTATTATGTCAAGGTGAAAAGGTTACACTAATGGTGTAAGAATAAGTATAGTATAAACTCAACATGGACTTTAATGTTTGATACTAACATGTTTTGTATTTGTTATCTCGTTCACTTTTAATACTTTGCTTGTTAAATGGTTAATCTAGATTTATATTGCATAACCCTTGGTACAACAAATACTTGGCACTTTCATAGCCCAATCATATGGTATAACCAACACCTATGCTATGAAAGGAACTTGATTTGTTGTTAACATAAGTTATAATCATGAATGCCTGACAACATTTACAAGTATTAACTCTATTCGAATAAAATAACTAATGTAATCATGTTAACAATTTATAATCCGATTGGAACCTTCCAAGTGAGTAATAAAAAGAGTTTATACTATACTTGTTTGAAATACCATTAGTGGATCCTCTAACCTTGGCAATTATTTTATCCTTGTTTAATCCTAATATCAATATCACATCTCAAAGCTCTATTCAACTTCTTTTCTGTTATTATCTATTTTTTATTTATAGTTTATACAGTTAACCTCCCCGTGGTTCGACTCCGGTCTTGCCGGGTTATTTATTACTTCGACACTCCTGCACTTGGGAGAAGACATCAATTTTTTGGTCGTATTATTCCATCTTGGTCAAAACTAACATTCTTTTGGTTTTGGTTATACCCAAATCAACCTCTATTTCTCAAGGATGCAAAGTCATAGTCATCATCATCTACATTTGTATTTTCTTATACAAAATCAACAATCAATTTTAACATTTCGTAGACTCTTCAGATAGGGTTTCTTCATCAATCAGCCCTCATTCTCAATTCATCAATTCCACTATTTTTTTTCTTATCGAAGCCATCACATCTTTTAGATCCTTCATCACTCTAGTCAGAAACTCAAGTTGTTGGGCGAAAGTTTATATCTTAAAGGTGTTATCTGCTTTCGGTGTCACGGATTTGTGATTTTCAAACATCTTTGAATATATAAAAATTGATTACTAACAAGAAGAATATATCCTTATAGCTTTTGAGTTTCACAAAATTCAAGGCTTTTCACTTAATTGTTCTCACTATGTCTTTTACCTCTCGACTCACCTTCTTGTTGTTCTTTCGGAACTGAAAATCAATGTACCAAAGTCAATGGCTATCGTAATGCAATCCATATATATATAAAGTGACTCAAGAATCAACAAGATACTAAAAACAAGCAAAATAAAACTATGATTATGATTTCGCGAGTAACAAAACGAATTCATATGAAATATGAATGATACAAAGACTCAAAATAAAACATAAGCAAAAATTAATGAAAACACTTATTTGATTCCTAAATAGCCCAAATATAACATAAATAAATTGAATGGATTGAAAAATAATAGTAAACATATTTTTGTAATTTTACGCAAATCTGACCTGTACGCAATTTTAAACACCAGGATTGAAACCTAGACCAAACCTCAAATTCTATATGTTGTACCCTTATACCTAATAAATAACATATCTCAGTTTATAGATTGTTCTCTTATTCTTAAGTATCGAAAACCCGTGTATGATTAGTCTATGACAAAATTTAACTCAGAATGAAAACCCCCCACTCAAACAACATAAAAAAGAGCCCAAATTTAATATATAGTGCAATTTCACTTGATATAACCATTATATCATTTTTGAAGTGATTTGAAGATGATTTGATTTGGTTTCAATATTTTTTGTGTTTTCACGGCAAAACTGAAACTAGCTTGAATAACATTTATTCCTTTTTTTTTGTACTTTTATGTTACTAATGTTTAGGGATAATAATAAAATGAAACTACATTTTTTTTGTACTAAGATGCCAAAAATACAAAGAGAAGAAGAAGACTGAAAAACTCAACTAAACTTATGGAACATAAAGAAAATGAAATTTAAAGAATCTTTCGCACATAAGCTGAATAAATTCGGTAGCAACAATATTATAAAGTCTAAATATTTTGTCCTTACAAAGAGTATTTATACTCTTGAAAATAAAAACCCTAATGGATCTACCCTTGTGGGCTAAATTGGCCCACTTACAAAACTGACTCAAAACTTATATTAATAAACCCAAATGTATAGACCTAAACAAGCCTTGGGCCTTAGATAATTTATCAAAACTAAGCCCAATATGAATTAAGTCCATTATAAACAATGGCAAGGTTGTTGGCCCTATTTAAATAGCCCAAATAAAAGTTATAACAAAAATAAAATCCACGAGAATAAATTATCTTTGCTATTGTGAGAGAAAAGGAAGAAGAAAAGAAAACAAAATAACTCTGAAACAAGGCTTTTTATAGAGCCTTGTTACGCCACTATTATTCTTGAAAACTAAGAAAACTTGTTACCTCTTACTTCTTTATTTTAGAGAAGTTGCTGCCACTTTGTTTTCTTTTCAAGCATTAACTCTTTTATTTCCTTTGTTTCATACTCTCCTAATCTGGCATGGAAACCAATTTAAATATAAAGTCCTAATACATACATAAAATAATTAATGTTTCTATAAACCATAGGGACTACACAATTAATATGAAATCCATAAAACACATGGAATCATAAAGACATGGCTAACCAAAACTTAAGGAAAATTAACACCTTTATTGCTAAGATTTTAAAGCCTAAATAAGGTTGGATTGAATCCCTCTTGCACTTGAATTAAATGGACTATAGCCTCTTTTTGATGCTCCAATGGATCTCCTATATTAACTTTGGTCGAAACCTGTAAAACAAGCCCATTTAATTCTTCCTTCAATACATTTGCTTTGGACCTTGTGATTGGCCTAATTGAAATATGTAATGGATCCTTGATGGTGTTTGTGAGTTGATCCGCATCACACCAATTAACAGTCTTATAAGATCTATTGTAAGATGACTAAATAGTCTCTACACACACACATACACACACATTTTATCCCATTATCAAAACAATGTCTTTTCTCTTTTTTGTTGCTCAGCCCCATGTCACTAAAATAGTCATCACTTCTGTGTAACCCGTTATCAGTATAGCTAATTATCAATCCTCTAGTCTCGTTATGATTATGTTGGCTAGCATAACCCTCACTCTCTAGTACCCAATAACACTAAGGAATCCTTTCACTAACCGAGTTTCTGTATACAATTCTCGTTCCAATCCTTCTACATGCCACTCTTATCACCTTTTAACTCTTTTATCCCTTTTCTTTTACAAGGCTAATCACCTCTTCCTTTAGAAAAGTTTCATTTGTTATTCCTCTTTGTCTCTTTCTTAATTCAACCTTAACCTCACCCTTGTTACATATGACCATTAATGCATTTCCAATATTAATTCTTCTGACATCCTTAATCACCACCCAAATAGTTGACCAATCAATAAATCCATGTCCTTTTTAATTTCCATCACTAGTTTTTTTTTTTTATCACTTGACAACTCATAACAACTTTGAATGTTGACATATTGAACCTTTTATAACGTCTGCATAACTATTCAAGGTAATTTTATTTTAACTATTATCCTAGGAAATAAGCCTTTTTTAACAATCCTTTTCTTTTTCCATCCTCAGCAATCAAATCTTTAACCTTTAACCATATAAGCAGCACAATGATGTCGATATCAATTGCACTGATATCATTACTCTTCATTCACATGATTACAATAAACCCAAAGTATGTAACTAAGCCCAAACATGAAGAAAATAATAAAAATAACAAATCTAACATATAAACTAAAGTTGTTGCATCTGATTAAACAAAATAGCTTAAAATAAATAATTTTCCTAGTTTAAATAATGTGATGAATGAAATTCCCATCCTAAAAACACTAAAGTTTTTGTTGCCACCATTAGATATCCAAAATAAGCTAGGAAATTGATTGTTGAAGTTGCCTTCCCTTTAGTTTCCTTATTTGTCTATGATATTTAATTGTAACTTTAAAGAATCCTCTCAAAACATGAAAACATTTATTGCCTTTCTTTAACCTTCCTTGTAGGATTAGAAAACTTCCTAAAATAAGCTAACCAATCTCACATTAAATATCACTATCCCTTCTTTCCTCTTATAGTTATGATGAATAAGGAATACTTGTAAGAAAAGGATTTTGGAACATTAATGAATCCTTGACACATTTGAAAACTATGTTTCAACCTATTAAAGATCTTTGTAGAACTAGGAATTTCTCATAAAAAGCTATCACATCCTTGAAGAAAAAAGATCCTTGGCAAATAGGAAGTCTACGAGTCAAAAAGAAGTAAATAACAAAATTTGTGCAACCTGTTCTGACCTATATCGTAAGGCTTTTCTGAACTTCGATTGACCTAAAATTTTATCCCAGCATAGAATAATATTCTAGGAAACTCTGGATAAATTTTCATCCTAATCAAACAGTCGAATTGAGAATTATGATTGTTGTCATAAAACTGGACAACATGCATAATTACGCTATAATCCAAATTTCCATGTTCAACCTTTTCTTTGATTGTATCATTAATGATACAGATCTTTTGATCACGTGGTCAAGCAATCCACAATGAAGATGATACAACTCCTGAAAAGCTAAGAAATCAGGTTTGATAGGAATGTGACATAATGAAAACCTGTCGCAAGGCACCAACATTGTTGGAATAAGAAACCCCTACTCAACAAAAACTAATTTTCAAATGAGAAGTATTATCAGGACAATATGCGTACTCCCGAGTTGTAAAAAAAATTCCATGTTTCTTTTCTGTTTTATTTATGGTTATCTTATATACTCAAATAGAAATTATATAGGGGTGTTACATCACTGGTATATGGAATAGAGGTAGTTATACTTTGGGAAGTAGAAATTTCATCTCTAAGGGTCCTTTTGGAGTCAGAATTGAAAGAGACTGAATGAGAAAAGATACGATATGAGTAGTTAAACATGATCAACAAAAAAAGGCTAATGACAATCTATCAATATCAATTGTACCAAAAAAGAATATAAAAAGTACATAACAAAAAAGTTTGGCCAAGAGAGTTCAAAGAAGGCAATCTAGTATTGAGAAAGATTTTTCCATTACTGAATGAAGACTGTAGCAAAAAAGCACCGAACTATGAAGGCTCTTATATGGTAAAAAAGATGTTCTCATGTAGAGCATTACTATTAGCCAATATGGATAGTTAGGCCTATAAACTCAGATTCCGAAAAGAAATACTTTCTATATGATGTATCCATTCTCATTAATAAACCTAAGTTTTGGCCAAGAATTCTCTTTGTGTATTCTTGCCTTTTTTTTATAATTAAACATGACAACCAATAAAACATGCATTGCAGCCTTATATGATCTCACAAGCTCAAACATTTGTCAAAAGTTTATTTTAAAAAAAATGTCTTCCTTAATGACTGTTTGGAAAATTGGACTTGAACTGGTTTTGATTTTAGAAGTAATTTTATATTTGTTCAAAATAGTATTCGATATCTTGCTTGTAGGATGACGAAAGAATTAATCAAGCAATTCTCATTCAAAGGTGACCTACAAACCTCAAATACAATAAGTATTCAACCAAAAATCACAATTGACTTCACACCATGCCTCTTGAGCCATGTTTTAACCGAATGCATAATTGCATGTAGTAGATTTACTAGTCAGGGATTCACAAAAACACAATCCTATATAAAAGTCCAAACCATTACATTAGACAAAGTCAAAGTTTATTGGTTTTGTGTTTAAAATGAGGAAGAAACATCTTTGTTATTATTTCACATTCTAAAATTAATATATTCTTAGTGGTCTTCATTTGAGCCTGAATAAGTTTTCTTTTATAAGGATTGACTAGGATCACACCCCACATTAGAGGCATGTGAAAATTCAAAGATCAAAGACTGAGAAAATGCCATAAAAAATCCAAAAGCAAGAAAGCCTAAAAAACTTAAATGCTAGGGGACATGCCTAAACTAAGAAGAAAAAAAATCTAAGCAAATAAAGATACCCCTCTAGAATAATAAAAAGGGTAAAGTAAAAGAAAAATGGTAAAAGAAAAGAAATATGAAAGATATAATAAGTCAAGCAGCTAACAGTGTTTCTAAGTCTTTGAAACCCTGAAACACTCTTTTAGCTTTATGAATCCTTTTTTTCATAGAAAATAGTCATATCTTGCATTATATACCTTTAAAAGTCCATTCTAATAAGGTAAAGAAGAAATTTGGACCAATAAAAATTATTTTAAAAATGCAAAAGACTTCATTATAATAATCGTAACATTATGAATTAGATACTCAATATTATTCATGCTAATAAAATTATTTGTCAAAAGAAATTTTTTTCTCAAAACCTCGAGTTTTTACTATAGTTTCTTGTTTTAAAATTGATAAAAAAAAGGTCACCTCACCAAATACTTTCACTCATTTTAATTTTTTCAACACAAGAAAACAAACCATTCATCTCCTAGAAACCCCAAAGAATCGCAAAATTCAAAAAGTAAGATATTTTAAACTCACATCAAAATAATGTATGTTTTCAAAACTAGAAAGGATCAAGAGTCTAAAAGTCACTATGAATAGAGATTATCTCACTCAAACCAAACCAGAAAATAAAAAAGGCTTTTGAAAAACCATGTTTAGTTAAGTCACTACCAAAAACATATTTTGAAAGGAATGAAAAAAAATACAAGGGGGCAATTTCAGCTATAAAAGAAATTTAATCTACTCATGATAGTTAAAAAAAGACAAGGGAGCTACTTTGATTTAAACCCTTTTAGACGATTAGTGTTATGCACTTGGATGCACAAGATAGTCTCCTCAAATCAACCTGCAAGCCATAAATTTTCATCCGATAAATGGGTCACTAAGGGCATTGTAAAAGTTATGAAAAGACTTATATAGGCCGGCTCAGGTAGATTTGAAGCAAAATGATCAAGATGGCTCAAGGGGTTGAAAAGAAAAGGGGGTTTATATTTCAAAAAGCACACATAAACATTATATAATATTTTTAAGAGTTTTATAAGGAAGATTCGTTGAAAACAACCTGAAAGGTATAATAAATGTTAACCATTAGAAATCCAATTTGAATTGATCTCGACATGACTAAAAGTCCAACATGGATAACCCTAAAAAAATTAAAAGAAGGATCACATTAGAATAAATCCAAAGCATCTCCTTAGAAAAATCCAAGACACCATTAAAAAAGCAACATCAATCAAAATCAATCATTTCACTCGTGAAAAAATCCTAGATATTTTTTTATAACAGGCAGGTCACTCGATCACAAACCACTGACAGACCATTTAAACATAGATCATTCGTGAAGAATTCTAGATATTTTTCACATAACTGGCAAGTCGCCCAAATAATAATATCATTTTTAAAAACAAAGAGAAAACTCTTGATCTGTAAAATAATTGACTTTTACAACATCTACAAGGATAACAACCTCTTGATTTGTTAATATAAAAAATCCTTAGTGGATTTTTCCCAACCACACCTTTTCTTTTCTTTACAAAATTACTTTCTAAAGTTTCTTACAAGACTTTTTATAATAAGTATTGTAAAGAGGGAGAAACTATCATAACCCAATTTTAGATCCTTCAAATTTCTTTTATGTAAAAATATTTTCTCTGTTTGAAATATTCAAAAATAAAAAAATTAAAAAAAATACTTAATCGTATAAATTAGAAGTTGGAGGACCAAATAGCAAAGGTTGGGAACTCAATTGAAGCAATCAAGGGCCTAATTAAAGAAAAAAAATGATAATTTAGGAACAAATCAAAGAAAGATATTGAAGACTGAGGCCTAATTAACTTTTGATGGGCTTAATTGATTTAACCAAAATCTTAATCGAAAGCAAAATTAAGTTTCAAAGTCAATATTATCAAAATTAGAAAAATTAATTAAATTCAAGGACTTAACTAAATTTTTAATGGGTTTAATTGACTTAGTTAATGATTTAATTGAAGAAAAATTAAGTTTGGAAGCCTAATTCATGTCAAATTTCAAGAACTAGAAGTTATAGGACCAATTTTGAATCTTAATAAGTTAATTGGTCAATTCAGGGGTTTAATTGTGAATAAAAGAAAGTTTAAAGGCCAATTAAAGGCTTGAGTGAAAAAATTCAAAACCAAGAACTAAGATGTAAAAGGCATGTACATTTAGGGACTTAAATTGTCTGAACTAAGGGTCAAATTGAAACAAATTAAAAGTTTAATGGCCAGAGACTAAATTGTACACTTTAAAAACCAAGGATCAATTTATAGAAGGAATTGAAATCTGAGGGTCCAAATAAAGAACGTCAAGGTTAAAATTGCAAATATTCTAAAAGTTTAAGGCTAATAGAAGATGCAATTGCAAGATTACGAAGATTAGGTACTTAAATTGAATTGGAAAAGGTTAGCCCTAATTGATTAACTAAACGGTGTCGTTTTATGAATAATGAGAATAAATGAAAAAAAAAGAAACGACATCTGTAAACACCCAAAAGAAATATATATATATATATAATCGATGACTCAGTTTTCGCTGTTGATTTCTGCATCAGCAGCGATGCACCTTAGTGTATTGATTTTTTTTTGGAAAGGGAGTGTGCCAAAAAAAAAAAAGGGAGTGTGTGCGAGTTGTTTATTTCAAGAATAGGCTGGATTGAACCAGCTGCATTTTTTTTCTGTTTAAACTAGGAAATTCAACTAGAAAAGAAAAGGTGCATGATCCTGTCGATTTCTTGATTGGCAGCGACGCAGTTTTCGCTGCAGATTTCTGCATTTGTAGCGAAGCAGTTTTGGCTGTCGATTTCTTGATCGGCAGCGACGCAGTTTTGGCTGCCGATTTCTGCATCTATATCGAAGCAGTTTTCGCTGCCGATTTCTTGATCGGCAGCGATGCAGTTTTGGTTGCCGATTTCTGCATCGGCAGCGACACAGTTTTTGTTTTAAAAAAAATTAAAACAAGGAGCTAGGAGGGAGGGGTA
>Ga0325414_1009757_pt1 | contig 10082 bp, 11 predicted proteins | sample PopdelMetagenome_8_FD_206183 | JGI IMG/M metagenome (GOLD analysis project Ga0325414, IMG submission 206183) | Populus deltoides microbial communities from Bellville, Georgia, United States - Leaf-PdKOR-R3 | ecosystem: Host-associated > Plants > Phyllosphere > Phylloplane/Leaf | place: USA...
TCACCATCCCCACTGATCACTCATCCACCCCCAGCTCAACCTATTGTCCCTTCTCATCCCATGACAACAAGATCTAAAAACAATATCCACAAACCTATCCGCAAACTCACCTTCCTTTCACATCTTCCCTCAACTGATATTCAGGGCCAACATCTGTTGCCACTGCTTTAAAGGATGCCAACTGGCGTCATGCCATGCAGGATGAGTTTAATGCTCTCATCCAAAATCAAACCTGGGATTTGGTTTCTCCTCAATGTGCCTCTAACTTAGTTGGTTGTAAATGGATTTTCAGGGTGAAGCGCAATCCAAATGGCAGTGTTTCTCGTTATAAAACACGCTTGGTGGCCAAAGGCTTTCACTAGCGACCAGGGCTTGACTATACCGAAACCTTCAGTCCGATTGTCAAGCCAACCACAATTTGTCTTGTCCTGTCCATTGCAGTTAGTAATGGGTGGAAGTTGCGACAATTGGATGTCAACAATGCTTTTCTGCAGGGACACTTGCAGGAAGACGTATACATGGTTCAACCTCCTGCCTTTGTAAACAAAGAATGCCCACATTTCATCTGCAAACTGCATAAAGCCATTTATGGCCTAAATCAAGCACCCCGTGTATGGTACCATGAGCTTCGCTCCTTTCTGATTGCTAACAGCTTCATAAATTTAGTGAATGATACATCCTTGTTCATTATTAAACATCATGGCCATCTTCCATATTTCTTGGTATATCTAGATGACATTATCATCACCGGTGATGATGAGCATACAGTCGATCTACTTGTTCAAACTCTAGCCAAGCGGTTCTCCCTCAAAGATCTGGGTTCTCTGACTTATTTCCTTGGTGTAGAAATACAATCACATCCTCGCGGGTTGGTGCTTTCTCAGCACAGATATATTCAAGATCTCTTGCATCGTACCAACATGAGCAACTCACGGCCTGTGGCTACTCCACTGCCACCAGGTCCTCCTCCCACTCTTGTAATGGGTAAGTTGCTCCTTGATCCCTAAGAATATCGTGCCACAGTTGGAAGTCTTCAATATCTGTCACTCACCCGACCAGATGTATCTTTCGCTGTGAACAAGTTGTCACAATTCATGCACAAACCAACTGAAGAACATTGGCAACTTGTCAAACGCCTACTGCGGTATCTTTCAGGCACCAGTACCGTAGGTCTTCTTCTGCATCATCAATCACCAGCTCGCTTGCATGCGTTTTCAGATGCCGATTAGGGGGGAAACAAGGAGGACTTCTCCTCCACCAGTGCTTACATTCTATACCTTGGTCAGAATCCTGTGTCATGGTCTTCCAAGAAACAACAAACCATTGCTAGATCATCAACGGAGGCTGAATATCGTTCAGTAGCTGACACTACTTGAAAAATCAGTTGGGTATGTTCATTATTAAATGAACTTCAATATTCAGTTAAACAAGTGCCTGTGATTTATTGTGATAATATTGGTGCAACACAACTTAGTTCAAATCCAGTTTTTCATTCAAGGATGAAACATGTCTCCATTGATTTCCATTTTATCCGCGAAAGAGTTCAGTCTGGAGTTCTTCAAGTTTGTCATGTCTTTTCTGATGATCAACTCGCTGATGCACTGACAAAATCTCTTCCTCGCTATCGGTTTGAGTTACTTAAGGACAAGATTGGACTTACTTAAGGTTGTCCATCTTAAGGAGGGATGTCAGCCAGCAACATGCAACATTACAGTGCTAGTCTTCAGGAATCATGTATAGTTAAGATTCTATGCTAGTCTTCAGGAATACAAATGCTGTTAGGATTCCAGTATTTTGAATTCAAATTGATCCTCTGTTATCAGGTTGTTAGGAAAGCTTATCATGTTCATTCTTCATGGTTGTATATATATCGTCATTGAGTTAATAAGAAGATCAGTTTTCCAAGACATATTAACTCTTTATAAATAACCTATCTTGCATAAATTCCCATTATGCTAAACATAACTCTTTCATCCTTCCAAACACTACTTCCATATAAACATCAAATTTAATACAATTTGCCTAATCTTTCACCATTGAAATCATGTTATCAAGCATATAATTTTCTTATTCTTCCATAAGGTACAACACATCTAGGTTTCTCCATTATACCAAGATTTCATACCAAATCACATTTTAATTAAAAAAAATTCAAAATCAACCTCTTGAATTATTTTCTCATAAATTCATAAGTCAATTCCCCAACCAATTTAAACATCATTTGAGATTTTTTTTAGACTGAAAGACTATCTTTTCCTCATCTTCGGGTGCAATTTGAATTTGATTATAGCCATATGAATCATGCCTAAAGGTTAAACTCTCATGGCCTGTGGTAGTGTCAACCATAATCTCAGTGATTGGAAGTGGAAAGTTATAATTAGGACAATCATTGTTAACGGTATTAAAAATCCACTCAAACATGGATTTGGCCATTCTTTTTTTACCAACATGATATTTGAAATACATGTACGATACTTGACCTCATGAATAAAACCCTCTTGGATAAGCTTGTTGACTTTAGCCTTAATTTATGAGACAACTTTAGGATGAAAGCGATGTCAAACTTGTTTTACAAGTCTGATCCTATATGTTACTCCTAATTAATGAATAGCGACCTTCAAGTTTAAACCTAGCATTTCATCATAGGATGAAGCAAATATATCTTGGTACTTCATTATAAGTTCTATGTAACTCCTTTCCTCTTTAGGTGATAAGTTTGCATTTATGAAGGTTAGGCTAGGGTTTTAATGGTGCTTAAGTTAACTTTTTTATGTCCATCAACCATAGATTTATTCTTATTCAAAAATAGGCAAAGCCTCCTCAATATCTTCTTCAATAAGAAACTTATCATTATCATCCTCTTCAATAGTGATATGATTTTAAATGAGAGGCATCATTTCCTTCATTTTTCTCTTTTCTTTAAAAGGGTTTGTGATCACTATCATGTGCTTCTTTATTCTTAATGTCATTTCAACACTTAGTACCAATTCACATTCTAACTTCATGAGTGAAGGTATTTTACTATGAAGATCCTTTGAGCCCACAACCAAAATTGGTTGATGATTGTGTATATTCTTATTGTCTTTTGACTTAGATGGTCTAGGTCTTCCAAGGATTTAAGTTTTTTTTTGTATCTTTTTGCTTTTTTTGTTCCAATCCTATCAAATATTTAAGCACGAGTCGTAGTAATGCAAAGACAATCCTAAACCAAGGATCTAAGATGTGTAAGCTAACTTTGTTATTTCTCCTTCAATTTTTCCACACTTATATATCATAATCTCTCATTCTTAATATTAAAATAAAATGGCATAGAAGATTCATATCCAAGACTAGCCCTTGAAGTTTTTCCAGAAGTTTTCTTCTCTTTCCAAGCTCTTTTAGTTTTTTTATAAACTTGTTTCCTATTTATTGGGGAGTCATTTGAGATTTGCAACCACTGACTCAGCTTGATGAACAAACCCTTTCAATATTGGTTTTCAGACTTTGGTCAATGCAAAATTTATAACTAGCATGGTTAAGTTTTTGAGCCCTTTAACAATCTCATCTTCATCCTTAGTGAAAGTTTCTTGTTAACACCAGAATATAGTGTAGTGCTATGGCATTATGTGATACCTTTTTATCAATTGAGTGTTCTACTACCTTTCCCTTTCTTTTATTTTTTTTATTGGACAAATCATTTCTTTATTTATAGATGGTTTAGGCCTTTTTAAGCTTTTAGAGTTCACTTTTTCCTCTCCTTTTCATGACACCATTTTCATGTATCCACAGTCATCCAAGTAGCATGTTATAGGTAGTTTTACTCTCTACAACATGGAAAAAAGCGTTAGACTTTATATCTTCCATGTGTGTCGCAAGTCTTATCTTTCTCATAGTGTTTTGCCTCCTTAATTAAAGCTTTAAATCATTAAAGGAATTGGGAAGAGTTCATACATAAAAATCCCAAGATCTTTTAAGGTTTTTGTAGCTAGTATGTTGACAGCTGAATCATCATTCACCAAAATACAGTTCACTATCTTTTTTATGACATAACCCTTGATAAAAAAGAGAGATTGTGAAGAATTGATCCAAGCGATAGGTCTTTATTTTTTAAGAATACATTCATGTCATATACATCTTGAGGCAGGTATGAAGTCATCATGGCTTTTCTCAATAGCTTCTTCGATATGAGTTTTCTCTCCACCAACTTGATAGCAAGTAATAAACATATTTCCCATCCTTATTAGCTCTTGACATGTACTCATTTAGTGTAATGAGTTTCCTTAAGCTTTGAGTTGACAAAACCTTTTCTCTAACTAGTATGGATTTTTTTCACATCCTTTAATAAATCAGCTTTTCAATTGCCTTTTTCACCATTAATATTCTTATTACAATTTTCTTTGTCATTTATGCATGCTTCTTCCTCCCTTTCTTTATAAGTGATCAAAGTTCATTATTTGTTATCATGATTCTCACATGAATTAGGCTTCAAGTTATTACCTTGAGGTACATGTGTTATATGTGAAGCTTGACTTAAAGACATGGTGATGATTGTAGGCAAAATGATGCTAAGTTATATAGGTTCAAAGGTGCCAAAATTTATCACAAATAGCAATTGGTGTGAACAAACTCACTATAGTCGTGATGTTGGAAACTGTTATTTTGTCATAAAAATATTGTCTCCATTCTTATGTAGCCTCATAATCTTGTCTTTTAACACAAAACATTTATTTACGTGATGATTAATTAGACGGTGATATTTGCAATAAATTAGGTTCTCTATTTGGTTTGCTTCTTCAGGATGTTTAAGCTCCAGTAGCTTAATAATATTTTCTTCAAACAAAACATTTAACATCCTAGATATGTCCGAGTTAGGGAATGGATACTCTTTTTCTTGTCGCTTTTTTCAAGGATGGTTTCTTCCTTTTACCTTTTTGAAAAGCAAATGGTGTTGCATGATCATTCATTTTAGCTTTAGTTAGTACATTTATGGCAGCAGAGTTAATTACTAAAGATTGTTTTCCCTCGACTTTTGGAGTGCTCTTTCCAAATCTATGACTTTTGGGCTTTTTTTTTAAGCTTTTGTATAGGTAATGATGAGTTTCTAGCTACAACAATGCTAAGTTCCATGTCATGTGCTCGAGTAGCCAATTATTCAAAATATTTAGGTTTAATGCCTTCTAGATGTAGTGTAACCCCCAATGTATCCCTTGAATGCACATATCTAGAGTAGAAGTTTTGGTGAGTTAATCATTATAGTTGAGGTTAAGGTTTATCCACTGATAAATTAGTTGATGACATGCTTCTTTTCTCATTGATATATATTAGAGAGTTCAATTATGTTGACCACACGATAAGTGTTGTTGAAATGATTAAGAAACTCACATTCTAATTACTCCTAACTATTGTTTGAGTTAGACTCCAAGTCAGTGTACTAGTCGAACTCATTGCCTTTTAAGAAATAGACAAATTATTTTACCATGAGATCAGCATCAATTCTAATATTGCTACAAGTCTCCAGAAAGTGAGACACATGTTATCTTGGATTCCCTCTACCATTCCAACTGATCTTTTTGCACAACCTTGGTAATCGAAGTTTAGCCACCCTCATTTATGCTCTAATGTTTGTTCATCAATTTTCTTATCTTATGGTGTTTTTCCTTGAGTGAAGTCAAAAGCCCTTCAACAAGTTTTGTCAAGTTAGCCACTTGATACTCCAAAGATATAGTCCCGGTTATTATCACTAACGTGTGCCAAAACCTGAAGGTACTTGGTGAATGATAAAAAGAAATCTTCACGAGTGAATTTCTGAATTAATCACCTTGAGTGCTAAAGAAATTCACACCCCACATTTGATTTTTATGGTGGAGTTACTTATATTTTTTATCATTGAACAAGTGAATTCTTGTGCATCTCATGCATTCAATGCTGACATCATCTCAAGAATCAACTTAGTTTGTGCAATTTTATTGCTCTTAAAAACAACAATAGTGATCATGTTTTTTCTAGTTGCCATTAAAAGGTTGTTGGAAATTCTTTCTTAAAGGGAATAGATAAAAGGTAGAGATACCCCCAATGGAGTTGCCAAAAAATTATAGATATAATTTAGAGTACTTGAAAATTAAGCAAGAACACTATTGTTACCCATTTTTGGATCCCCGTAAAAAAAGAGAGAAAATACAAAAAAAAATCAATTCAGAAGAAATCTAAAAAAAAAGCACAAAACAATGTCGTTTTGAATGGCACTGTGTTCTTTCTTCCCTTGGACATGCAGCAAGGGAAGAAAAGGTTTTGTTCCCCTATGTTTTCCCGCTCCCCCTCTCTCCTGAAACCCAAAAAACCAACAAGACCCACACCCCACCTCATGCCCTGCCATTGAGGCAAAAATACAGAGGGGGCAAGCCCTACAGTGGATCTTGGGCAGCTACCTAGTGGCTGTCAGCCACCCCCTACCCCTGTGTCATGACTGGACATGGGTAGTTGATCCCTCTCCCTCTTTTTCCCTATAAATACCAGCAGAGAGAAGGGGAAAGAGGGGGGAGGTTTTGAAAAACAAGAAATAGGGGAGAAAATTTTGAGATTACAGGGGAGGAAAGAGACAAAAAAACAAAAAGGGGAGATTGTTTTGAAAAACAGAGATGAACAAGGAGAGAAAAAAGGGGAGATGAGCAAAGAGGGAAGATTTAAGTTGATGAAATAATAAAGGAAAGAACATAAAAGAAACTGAGGGAAGAAGAAGAGATAACAGAGAGGAAAAAAAAGGTAGAAACAAAAGGAAGACAAAAGAACGAAAAGGAGCAAAAAAGAAAGAGAAACGTAACAAAAGCAAGAGAAGGAAAACAGGGGAGAAGAGAAGAACAATAACCTATCTCTCTGGTCTCTCTCTTCTTCGTTGGAAACACCGTCTACTACCATAACACCGCCACCGAGAGCAACCAGCACCGTCAACATCATCAGTAGGTCAGCCTTCCCTCTCCTCTTTCTTTTTCCGCTTCATTCCCCCGTCTCCACTATTCACGTTGCATGTGAACAGTGGAGAGCCACTGTTCATGGGTCCGACCAGGTCCGACCCAAATCAAAAAGACTGGGTTGTGTCCGGCCCATTTCAAAAAATTTCCAAAAATACTTTCAAAAAGTCTATGACTTTCCCGTGTAGTTTTCTATCAAATTTTTGCTTAATATTGGTTTGTATTTTTATACTGTAAAGATACAAATTTGGTATTAAAAAAAAAAAGATGTCTTGTTTTCTTGCATATGGCCAAGTCTCTCAAAGATAAAAAGAAAAATCATATTGTATTTTCATACAACAAAGAAAATTGCAAAAAATATTTTAGCATGCATTTTGGCTTTAATAATCGGTTTATTAAAACCATAAGAACTAGGCCAATATTTCAAAAATATCCAAAAAAATATTTTGTTCTCTTTTAGTATCTAGGATTACAAATTTACAAGTAAATGTATTCCCAATATTAAAAATGTATTTCTTTTGTTGACATAGAACGATTAGGTTTTTTCCCAATAAGATAAGGATCTCCTTACCGATTAAAACTTTTCTTAAACCCTAGATATACTAATAATTAAAAAACATGACAATGCCTTAGCATATATTAGACAATTAAACAATGCAGCTTACCTTAGGTAAGGTGTATTTGGGGTGTTAATACCTTCCTTTACGCAATTAGTCCTCATACCCGATCTCTGAGACCAGTTAAGGTTTCTAGTGACCAAAATACTAGGTGGTGACTCCAATTCCTGCTTTCCACGAATAAAAGACAAGGAATCATTGTCTCCCCTATTTCCCGATTACCTCAAACCAATGAGAATGGACGATCACCACAACGCCGCACACGTGTGACAAAATGAAAACTCCACTAGGACCTTATGGACTAAACTTTGTTTTTGTTTGATCACTGCATTTTATTTTTTGGTTTGTGTGTTTATTTTTAATATGCATTTCCTTTATTTATTTTCTTATACGCTTTAATTTTTGTATATATTTGTTCATGCATTGTATAGAATTGCCTTAGGCATCACATGTCTTAAATTTTTCAAGCACACACAAACTTCGAAGTTAGGTAGGGGATTAGTGATATGCCCTATGACTATTGGTCAATGTTCAGATGCGTGAAACACCCAACTCATATTTCAGCACCTGCTTGGTAATGGTGGGCATACGTGCTTTAACCATTCCTTGCAACGCCTCTAGACTGTCTATACAAAGATCGTCACTGGGCAGATATGAGACCTTTTTTAGACTAGATAGTTAACCTACCCTTTGTCTCACATAATGAATAGAACATGCCCTTAGGTTGCATGTGCTACCTTGGTCTTGCATCAAAGTCTTTCTTCAAGTAACTTGAACTCAAGACTTGTGGTTGACACAATGGTCGCTACTCGGGAAATTTCCACTCTAAAGTATTGAACAGGAATCAAAATTCTTGTCTCATCATATAAGAGTTACGATCATGTGTCAACCCTTGAAGGGCGAGCTCATCATATAAAACATACTCATATGTTTAAACATGCATGTTCACAGTTTGAAATAAAGGCTCCCCAATCCTATTTTCCTCTTTGGAGTCAAGAGTTGTTGACATTTGACAATGTCAAGAAGGATTCGCTCAAGCCTCTAATCCAGAAATATAGCTTGTGGTAATAGGATTTTCTGTTTTACCAGAGCCTCAGCTGGTGACAAATATTGAGATGCCATCTATGAAGTTCTGACACGCTCATCAATGGAGACTGTGGGGAAATGTAGGCTTCTTTCTAAGGAGTACAACAACTTAACCTATGAGTCTCTTTTCACAAAGCTGCACAGCCAAAGAACTAACTTTTTCTCTGGTTTCCTTATCCAAGGCATGATCAGGAATGAATATCATGCAAGAGGCATTCAATAAACATAGGGGTTTTAACAAGGAGAGAACCCCACGCAAATCCTTGGCCTTTTGCAATGTTAATGTTATGCTGATAGGCAAATATTTTCCTAACGTGACATTCTTCAACTTTAAAACCGAAGACATTGACATGCTACGATTAAGGAAAGGTTTGCTCCATGGGTGCTTCCCATTCCAGCTCACCCTCGCTGCTAAGGAAAAAGCATAGTTAGTTCATTGCCCCAAGACATTATTCTCTAAACAGAATAATCCAGATGAGATGTGAAGAATTGCAAGAAATTTAAGGATTAAGTCCAAAAATTGGTGAGCAAGAGGCGGGTAGATTTTATGAAGGATGATATCAATGATCATATTATCAATATGCCATCACCAATAAGGGATAATAAGACATGGATGATTGGTGAAGAAGTTGATTATAAATGTTGTTTTGTCAATTTTGTTGTTCACGTTTTTTGTCTTGGGATCACATCTCATCATTTAATGAAATATGTCTTTTCTTTGTCTTTTTGTTGTTTTGGGAATAATAAGATGTTTAACATTATATTTTGATAATACTTTTGATCAAACTCCAACTTGCGATTAAAGTTAATCAATCCTGAATGATTAAAAGTGTTTTGATTCTAGAAATGACTTGATGTTCGTTAAAATGGCAAGAGTTGACCTAACAAATTTTGAGCTCACACACAAAATTGAACTACTCTCTATATAGCTAAGTTTTAGCAATATGCATAATGACACGTAGTGGATTCAGTAGTAATTATATCATGACTCTTACAAGTCCAATCATTACACTAGATGATGTAAAAATTTATCGGTTCTAATTGACTTTGCTTGAAATGAGAACAGGTCGTCTTTGTTATCTTTTCACAATTCTTGAAATATTTATCCCTTGCAATCCCATTTTAAGCCTGATAGAATTTTTCTTTAAAAAATGAAACTCAGACATGGATCACACCCTCACACTGGTGACAAACGAGAGATATTTTGAAGACACCAATAGAATCAATAGAAAATGGAAGGCTAAGAACAAAAGTCCAACATTTGAGAAAGGTTAAAAGAAAAAGAGACATAGACTGGGGAGATGAAAAAATACTAATGTTGGTCTTTCATTATCATCCAGACCACTACAAGATTTAACAGTTTTACCGACGGAATTTTTCCGTTAGTGTAAGACATATATTCCATCGGTAATTAAATTACCGACGAAATCACCGA
>Ga0325414_1009758_pt1 | contig 10082 bp, 7 predicted proteins | sample PopdelMetagenome_8_FD_206183 | JGI IMG/M metagenome (GOLD analysis project Ga0325414, IMG submission 206183) | Populus deltoides microbial communities from Bellville, Georgia, United States - Leaf-PdKOR-R3 | ecosystem: Host-associated > Plants > Phyllosphere > Phylloplane/Leaf | place: USA...
CTGGATTATTTTAGTAGCCGTAAACAGATTTGTATGGAAACAGAGGAGTTTAAGAAGGAAATGGACACGACCACTTGGTTTCCGCAATTAGATTATGACCAGTGGGTTGATTAATCAAGGATTGACAGTTGACAATTAACATGGGGAGGAGAGTAATACAGTGGCGTCCAATAAATATGCACTTGCAGCTAGCAGGTTATCCGCGCGCATTCCCGTTGGCAGTCGCTGTTGGTTATAGTACTCACTGTTGGACTTGAAAAAAAATATTAAAGAAAAAAAATTATATATATAATTTAGAAAGTAAATAGGATAAAATTATAGAATTTAATTATCCAATAATCAAAAGTTAAAGGGTGAGATAACCTAAATTATTTTAAAAATTAATAAAAAATTTAATAAAAAAATAAAAAATTAATAGAGCTAAATACCCAATTAAATAAATATAAAATGATCAAAATAAAAAAAACATGAGTTTTAAAAATAATTCGGATGAATTTTCTAAATACAGATTAATCTCTTAAATCTATAACCTGTAAAATCTTAGACCTAGATTCAATCCAATTCAAATTGATCCAAATAAATATGAAATGTTTTTTCTCATTAAAGTTTGAATAATACTCGAAATCAAAAGGTTGAGTTTAAGTACGGTATCGAGTTCAAGTACGGTATGATTATTGCCCTATTCTTTGACTAAAATTGTATAAATAACGTTAAAGTTTAGGAAAAATACTTTTATACCAAGCCTGTATAAATTAAAAAATTATTTAGGTTTTCTCAAACTTTCATCTCCAGCCTCCTCTCCTTTCTGCCCTCCATAGTGCTCCCTCTCACTCTTTTCTCCAGCAATAGCCGCAATAGATCTAGCAACAATAAAATCAAAGTGGTGACCGATCCTGCTTCTACCAATCTTGATTTCACTAATGTTGTGCAGGGCGTAGAGACTCTAACAGCGCAAATCTATATATTATCGTCTTAATTTTCTTTTACAAAGGTTTTTTGAATTTTTCATTTCATGGAAAGCCTTTATTTTTAATAAATCATTGTACGTATTTATTTATTGAAATTAGGGTGGGAGATGGATAAAATATAAAATTTGAGAATAAATGGTATTCTTTTATTCATGTAATGTGCAAAAATCTAATAACAATGATGGTGCTTCAACTTGTATGCATGCAGGTTGCAGCTGACCATTATGCATTGGTGAAGCTGCTGCAATTTTATTCAACATACAATTGACGGACAGAATGATACTTTTATACATAATAAAAAAAATAATTCAATTAATTTCAGGTTCATGGCAAACCATTACTGCCCCCACCTGACCCGTAGCCCTCTCCATAACCTGACCCGCTACCATAGCCAGAACCAGAGCTTGATCCTCCTCCTCCTCCTCCACCACCACCTCCTCCACCACCACCGCCACTGCCACTGCCACTGCCACTTCCATACCCTGACCCACTTCCACTTCCATAACCTGACCCAGAGCCTCCACCCCCTCCACCACCACCACCTCCACCTCCTCCACTTCCAGACCCAGAACCTGAGCCACTGCCATACCCATACCCATACCCATAGCCATATCCACTACCTGACCCACCTCCCCCCCCACCCCCACCCCCACCCCCACCCCCCCCTCCTCCTCCCCCACCACTAGACCCATTGCCTGAGCCACTGCCATACCCATACCCATAGCCACTACCTGACCCACTACCACTACCACTACCACCACCTCCTCCACCTCCACCTCCACCTCCTCCTCCGCTTCCTCCACTCCCACCACCATATCCCTCACCACCCCCTGATCCATATCCATATCCTGAACTAGAACCCGAACCAAGCCCCGTCGTTGAGCCACCGCCACCACCACCGCCTCCACCCCCACCACCTCCTTTACTCATTGCCTTTGGTAACCTGGCAGCAAAAGTGAGGTCTAGAATAAGCAAGATCAAGAATGCAGCACCTATCACTCTTGAACTTGCCATTTCGAAACTTGCTAGTGAAGAAAATTGCGTGCTCCTGTAATTCTGTTTGTGTCACTTGCTATATAAGAAACCAATGCCTGGTTGACTGAAAATGCTGAAGGTGGTAACCCTTTATATAGGCATTGTAAAATGGCAAGACAAGGTTTTAAAATTAAGTTCTTAAATCTCTACTACCTTCTATCACTACTAGTCTACATGATGATGTATAGAAAGGAACATGTTTTACGGGTTTTTACTATAGTGGTGGCCTGGTAGAAGCGCGACGGTGGTGGTTTTATCGATTATGGTGGACTGTCCGTCTCTGTCGTCATGCAATTTCTGCATGGAATATAAATTAAGGCCTTACCTCCACATTTTAACTTGATTTGTCTTGTAATTAATATGGGACCAATGGCATGCCTCTCCCACTTAATTTGTTTCATAATTGAATTAGTCCACTTTGTCGACGGCGTGCGTGGAATTTTCTTACGCTAGCACAATATGTTTGGTGATTTGTTTTTCCTGCCTCCCTGAGCATATGTGTATAAACTACCAGTAGCGATTTTTGCAGACAGTTGTTTCGGTAATATTTAAGCGTCTGTGTAGAGTGTACGTAGTCGTCTTTCTGCCACTGGTATTTGAATGTAAAGTCCTTCTTATATATGCATGGTTGATCGTCAAACCTTGTAATCTTCTTGCACGTTGGACTTTTACAGATTAGCATAAGTTCCATTCGTAGTTTTGAGACCCGACCTAATCTAAAGGCATTGTGAATGGATCGGAGCGAGTCAATTTGAAGCTGGTAAGTTGACGTGAAATTTTTTAATAAAACAATTAATGTTGCTTTAAATAATTATTTTTTAGAATATAAAACAAACCTACTTTGGATATAAAAATAATAAATGATAAATATTAACCAAGTTTCATTAATTTGAATTTTTTAGTAGATTAGATTATCCAAGTTTCATTTCGTCAACTCTCTAGATAATTTAAAAGCAAACTATGGCTAGATCGATTTTGATAGTTGTAGCTCATTATATAATTTCACTTCAAGTTCATTTTAATAAGATTTTGTAAATACATTGGTGTAATCTATTGATCATAGGCTATATATCTAATTAATCTCTGGTATGTATATATAATATATGGCTGCAATACGCCTGCATGATATGTGCCACAGCCTTGAGCTTCGGTGCCTCCTCTGTTCACACGAGGGTACCATATGCGATATGTGCCACAGCCTTGAGCTTCGGTGCCTCCTCTGTTCACGCGAGGGTTCCATATGCGATATGTGCCATCAAATTAATTTCTCAAGAGTTTTTCGTATATGAAATAACTCATTAGCTTGAAGAGGCGGGAGAGCATCTTCTAAGCTTACCCAACCCCATATTTTACTCTTGAGGACACCGTCAAAATCCGAGGCCGCAAATACCACTAAGGAATGTCAGAGGGGTCTGTCTTCTTTCTTTAGACGTACGCTCACACTGACAACTGGCACCTTACTTTCTTCTACTAAGCCGTCGTATCCTTGACCAAAGACCAAATGGGCTTTTGTCAATTGCTGACTATAAGTGTGTACGAGCTAATATTTTTTAATTCTTGATAGTTTTTTGGTTTTTAATGTATTTTTAAAAAAATTTTAAAATTTAAAATAATATTTTTTTAGTTTTTTTATATTATATTAATATGTTGATATAAAAAATAATTTTTAAAAAATAAAAAAATATTATTTTAATATATTTTATATAAAAAATATTTAAAAAAACAACCATTATAATACTGAAAAAAAAAACATTGAGTACTTAGATTTTTGCAGTGCACAGCTTCATTAGGCGTGGCTTGTTATTTTTACGATGATGCTCCTCAACAAGCGTTAAGAACCAGTATTTTATTTGCCTTTGAACCCTGAAGATTTTTATTTGCGAGTTAGTAACATTAATTAAAAGAAAAATACTGTCCCTGAACAAAATCCAACATGAAAACATGACGGACTGGACTGCTGGTCGTCTATGGGCTTGCTAGAACAAGTGTCCAGCCAGCTGAACACTTGAGGCCAGGCTGAGCCATGGCTGGATCAACCATGATAGCTTCTGGGCCATAACTTCTAAGTAGTATGGAATTGTGTGCAGGTCATCCACAACAATTGAAACAGGCACTAGGAATTCGTACAGGCAATTAGCATTAAAAAAAAAGGAGAAAATTAATATAGCAGCAAAAAAAAATAAACTTGGAGAAATAATATATTTTTAAATATTATAATTTTTAATTGTGATATTTAATTAAATATTATATTTTAAAATAATGATATTAATCAAATATCATGATTAATAATAACAATAAAATTTTAATTGATATCATGGTTCACAACCACAATATCAATTACATTTAGAATGAACCAATTAATCAGTTCATAATAATCAGTTAAATTTGTTGATCGGTTAACACTAAAAAATAGATTATAATTATTACGTGAATAATAATTTTTTTAGATTTTAATGAAAGTCTAATTTTAGTATGCAAGTTGAACATATATATGTGTGTGTGTGAAATTATTTCCCAGTTCATGTAACTGGATTAATTAACCAACCGGTTAAATTAGAGGACTAACAGTGAGAATTTATTAAATATCATTATTTATAAAAACAACAAAATAGTTGTAGCACTTTAAAAATTTGATGAGGTGGAGATGTGTTATATATATATATATATGTGTGTGTGTGTGTGAAATTATTGACTGATTTATGTAACTGGATTAATTAACCAACCGGTTAAACTAGAGAACTGACTGTGAGAATTTACTAAATATCGTTATTTATGGCAAAATAATTGCAGCACTTTAGAAGTTTGATGAGGTGGAGATATGTTATTTTATATAAAAAAAATTCAAGTAATATTATTTTATTAAATTTTTTAATTTATTGTGCTATTTTTATATATATAAAAATATAGGAATTCTTGATATGAAAGATTATAGAAATTACTACCGAATTCGTTCAAAAATACATTTATGTGTAAACGAATGTTTCCTTTTTCAGGGAATTTGACTAAACTTTGTGAAGTGTTTAGACAAAAAACTTAATTAAGAAATTTGAAAATATCAAGGATTTAGCTGAAATAAAAAATTGTTTGATGACTTAATTTGTCATGGGGATAAATTTTGATTCTTCTTTTCTCTTTTTTTATTGTCTTTTCTCTATAAACAGGTGCAGCTAGTTAGTACTGTAGTAGCAGACTATAAAATCCCATCACAGACGACTTTCAGCGTTTTACGGTACCATACGGACTCTATTGGCTCCACAGGCCACAGCACACTCTCACGAACTGCAAGCGATCTCTACGATTGCCTGCTGGTGTTCGATTCTTCATTCCATAACTCGAAGAATCAACACCGTCCAATCCATCATCATCATCTCTCATTTCGTCCGATCAGATCCACAAAATTCCTCGATCTGATCTACCAGCGCCCGTGATTTCCTCATCTATTGCAATCCAATTCAGGCACATTTCATTTCTCTGATTTCCTTAATCAGCTGCAGTTTTATGTGCAATCACTTAATTAATTTAATCAGTGGATTAACTTAGTAACCTTAAACAGATTTGTATGGGAACAGAGGAGATTAAGAAGGAAATGAACGCGGCCAATTGGTTTTCGCAATTAGCTTATGACCGGTGGGTACCAATCCCTGTCTCCGGCGCAAGACCATCAGCTCGCTACAAGGTGATGTTTGTTGCAGCTTTTAAAACCCTAAATGTTGATTTGTATGACGACAATGTGACTTTGTGTTGTCATTTCTTTTAGCATGCTGCGGCAGTTGCTGATGATGATGGGAAATTATATATAGCTGGCGGGAGTCGTACCGGGCGGTATTTGCCTGATGTCCAGGTAAATGATGTTGCTGGTGTCGTTTGCTTATTGTGGAAAGTCCGATGATGGTTATGTGCTCAAGTGATATTGGATTGGACTGTTTTTGCAGGTTTTTGATTTTAGAGGTTTGGTGTGGTCTAGTTTAAAGTTCAAAAGTAAAGTAGATGGTGGAAAAGTTGAAGAGAATGGTGCACCGGAAGTTCTTCCAGCTACTTCAGATCATAGTATGGTAAGACATTGGATTCATTAGTGTAGTATTTCGACATGATTTGTGTTATGCATTCAGATTGTTTATTGATTGTTTTGTTAGGTTAAGTGGGGAAACAAACTTCTTCTCCTCGGTGGGCATTCGAAGGCGAATTCTGATAGCATGATAGGTTTGCTTGCTGCATTTTTATTTTTTTTAAGTGACGGGCTTAGATGGTTTCCTAAATCAGCTGACGATGCTTGTAAATGTCTATTGAGAAGAATCTTTCGCTCTTGTGTTGATTTCTTGTAGTGAGGTTCATTGATCTAGAAACACATGCTTGTGGTGTTATCGAGACTTCAGGAGAAGCTCCGGTAACTGACTTTATTAACTGCTCGTTTTTTATTCTGTCTTCAGGCTTGCCCATTGAAATGCTTTTCCCTTTTGATTTGTTTTTAAGTTGTTATGCATTCTAAGAAAGCAAAAAATGCAGCATTTGTTTTTGGAAATTTGGTTGGTAAATTTCTGGAGTGTATTTCAGGTGTCCCGAGGGGGACATTCGGTTACACTGGTTGGTTCTAGACTGATAATTTTTGGTGGAGAGGATAGGAACAGGAAATTGCTGAATAATGTTTATGCCCTTGACTTGGAAACAATGACTTGGGATGTGGTAGCGACAAAGTAAGCATCTGTTCAACTTTTAGATCCAGCTGCTTGCAAATTTTCAGAAGTCTTCTGCATCATTTTCTTGTGTCTTGATAGGCAGACACCTCCAGCTCCCAGATTTGATCACACAGCTGCAATAAATGGGGACCGCTATCTTCTAATCTTTGGTGGTTGTTCCCATTCAATCTTCTTCAATGATCTCCATGTACTCGACTTGCAGACTGTAAGTGCTGCCATTTATTTATCTTTTGGGATGAGATGTATGTAGGGGATGTGGGGTTTAAATTGACATGTGGAATGTGAAGTAAATGTTATCATGTTTAATTTCGTTATTGAGAAATAGCATATAATTTAATGTGTTGAAAAATGGATTGCTAAGGCATCAGATAAGATATATAGCATGGTGTTGCATTGCGTTTTATGAATGATAATATTTCTTGATGAAACATTTAGCCCATGAGACACTTTTAAACAGAAGAAGCATGCTGCAAGTGTTTGCATTGGCTTGCCTATTCATTGATAGCATTCCAGTGATTGCTTCTGGACTAACCAAGACATGCTTATTTTGCATTTTATTGGATGGGATTTTTTTATGCACATAAGGAATTATTTTGACTGAGCAGTAACTACTCCGATATATCATTATATAGAATATATAGACAGATTTTGTATTTTCTCAGATTTTCGTACATCTAGATGTCCATCTCTTTTTAACAATGACAAAGTCTTCCTTTACTCTAGATGGAGTGGTCCCAGCCCGAAGTTCAAGGTGATTTGGTGACTCCTAGGGCTGGTCATTCTGGTGTAACCATTGGTGAGAACTGGTATATTGTTGGTGGTGGAGATAACAAAAATGGTGAGTAGTAGCTTTTCTTCGTCTAATTCCAATCATTGGATTTGCTTAGCACTATTCTCTAAAAATCATGACTTCAATTGTTGATGACTTACAGGTTGCCCAGAGACCCTTGTGTTAAATATGTCTAAGCTTGCTTGGTCAGCATTGGCTAGTGTAAAGGAAAGAGATCCACTTGCTAGCGAGGTGAGTACTTTGTGCCTTTCTCAAGTTGTACTCTGTAATTTTAGCCATTTATTTTATTGACAGAACTTTTGGACAGGAAGCAACACATTGTTAGCACATCTGCATTTTTCAGAAAAACTAGATTATGGATATCAATTTCATTGGTCAAAGATGACTAATTTGAAAAGAACTGAAAATTATCAAAATCAACTTGAAACATGGGACTTATCATTATGGATCTCCTTTAATATTGCATGGCTGTAAGCTAGCGTGAATTTGAAGAACTCCCTGTTTCAGCCATTAATTCACCACCTGAGTGTAGGTTATAGACTACAGTATTTTCTGTTTATGGATTCCATGCTTGTGCTGATTTTGATGGAAGATTTAACTTGTATTGAAAATTCTTAGTTGGGGGAATGCAAAAGCTTTGGTGGATGTGATAAAATGGTTGCAGAACTCGTATGCTTATTATGTGTCTAAGATAGCTTAGTCAACTTTAATGGTTTATCCTAGTTTTAGTTTTGGCTGAATTGATGGAGAAGTTACCTCCATGCTTGCGAAATTTTCTAATTATAATCTCAAAAGCAGGGACTTAGTGTTTGCTCATTATTAATTAATGGAGAGAGGCATTTGGTTGCCTTTGGTGGCTATAATGGGAAATACAACAATGAGGTACGTGCTCTACTAACATTTGCGCTGATTTAGTGCCTATATGCACCATCTTTCTTAATTCAACCCTGTTTCCTTGAATGGCCTCTATTTTCTAGGTTTTTGTTATGAGACTTAAACCAAGAGATGCATTGCGTCCAAAGATTTTTCAGTCACCAGCAGCAGCTGCAGCTGCAGCTTCTGTTACTGCTGCATATGCCTTGGCCAAATCCGAAAAGTTGGATTTCTCCAAATTAAATCTGAACTCTAATGGAACTGGAAAGAATTCTACTGAACAAGATTTAGCATCTGAAATTGATGCACTGAAAGAAGAGAAAAAGGTGCTGGAATTGTCCCTTGCAGAAGTCAGAGCAGAAAATTATAGGGTTAAAGAAAAGATTGATGAAGTTAATGGTACTCATGCAGAACTCTCCAAGGTTTGTTGTACTTGAGAAATATATTCTCTTACGAGAGAACACATTCTTTCATTAAATGGTAATATATAGTTTTAATATCATTTTTTTCTCTCTCATTGTTTTTCCAGGAACTCCATTCTGTCCATGGTCAACTAGTTGCTGAGAGATCAAGATGCTTTAAACTTGAGGTGCTCCTCTTTCTCACATCCCATTACTCTCTATCCTGTTTCCCCCCGTTTGGCTAACATTTATATCTCTCTTTTGGTTATCTGACTGGTTTTCTGTGTGACCTTGATTTCCTGTTTCCTAAATTTGGTTCACTTTGGGTTTACTGGGATTTCCAGGCACAAATTGCCGAGTTACAGAAGATGATGGAATCATTGCAGTCCATAGAGAATGAAGTACAACTACTTAGAAGACAGAAGTCTGCACTGGATCAGGAGATAGAGCGTAGTGCAGCTCAAAGACAAGGTTCTGGTGGTGTCTGGCGTTGGATAGCTGGCTAAAGTGGCATATCACAGAACCGCTTGAAGCCATTGCCTCAAAATTGTGCCAAAATGTTGGCAGCCGAAGCCATCTCAAGCTAATAGGAATGCTATTATCTTATGCTGACCCTTGTGTGTATCTGGTCAATGTGTGCTTGCAGGCTTTGCTATCCCTTGGCCATTTTCAGAGTTTATTTGGGAGGTTTAAGTTAGAAACGGGTACAGCTTGTAGTCTGTGAAGTCACGCTGTTGTTTTTCTCTGTGAAATGGGTAATTGTTTGATTTTTTCCCTCCCCATTCATGATATTGATTTTATTTGTTATGTACAATTGAATTATTCTCTCCCAGCACACCATAAATTTCATTGGATATCATATAATAAACAATTAGTTTTTATTTTATTTTATTTACAATATCATATATTTTACTGGAAGAGAACCGATTCTTGGGATGCATTTCTGAGACCAATATTTTGCCTTGTTTTTCTTTCCGATGACAAATAGTTCCTTGTAATTATGCAGTTTTACGTTGACTGCATGCCTTTTGTTTGCAGGTTGATGACGTTAAAGGCTCTCCAGAAGCGCTCAAAATTCTGCAAAATCTCATCCAACTTGCTTCCGTTTTCTTCTACATCTGACGTTCTTATTGAGAATCAGAAGTCGCCATCTTCTATCCCTCCAGTAATCTTCTCATTGGAGGGTCTTTGATCTTGCAGTATATTTTCCTCTATTGTGGGAAACTATGAGATGAACAACAGGAAGCTGACTCGCAATTTGACAATAAAAGATGATGGTCGCAGGTTTCAAAAGCATTTTTACTTCATCTTCAGATACCTT